>QWCJ01000184.1_pt1 | contig 50089 bp, 45 predicted proteins | sample 1972501 | NCBI WGS metagenome assembly QWCJ01 (sample SAMN09866711, study PRJNA288562) | Human vaginal metagenome isolate term2_vaginal, whole genome shotgun... | isolation source: vagina | host: Homo sapiens | place: USA: California
GGAATCCATAATCTCCTGAGGAATACGAACACCTAGCATCCTTGCAACCCCGGAAGAGGGCTTCTCTTGGTCCTTCTCACTTATCTTTCTAAAATCCCATAGGAGATCCCAGTCACAGAGCCACTCCACTAGAGTGATAACACTTTCTAGATCCTGGGTAAGCTTGTCCATTTCAACATCAAGGTCAAGGATCACCCCATCCTTGTCAGCTACTTGGCAAGGATGGGGTGAAAAGCGCGGTGTAGAGTAGAAGCACTCCCCATCTCTCCACACCTCCTAAGGGTTAATTTTACTAGATAAACAGCATAGCTATACCTCAGTATAATGCAGTCATGCTAGATTAGCAAAAACGGCGACTGTGGACTACACTTAAGGACCCGGAGAAAACCCGCCGACAAATAGGGGCGAGGCATGTGTGTCAACATTTTAGAGACTGCGATTCATCTCGTAGGTGGGGCGATTAAAAGGTCAGGGGAACCAAGCAGCCTAGAAGTCGATATGAGGCCTCGAAGTTCTCTAGGTGAACAAATACCCACAAGAAAACCATGAGGCTCTTACGCAAAGCCTGAGGGGCGAATTTTGGCCCACTGGTGGCCTGGTTAATCAAGATCTCCTGCACAGCTCGAAGCACTCCTCAATTCTTTGCGTATCTACTCAATGGTCTAATCGAATAGCCACATCGTAAAAGAGTCCTTACTGTTTACATATCTCGAGGTAGAGGAGATATTTGAAAGGAGACAATCCGCTCATACCCGTAATTGCAACGATTTCATATCCGATTTTGCAATTTAAGGACTACCTCCATCGAAGGGCCTGCTGGGAATCATCTCGCCAAACCATCTACACCTTCACATTGAAATCCGCGCAACCCTCCTTACTCCACCATTCCTCGATTTCCTGCAAATCTCACCTGTCACCTTCAAATCCGCGCAACCTCCTCGGGCACCCCTATCCACTACCCCTGAGGTTGACAAAGCACTCTTTTACCGGATACTATCTAAGTAGAACGAGAGCAGAGGAGGAGAGTAGAAGCTAAGGGCACTCAAGACCTCGGAGGAAACCCGCCGAATAGGGGCGAGGGAAGCGACCCTAAAAACTCCTAAGACCCTAGAAGTAAAAAGACACCCTGCACAAGAGTGCAAGGCATCAATTCCGTTTAGGCAAAGTTCGTATCAAGCCCTAGGCTTGCAAGCTCCCATGCTTTCTGAAGCTCCTTTTCGATGATATGCGCCATGTTCCAGGTTGCTGCTTCGATAATGTTCATTGTAGGGCTTGGGGTGATGGTCTTCCGGATATTTCGGGAATTTGCGTCCATCTCCCTCGGGGTCATAATCCTAGAGTTATCCATATTCAGAATGAACAATTCGGAAAACTCCGGGTTGCTAAAAATCTCCTCCTTGAGAAGTTTTCGGTAAGCCTTCTTATCGAAGCCCTTCAGCGAGGCCTCCTCATTCAGGTCCATACCTTGCAGAAACTCTCGGGTCTTCGAGATGATGCGAGGCCAAGCCTTGCTTTCCCCAAAGTTGAGGGTGTAGGCCTTGCGACCTCGAAATTCTCGCATGATTTCCGCGATGAACTCGTCTTTTCCATCGAAGATGTAGGACACTGCTCTCTCCTTGTTCTCTCTGGGGGCTTTGTGCCCCTTGCTCTCTTACATCTTCTAATCTACTTCGATACTATCCCGCCCGTCAAATCAGGGGTAACGAGCGGGGGTAATGCCACCTAGTCCCCTATTCCCCTATTCCCCAACCATTAGGTATCGGGAGATTGAATATCTCAGGGTTAAGCTTCAAAAGGGCTGGGTAGTAAGTTGTATCTTGCATAATGTCGTTTCCATCAAGGTAGGGCTTCGAAGCCTGAAACGCCTTATCCCATGCGGAACCCTCGACCCTTGCAATATCAGATAGATCTTTAGCAGAGAGGTGTTTCGTTGCCTCTCAAATTTGACGGATAGCAGTATAAAGGTTCTGATTCTCCTCTTCAATGTATTGCTTTGATTCACCAAGCACATTGCGAGAATACTTCTTAATTGGCTTGTTCTTAAGACCGGAAAAATAGCAATATACCTCATACTGCACGGGACCATAGGCCCAAGTCTCAAACGGGGAAGCAAAAAGTTGCTCGCCAGTAATCTGGGCGTATCGACTTGCCACGAAATACAGGATACGCTGAAGCTTCATGTTGTTTATCAGAATTTCGTCTTCGAAGTTCTTAGCTAGGATTGAGTTTGCAACCACCAGAGTGCTGAACAAGTAGACTCTCCTTTTCATTTGGGAGCAAGATAGATCCATTTATCCCCATTGTATCGACAGGACAAGCATGGAGCAAGAGGGGAAGAATATTGCGCGGTATTTGAGGGTGTGAAGTGAGATTGTGGTGCAGGAGTATGGGAGGAGTGAGGAGGGTGCGCGGATTTGGAGAGCAAAGGTGAAACTGTAGGGACATAGGAATATGGGAGAGATGAGGGAGGTTGCGCGGAAATCAGTGTTCACCTTGAAAATCTCGCAACCCCTCGACCACCCCTATCCATTACCCCCGAGGTTGACATGGAGCTTTTAAGCGGATACTATCTAGATAGAAACAGAGAGCAAAGGAGGAGAGAAGAAACAAGGGCACTAGGCCCCGGAGGAGACCCGCCGACTAATAGGGGTGAGGGAAGCGACCCTAAAAACTTTCAAGGTCTAAGAGAAACAAAAAGGACACCATGCACACTTGTGCAAGGTGTCCTAACTTCCTAATCAACGAAGTCGAAGAGTTCCTTAGCATCGACTTCATACCAGGTGTCTTCCCCAATGTATTCGCAGGTTTTCACCGCGATAGTATTCCCAATATCTCCATCGATAATCCTGGCGAAAATAATGACCCATGCCTCAAGAGGGCTAACGTCCTTGTTATGCCTGATTACCTCTACATCTTCGATGAAGTATTTAAGATACGGATTATTTAGGTTGTCCTCAAACAAACCAGGAAGAGCACCTGAGTTAAAAAGCTCTAACAGTTTCCCTTCAAACTCTAGGTTAGAGTATTTTCTAGCACTCCACCATCCACCCTCTTCGAGGAGAAAGGTAAGAGTGTCTATGATATTCCCTACATTCTCCTCTCGTAGATTCAAAGAGCCATCATTCAAAAGCTTATTTTCTACGGCCTCGAAAACATCCTTCTTGAACTCTTCAAATGTAACTGCTACCTCGACCATGTTTCTCTCCTTGTGGTCTATGGGGTTTCGTTGCCCCTTGCTCTCTCTTACATCTTCTAATCTACGGGATACTATCTACTCCGTCAAGTTGGGGGTAATGAGAGGGGGTAGTTCCTTAAGGTCTATGAGAATGTGAACCTTAAGCAAAATGGCATGACTCCCTCGCCCCTATTTGTCGGCGGGTCTCCTCCGGGGCCTAGTGCCCTTGTTTCCTATCTCCTCCTTTGCTCTCTGTTTCTATCTTCGATACTATCCGACCAAGTAATCCATGTCAACTTCGGGGGTAGTGGCTAGGGGTAGGGCGAGGAGTTGCGCGAAAATCAATGTTACCCCTCAAATCCGCGCAAACCACCTTATCCCTAGTTTCCAATCCCCCACAATTCCACCCTTACCCCTCAAATCCGCGCAAACCACCTTATCCCTAGTTTCCAATCCCCCACAATTCCACCCTTACACCTCAAATCCGCGCAAACCACCTTATCCCTAGTTTCCAATCCCCCACAATTCCACCCTTACACCTCAAATCCGCGCAACCTCTTTGACTCTCTATCCTCCTACACCCATACATTCACACCTTGACCCCTGAAAACCGCGCAACCCTCCTCATCTCTCACATACCCCTACGTCCCAACAGTTCCACTTCGACCCTTACGACTCTGCGACCACACCGTGACCTAAACCAACGGATCGATTACTACCTCTACAATCCTCTTAGAGGCGCGCTCACCCCTCTACTGTTCCATTCACCTACACCAAACAATTGAACGGATCACAGGGCACGCTAGGCAACGCAAAAAGCGCCACGGAGACATTGCACCGTGGCGCTTGTAGACTACCTTACTTTGCAAACTCGCGCATGAGTTCTGCCATCTTTTCGACCTCCTTGTATTTGTTGAAAATCACCTCTAGCACCAGAGTTGCAATTTCCCGGTGCTCTTTAGAGGTAGTAAGCCCGCTAAAGCGGTCTACTCCTGCATTTCGGGTTGTGCTGGATTCGTCAACATTAAGCTGGGAGGTTGCCTTGCGTAACAGGTCATTTACCCCGTAGGTGTATGGCTCAAACTCCGGGGCGATGAAGCCTGCAATCTCAACATCCTTCGACTTCCAGGATTCTGCATTGTTGCCGTATACGTCTTGTAGGTATTGGGCCAACTCTTGCAGTCCACCGTCTACCTCTGGGGAGACAAACATCTCCTTAAAGTATTCTTTATTACCAAATACTTCCTGAATACGCTTCCAGCCTGCAACCTTTTCGCTATATGTGAAGATGACTCGCTTCGCCATTTCGCTTATAGGCTCATAGTAGTAGTATGGAGCGCCATTATTCGCAATATCGTTCAGGTCGCTTCTGGTATTCAAGAACAGCTGAACTTTCATCGCCTTAAGAACGTCATCACGCGCTACGTCCTTAAGTTTCTCTGGTCGGTTCTTGCTGTCACATTCAACAATGACGAATGGACGATACGAAAGACCATAGCCAAAGTTGCGATAAGACAACGTTCGCCCATTATTCCGGCGTTCCATGCTTGTAGCGATATTTTCAACCTTTGCTCCACCAGTGGCTACGACAATCGCGTCATGGTCTCCGAATACCTGCATAACATCGTTAAACTCTGACTCGGTGAGCGTAAAGTTTTCAGACTTGACATGAAGCAACGCATTGAAAAGGTCTAGCCCGGTTTCTGCCTCCCAAATTGCTTCCTCGCCAATCGAATAATCATTGCGCACACCATTATAGAGCGCGGTGATGTGGTCAAGCTCCCCTCCGGTCTCAAGCTCATTGGCAATATCGGTGACATTCGCGTAATGACGAACAACAAACTTACCATTTTCACGATACGCCATTGAGAACTTTATCCCTTGTGCCTTTGTTGCCACCTTGCGGACAGATCCGCCGTTTGCCTTATGCAGCTCACCACCGACTTTCATAGCCTGGGCGCGAAGCTCCTGCGCGTCAACAGTCTCAACGTCAAACAGTGCCTTAAGGAGTTCAAGGTAGGAGGTAAGCGCTCCTAGCTCCTCGTAATCTACCGCTTTCAACGCAAATTCAGGAATGAGCGGAAGAGCGTTCTTCATGGCGTTAGCGTCAACGTAATCTTTACCATAAGAAAGAACAACACCGATACGGTTTACCAGGTCGCAATCCTTACCGTAGTTGTCAACGTAAGCGTTGAGCTTTACTGACTTTTCGAAATTGTAAAAGACTGCACCAAATGGGTTACGCACACCATAGGAATATACCGACTTATTAAAACTCTGCTCCCCACACAGGGCAACCTGTGGCGAATCAACAGTATACAGACGGTTTGCCTCGTCAAGATTTGAGCTTACATAGGAGTCTGAAACGCCCACAATCTGGTCTACGATATTTTCCGCATATTCGGAGACAACCGCGTCATTTCGCAGCAGGGAAACGTATTCAGAGGCGTTTTGTGCCGTTGCAATCGTTTCTGTCACCTTGCGAACCTTTGCCTCCATCGTGTCAACGATAGCACAGATAATACGCTTATCCAGGCTTGCCGACTGAATCAAAGACTCTCGGCTCGGGGTAATGTCGTCGCGCGTAAGGTCAAGTCGAACCGTAAAGTCCTGAAAGCACGCCAGGCGACGCGCTGCCGTCTGAATATCCGAAGCGTTAAAGTCGCTAAGAATACGACCATAGTTTCCAATGGTTGTTACCATTTCATCGTCCAGCAACTTCGAGACATTTTCCACCGTGTAACGGTAGGGAATATCACCCTTAGAAACAACTGTTACTTGAGCCTTGTAATCATCGGTGTAATAAGTAATACAGTAAGGCTTATCAAATGCAGCCTGTCCAGGTGTAAGACCCTTGTATTTCTTCGAGGTTGCAATCTCCTGGCCGTTGATAACCAGGCGAACAGTGCCGGGTTCGGCGTAGTTGGTAAACTCACTCCCAATGCGAGACACAATCGCCTCTCGCTTATCTTGGTCGATGGTAAAGCGAACGATTGTCCCGGAATCTGCGCCGGTCTCGGTCGTGGTAATGACCGAATCAGTGCCGTTGCCAGTAAGCGAGATAATAGCCCTAGTGGTCTTGCCGTTCTTCGTGGTCGTAAAGTCCACCGTAGGAGACAACATAAACACCGACTTCGACCCAATACCGAAGCCACCTACAAATTCATCGGAAGTGTCTTTCGAGGACATCGCAATGTTCAGGAAGATGTTACGAAACTCCTGCTCACTCATACCGACACCGTAGTCTGTAATGGTCACAGTTGCAGTGGTGGCAACGCCCTCCCCATCATTCGACAATAGCGAGGCAGGAGTGTCATCCTCAATTTCGATAACAACCGAGCCAGGGTTTTCACCAGTTGCCTGTTGTTTAAGTTGGTGGGCTTCAATGCCGTTTACCGCAAGCTCACGGATCGGAGTCACTGGGCTGGAATACATGTTAATCAACATGCCAATAATCTTCCCCGCAGACTCCTGCTTAATAGTAAAGCCCTGCCCTGCGGTGGTGTTAGACTTGACGGTAGCGGTCGTGGTGTTGAGCATTTTCTCTCTCCTTGTAACGCTCGGGGCTTTTCTGCCCTGTTCTCTCTTTGACACTTTCTAATTTACGGTATCGGCGATGTGGAATCAAGTCGGGGGTATTAATCGGGGGTAGTATCTCCTTAACCCATTAAGGTCTAAGAAAACTGAAACCTTAATGAAAAAGGGTCGGCTCCCTCGCCCCTATTTGTCGGCGGGTTTCCTCCGGGCCGTGCTGCCCTTGTGTTTCCTCCTCTCTCCTTTTACTCTCTCGTTCTACCTAGATAGTATCCGGTAAACAATGCCCTGTCAACCTTGGGGTGGTGGTAAGGGGTAGGTCGAGGGGTTGCGCGGATTTCAAGGGTAGAAGTGAAACTGTAAGGGTAGAGGGGTGTTAGGGGTTTAAGGGTTTGCGCGGAAATCAAGGCTACCCCTTGAAAATCGCGCAATCCTCTTTCTTAGTCCCTTATCCCTACAGTTCTACCTTTACCCCTCAAGCACAGCGCAACCTTCCTTTCCCCTTCAATCCCTTCAACCCATACAATCCCACCCCTACCCTTACTCTCCGTGCAACCCTTCTTAGATACTCTCCCTCAATTTCGCGCAATACCTCTTAAAAATTGATCCGTTCGCCACATAAGACAACAAAAAGGTGACCCCTATAACTAAGGGTCACCATATCGCCGAGATAATGAACTACATCATAGAGCCAATGTATCGAAGAACGTCACTAAGACTGTCGAACTGTTTTACCTCAACATCTGGACTAGGTGCCTCGGGTGATTCTTCTTTCTCTTCTTCACCGCCACAAGGTGCGCTCTGGCAGTCTCCATCGGATTCTTCTTCGTCGTCAAAGTCCATAGGCTCTCCGTCGTAGTCCTCTTCATCATAATCCTCCTCCCAGTCGTTCCAATCATCTTCGTAGTCGTCATCTTCCCAATCCTCTTCGTCGTCGTAGTCCTCTAATGGGTAGACAATAACCTCAATCGATCCAAGCGTTTCGCGCAAATCGTCAAGGGTAGCTACGATTTCCTTTACATCATCACCAGGGATAATAATACCCTTATGGATTCCGGTTTTCATATTCACGGCCAACACATCACGGGCCAGCTGCGAATTACGCAGGTATTCCAACTGGGTAGGAGTCAAAGACACTTCTTCGTCCGGCTCGTAGAGCGTTGCTAGCATATCTTCGACCTCCTGCATGGTAGCAGTAGCTTCTTCGATAAGCTGCGAAAGCGTTTCAAAAACCAAATCAGACTCACCACCGTCATAGGTAAAATCCTGCGCCTTTTCCTTGTAATCTGCAAGCTGATTTGAGCACTGCTGTGCACCTGTAACAGCCTTAAAGAACGCGCCCATGACCTTCGCACCCTCGAACAGGAGGGGGTTGCCCCCTGTAATCGTAGAGAAACGGCGAGGGAGCTTTGTATCAAAGATACTTACCTTTTCGCCCTGTGATTCTGCCAACAGCGTTCCATCTGCCCCAAGGGTTACCTTAATCGTGTTCATATTCTTAACCTCTCCTTTATTTGATTCCTGCTCGATACGTTCCTGGTTGATTGTTGCCTGTGTCACCTTATGCCTCCTCATAGTTGAGCATGTAGGCTTCATCGACCTGCTCCAACACCTTGATCTTGGTAACCCTAATCTTGTAGTCCGTTCCGTCCTGTGGGAACGAAATAACATCTGCCGGGGAAAAGTCCACGGTTACCCACGTATCCCCCCAACCATGAGCGTATTCCTTTGTGCCCACATGGATACCAACCGAACAATGATGATTCGGGTTATGATCTGCCATTTCACGAGGAAACTCGATAATGTTGCCCGGACGGTTATCATGCTTACCGTTGACCTCCTCTGGCTCACAACCAGGGCGCGTAATGATACCGTATCCCCCATGATGGCTCATAAGGTTCTTGTCATTGCCCCGGTATCCTCGAATATGGCCGTTATCCATAATTGTCAGGCACGGGTTGGCTACCAGCCACTCAATGAGCGACAAGCGCGCATGTTCATGCGGATTTTCCATCAACAGCTCCGCAAACTTAATCAGTCGCTTACCCTGCTCTAGACTGTTGACCTGGCGGAACGTCTTAGCGCACTCCTTAGGTAGGACAACCTTACCCTCAAGCAAGGAGATTGCTCCATCTGGCAGGATTTCGATACCCAGTTCCTTGCGAAGCTCGATGGTCTCCTCAACTGATCGACCACCCTGGGCCAATTCGATGAACTCCTTGATTTCTTCAAACGTCGCCCCCTCCTGCGACATATCAAAGACCTTTGCAGAGATTTCTTGAAACACGTCTGGGTCTTTGTTCGTCACGGCGACCTGCTCACCGTTGACATTTGCCATGTCGATGACGGTCAGGGTTGCCTGGCCGTTCTTCTCAAACTCTCGAATGAACACTGACATTTTGATTACTCCCTCTTTCGATGTTCTTTGATTTGATACCTCAAGCATAGCACCCCTTGGGGGTTTGGTCAACGCGGGGGAATGTTGGAGAGTGTAAGGTTCCCCCTTGTGGGGGTAGAGGAGGGTTGCGCGGATTCGAGGGGTAAAGGTGGGATCGTGAGGAAGTAGGGGTAACAGGCTGGTTAGTGGTCACAATACCCCGCCTAAGGTCTAGGAAAATAATAGTCTTAATTAAATTGGCATGACTCCCTCGCCCCTATTAGTCGGCGGGTTTTCTCCGGGGCCGTTAGCCCTTGGTTTCTTACCTCTCCTCTCCCTTGCTCTCTTTCTATCTTCGATACTATCCGACCAGATAATCCATGTCAACTTCGATGACTACGTTCGGGGGTAGGTCGAGGATGGTTGCGCGAAAATCAAGGTTGACCTCGAAAATCGCGCAACCCTCCCCACTCTTCGATTACCCCTTTGTTCCTGATCTCACCTTTACCCCTCGAATCCGCGCAACCGCCCTCGCCACTCCAACACCCTTAATCAGATCAGTCCCACCCCTCCTACAAGCCCCCTAGAGGTGCTGAACTCCCCTCGCCTACACATTCACACACACCAAGCCCCATAACGTCTAAGAACACCTTTAAGAAAGCAAAAAGCGCCACTTACACCAATAGGCATAGGTGACACTTTTGCTACACTCTTCCTACTTCGCGATAGCGCGCATCATATCAGCCATCTCCTGTCCCTCCTTGTAGTTGCGGTAGACCATGTTCAGTGCCATTACCGTAAGGTCTCGGTATTTCTCCGCAGTGGTGAGGATATAGAACCTGGATACATTCTTCCGCATCTCTCGATCAGACTATTCTGTGCTAAGACTGCCATAAGCTCCGCGAATAATATCATCAACGATTGAAACATACTGATAAAACCTCTCGGCGATGAAGTTATACACCTTTACATCAGTCTTCTCCTCTTCCTGCATGTCACCGTAGACACCTTGCAGGTAGTTCGCCAGCTCACCAAGTTCACCCTTAACCGATGGAGCCTCAAACATTTCGTTGAAGAAATCCAAATCGGAAAATGCTTCCCGAATACGCTGCCAACCTGCAACATTATAGTTATGTTTCCGAATGATGCGCTGAGCCATATCCCGGATAGCCTCCCGGTTATAGCTGTAGGAGGAGACATTGAAAGCAATGGTATCGAGGTCACTTCTCGTGTTCAGGAACAACTGGACCTTGATAGCCTTGATGACCTCTTCACGATCAAGGTCTACAAGCTTTCTCGTGACTCCAAAGCTACGGGCTTCAACAGCAACAAATTCGGTATATCCATGTCCACCGATGCGGTTATAGGATAGTGCGCGACCGTTATTCCTGCGATTCATACTCTTTTCAATGTTGCCAAACTCTGCGCCACATGTAGCGATGATAATAGCGTCATGCTCGCTGAATACCTGGGCTACATCGTCAAACTCCGCTTCGGTGAGCTGAAAGTCCTCCTCGTAGGCATACAGCAAAGCGTTAAGAAGGTCCACTCCATTTTCTGCTTCCCAAATCTTATTCTTAGGCTCTTCTTTGTATACGTTAGCCCCATAGAGCGTGGTGAGATGGTCAAGTTCCCCGCCTGTTTCAAGGTCATTGGCAATATCGGTGACATTCGCGTAGTGACGAACGGTGAATGTATCATCTTCGCCACGATACGCCATCGAGAACTTAATCCCTTGGTTTTTCTTAGAACCCTTGCGTTGAGCGCCATCCTCTTCCTTATAAATCTTACCGCCGACTTTCATGGCCTGAGCGCGAAGCTCCTGGGTGTTGACGATCTCAACATCAAACAAAGCATCAAGAAGACCAAGATACGAAATTGAAGTCCCGTTTTCCTTATGCTCCTTGTAGTCGGTCGCCTCAAGTGCAAAGTCAGGAATCAGCGCAAGTATATTCTCCAACCTCTCCATGCTTACCGTATCGTTGTTGTGTGTCCGAAACATCACAACACCGATACGGTTAATAAGGTCGCAATTCCTGCCGTATTTCGTAACATACGAATTAAGTTTCACCGACTTTTCGAAGTTGTAGAAAACCGAATTAAACGGGCGCTGCACTGTATCAGAGTAGCAATATGCGTTCTGATTGAGACTTTGCTTTTCACACATCGCAATCTGTGGCGAGTTGACAGCAAACAAACGACTTGCATTTTCGGTGTTGACGTGGCCCCTGTGCTTTGCAACACTGACAATCTGAGAGACGATGGTATCCGCAAACTTCGAAATAACCTCGTCGCTTCGAAGCATCTCAACAAACTCACGAGAAGAAGATACCGTGGCGATTGTATTGGTAACTGTCGTAATCTCCTGATGCATCGAATCAATGAGCGCATGAACAATACGGTCATTCAGCGACGTAGAAGAAATCAACGCCTCACGACTCGGCGTAATATCGTCGCGAGAAAGGTCCAAACGAATCACCTTGTTTTCCAGACCAACCAGGCAACGAGAAGCATCGTTTAGCCTTTCAGTGGTGTAGAACGCACTAAAGATGCGACCATAGCTTGCAATGGTTTCAACCATTGTGTTATCGAGATACTTCGCCACATTTTCCACCGTGTAATGGTAAGGAATTTCACCTTTAGCGATAACAGTTACCTGCATATTTTCATCATCGCCAGGGTTTTCGTAGGACCCAAACACAGCCATGCCAGGGACAAGACTCTTGTAATTTTCAGAAGTCACAAGCTCTACGCCGTTGACAATCAGGCGAACAGTGTCGGGTTCTGCGTAGTCGGTAAACTCCTGACCAATTTGGCGAACAATCGCCTCCCGCTTATCATGGTCAATAGTAAACCGAACGATTGTCCCGGAATCTGCGCCGGTCTCTGTAGTGGTAATCACCGAGTCAGTGCCGTTGCCAGTAAGCGAGATAATAGCCCTAGTGGTCTTGCCGTTCTTCGTGGTCGTAAAGTCAACCGTAGGTGACAGCATAAACACCGACTTCGACCCGATACCGAAGCCACCTACAAATTCATCGGAAGTGTCTTTCGAGGACATCGCAATGTTCAGAAAGATGTTACGAAACTCCTGCTCACTCATACCGACACCGTAATCGGTGATAGTGACGGTAGAAGTGCTATCCTCCGAAGCCTCACTATTCGACAAAAGGGAAGCTGGAGCCTCGTCCTGAATCTCGACAACTACGGGGCCAGGGTTTTCGCCGGTCTCTTGCTTCTTGATCTGGTGAGCCTCGATGCCGTTCATCACCAACTCGCGGATCGGAGTTACCGGAGACGAATACATGTTAATCAACATGCCGATAATCTTCCCAGCGCTCTCCTTTTTGATGGAGAACCCCTCTCCTGCGGTGGTGTTTGATTTAATGGTAGCCGTGGTATTGTTGAGCACTTTTCTCTCCTTAAAGTGTTCTTAGGACTCTTTGTCCTGTTCTCTCTTTGACACCTTTGAATATACGCGGTGGGGCTGTTACCGTCAAATCTGGGGGTATCGTGCGGGGGTAGCCGGTTGAAGGCATAAGAAAAGGAGGACCTTAATCAATAGGGGTCACTTCCCTCGCCCCTATTTGTCGGCGGGTTTTCTCCGGGTCCTTAGTGCCCTTTTCTCTACTCCTCCTTCTTGCTCTTTCTTTCTACCTAGATAGTATCCAGGCACTTTCCTACTGTCAACTTCGGGGGTAGTGATAAGAGGTGATTCGAGGAGTTTGCGCCGAGTCGTAGGATCAAGGTGAAATTGTAGGGACGTAGGAGTATCGGAGTGGCGAGGAGTTTGCGCGGATTTCAAGATTCACATTAAAAATCGCGCAACCTGCCTCACTCTTCAATTCATTGCGACCCACAATCTCACCTTGACATATAAAACCTGCGCAATCATCGACGTATCTTCACGCAAGAATACCTAGCGCGCAACCTACTTATGACATCTCGCAACTATCCCTATTACTGCAAGACTGCACAACATCACGCAAATGATCGATAATCTCAAACCTGAGTCTGATCCGGCAAGAAGAGCATTTCGGAAAGCCTTGGTATTTCTCCTCCTCAAGACTTTCATCGACCGAGTTATCCTTAAAAACCGAAACCCCGAACATTACAAGGTGCTTCGCTGAGAGCGGAACCTCCTCAATCTTATTCTGAGCGAAAGCATAATTATCGACACCTTTCACCCCTGCCCAGTTATCCGGAAGAGACTCGATCTCATTGTCTTGCAACGCACCAGGTCCGATGTATTGCACTCCCGACCAATACTTCGGGACACGCTTAATCTTGTTATCTAACAGCGCGGATTCTTCAATTGCTACGACCATGCCCCAATCGTCGGGGACTTCTTCAATGTAGTTTCGTGCAAAGACTTGCATACAAAGCATACGGAGCTTTCCCCAATGTGCAGGAATACGCTCTAACCTGTTCCCGCAAAACGCAAAAGCCTCGACCTCTTCGACCTTGTTCCAATCATCAGGGATACGACACAGGCGACAACACAAAAACGCCCCGTCACCGATAAATCGCACATTGCCCCAGTCGGTGCCGATGTCGCTAAGCCTTGTCTTTGCAAAGGCGCGTGACTGAATGATTTCAATGTTTTTGAACCCTCCTCGAATTTCGCGCAAATTCTCAATACCGTAAAAAGCATACTCTTCTACGGTGGTCACTTTTCGACCAAAATAGTCATGCGACGGTAACTCAATTGCACCCTTAGGGTTATTGACGCTGAGCTTCCTCAACCCCTTATTAGAAAACCCTAACAAGGTCGCCTCAGGTTTCAGGTCAACCCGATAAACAAAATCACTCTTTTCCCAATATGGATAATCCCGCATCTGTCTTATGATTCCTTTCTTTGAGGGCGATGCTTACTCTCAAGGTTATCTATCAGATAAGAGAATTTCAAGGAGAAGCCTGTGATCGAATTCTGCCGTGAAATTGCAGGGGTATAGGGAGGGTTGCGCGGATTTCAGGGTATCCCACGGTCAATGTGAAACTGTAGAGACGTAAGCGCATGAGAGGGGTGAGAGAGGGTTGAGCGGGATTTGAGGGTAGAGGTGGGATTGCAGGGAGATGATGACTATTAGAGTGAGGAGAGTTGCGCGGATTTCAAAGTGGACTTGTGAAATGTAGAGACGTAGAGGAATAAGAGAGAGACGAGGAGAGTTGCGCGGATTTCAAAGTGGACTTGTGAAATGTAGAGACGTAGAGGAATAAGAGAGAGACGAGGAGAGTTGCGCGGATTTCAGGATTCATCTTGAAAATCGCGCAACCCCTCGATTACCCCCGAACGTGGTCTCCGTAGTTGACATGGCATCTAAGGGCGGATAGTATCGGAGATAGAAAGAGAGCAAAGGAGGAGAGAGGAAATAAGGGCGCTTCAGACCCCGGAGAAAACCCGCCGAATAGGGGCGAGGGAGGAGACCCTAAAACTTTCCACCTCAAACCTGAGACAAAAGGAAGACCTCGCACCCTTTGAGTGCGAGGTTTAACCCCTCTATCTCCTAAGCTACGAACTCGTAGGAAAATTCGCTATAAAGCGCTGAGGGAATCCCGGTTTCCCTGGCAAATTCCTTTTCAATTGCTCGCATGGCTTCGTTAGAAATGAGCCGGGAAAGAGCGGAAGCAGTAGCTTCTTCCTTTCCCTGTGGGGCTGCATAGTCCTTGAGGTGTTCGCGCATTTCCTTGACCTCGTTGACGTTAATGTTCGCTTCAACCATTTCCATGTCAATGATAAGGTCTACGCCCTGCTCAATCCTATCGGCAAGATTGTATTGAGAGTAGTGCTTTTCGCTCAATACGAGCTTGAACCAGATTTTAGAGTAGATACAGAACATTATCTCTTCCAGGGTTTTCCCTGGAAATTTGACTGAGCTTTCTTCTAGCCCCTTTTCTACTGCATTAGCAACCTGATAAATGAAGTCTTCCGGTGACTTGTTGATCGTGATCATCTTTTCTCCTTTTTGGGTGATCCTTGGGGCTGTGCCCTGCTCTCTTGTTTACATCTTCTAATTTACTTAGATACTATCCACCCCGTCAAGTCGGGGCAACAAATGGGGGTAGTGGTCACCTTACTCCTTAAGATCTAGGATTATCTAAACCTTAAGGAAAATGGCATTCTTCCCTCGCCCCTATTCGGCGGGTTTTCTCCGGGACCTTAGCCCTTGGTTTTTCTCCTCCTTTACTCTCTCTTCTACCTTAGATAGTATCCGGTCATTTCCCCGCTGTCAACTTCGGGGGGTAGTGGTAGAGGTGAGTCCAGGGAGGTTGCGCGATTTTCAAGGTTACCCCTGATTTCCGCGCAACCCCTCACCCCTCAACTCCTACGTCCCAAAAATTTCACCTCAACTCTCAAATCCACGCAACCTCCCTCACCTCTCAATCCTTAAACCTCTCACATTTTCACCACGGTCCTTCAAAACCTCGCACCCTTCTTCGAACTCCCTTAAAACAGCAAACAAAAACGCCACGGTAACCCCCTATCTCCGTGGCGTATATTAGCCTTCAACTAGCTTGCAAACTTTCGCAACGCCTTCGAAATTTCACGTTCTTCCTTGACCCGTGTGTGGATCATTTCAAGCACCTGTGTTGCCACCTCTCGATGTTCTGCAGATGTCGTAATCCCGTGGAAGCTATCGGCTCCTGCATGTCGAACCGCGTTCTTACCCGTTGCGTTGAGGTTGAGATAAGCATTTCGGAACATGTCGCCTACCTCCAGGGAATACCTACCTAGGTTATTATTGAGAAACTCGAACACGTTGACATCTTTCTTATTTGTCTCTTGAAACGGGGCACCATAAACGCTTTCCAAGTATTCGGATAGTTCTTTAAGTTTGTCATCTACTTGCGGAGACTCGAACAGATCACAGAAGTATTCTTCATCTCCGAAGACTTCCTGGATACGCTTCCAACCAGCAGTTCTATCGGTGTATTCTTTGGAAATTCGCAACGCCATGTCTGGGATCGTCTCATTCCAGTTGGAATATGATTTCCCGAAAGCGAGTTCTTCAAGGTCGCTTCGAGTATTTAGGAATAGCTGCACCTGCATGGCCTTAATGACTTCATCGCGCGCAGTATTTTCTAGCTTCTCGATATTTCCGATACTGTTGCGGGCTACGCTGACAAAAGGAACAATGTTCTGGCTACCAAATCGACGATAGGAAAGTGTGCGCCCGTTCTTCCTGCGATTCATACTCGACTTAATATCGGAAACCTCCGCACCATTAGTGGCGACAACAATCGCGTCGTGTTCACCAAATACTTTAGAGAGCTTCTGAAACTCTGCATCGTCAAGCGTAAAGGCTTCATCTTGCTCATGGATGACTGAATTGAAAAGGTCGAGAGCATTTTCTACATTCTGCGACTTACCCCTACCATCAGGGGAATATACAATTATCCCGTAGAGCGTGATGATATGGTCAAGTTCCCCGCCTTTTTCAAGGTCATTGGCGATCTCAGTGACATTCGCATAGTGACGGAGGGCAAACTTGCCATTATCACGGTATGCCATTGAGAACTTCACGCCCTGGGGTTTTGCTGCCCCCTTGCGGAAAGGGCCACCCTTTGCCTTATACAACTCTCCGCCGACTTTCATAGCCTGGGAGCGAAGCTCCTGGGCATCAACAAACTCAACATTAAAGAGCGATTTGATAAGTCCAAGGTAGGATACACCGGTCCCGTCCTTTTCGTGCTGCTTGTAGTCAACCTCTTGCAATGCAAATTCAGGAATAAACGAAACGATAGATCGAATGTCGTTTATGTTTGCCTGATGCGGTGTATCCTTCTTTAAAAGAGTGCCACCGATACGATTGACAAGATCACAATCCTTTCCATACTTTTCGACATACGCCTTGAGCTTTACCGACTTCTCGAAGCTGTAAAAGACTGCGCGGAACGGAGAAGACACCTTTTTCACAAACCCTTGTGTGTCAATGCTCTGTTCCCCACATAGCGCAACCTGTGGCGAGTCGAGGGTGAATAGTCGATCTATCTTCTGCGTATTGATGTTAAACGGCGCCCTTACAAGGTTTGCAATTCGATAGACAATAATGTCTGCATACTGGGAAACAACTGCATCATCTCGCAGAAGGGCAACGTATTCAGAAGAATTTCGAGCCTGGGAAATCTTATCTGTCACTTCCTGGATATTGGCCTTCATCGAGTCAATGATAGCGAAGATAATACGTTTATCCAGGCTTGCCGACTGAATCAAAGACTCACGGCTTGGAGTAATATCGTCGCGAGAAAGATCAAGGCGAACCACCAAATCCCTCAACCCCGCCAAACGACGCGCAACACTATCCGCTACATACCTATTGTCAGCATCAAAGAGCAATCCATATTCCCTCGTGATAGGTTCCATTTCGTCGGTGATGTAGCTGCCCAGGTTTTCAACTGTGTAGTGATAGGGAATCTCGCCCTTAGCGATAACTGTCACATCAACCTTGTAATCGAGTTCGTGAGTTTGGAATAAAGACCCTCCAAACGATGCCTGACCAGGGACAAGCGCCTTATACTTCTCGGAAGTTGCAGCTTCCTGGCCGTTGACTGATAGGCGAATAGAACCAGGCTCGGCGTAGTCGGTGAACTCCTGGCCGATACGTGAAACAATTGCTTCTCGCTTATCCTGGTCGATGGTAAAGCGAACGATTGTCCCCGAATCTGCGCCGGTCTCGGTAGTGGTAATAACGGAATCAGTGCCGTTTCCGGTCAAGGAGATAATGGCGCGCGTGGTCACCCCATTCTTCGTAGTCGTAAAATCTACGGTCGAAGAGAGCATGAATACCGACTTCGACCCAATCCCAAATCCACCAACGAACTCATCGGAGGTGTCTTTCGAAGAAACTGCGATATTGAGGAAGATGTTGCGAAACTCCTCCTCGCTCATACCGACACCGTAGTCTGTAATGGTCACCGTTGCCGTAGAGCTTGCATTAACGTCCACATCTGCAAGCAGCGAAACCGGAAAGTCGTCGTTAATCTCAATAACAACGGGGCCAGGGTTTTCACCAGTTGCCTGCTGCTTAAGCTGGTGGGCTTCAATGCCATTCATAACCAACTCACGGATGGGGGTAACCGGGGAAGAATACATGTTAATCAACATAGAGATAATCTTCCCAGCAGACTCCCTTTTAATGGAGAACCCCTCTCCTGCGGTGGTGTTGGACTTGACGGTTGTGGTGTTATCGCTGAGCACTTTTCTCTCCTTAGAAGTGTTCCTAGGGCTTTGTTGCCCTGCTCTCTCTCTTTGACACCTTTAAATATACGAGATTGGGCCGTTGCCATCAAATCCGGGGTAGTTGGTGGGGGTAGTATCTCTTTGACCCCTTAAGGTCTAGGAGTATGGAGACATTAAACATTAATTAATAGGATTTTCTCCCTTGCTCCTATTCTGCTGGTTTTCTCCGAGGTCATATTTCCCTTGGCTTCCTGCTCCTCTCTCTTCTACCTTAGATAGTATCCGGTCATTTCTCCGCTATTAACTTCGGGGTAAGGCATAGGGGTAGGTCGATGGGTTGCGCGATTTTCAAGGTGAACCTTGATTTCCACGCAACCTCCCTCATCTCTCCCATATTCCTATGTCCCTACAATTTCACCTTTACCCCGAAAACCTCGCAACCTGACTCACCCCTACTCCTTCACCCTCAAAGTTGACGGTGCACCCTTTCACCGGATAGTATCGAGGTAAAACTGAAGAACAACGGAGAAAACCCTCCGAATAGGGGCGAGGTATCGACCTACCCCCGATAATTACCCCCGGATTTGACGGATAGTATCCAATCAGGTAACTTAGAAAGTGTCAAAGAGAGAACAAGGGCAAAACAAAAGCCCCATAGACTACAAGGAGAGAAAATAAAATGACCAACCTTAAGATTCGCAAGACCGCCCGCGTCAACGTTGGCAAGGACGTTGCCAAGCGCAATAACAAGGCCAAGGCACTGCGCCAGGCCAAGGCGCTCAAGGTCAACAAGCCGGTGCAGAAGCAAGAGCAGGACCTTCGGGTTATCGTCGAAGCCCCGAAGGGCCACGGGGGACGCAAGCCGTTTACCGACGAGGAATATATCCTCGATATTCGCCGTGTCTCCCAGCTCTTGGGTTACACTGACGCAAATGGTAATCATCTGCGCTTCAAGAAGCTTAAGTCAACGGGTAAAATCGTCAAGGAGACCATGACGGCAAAAGAATACTCCAATCATGGTGTATTCTCCGCCATTGGCATTAAGAAGCGCTTCGGCTCCTTTGCAACGTTCCGCGATACTTACGCCGGAACCAAGGGGCGCACCACCCCGACGGATCGGATGTTCGATAAGGAAAACAACCGAACATTTCGGGCTATCAAGTCGGATCGACCACTTGAAGCGTGCCCTGGTGAATACGCAAAGGCAAGCCGTATTCCATTCAAGATGGTCATTCGCCACTACGGAGACTTTGACAAGGTTGTTAAGGCTCACCTGACAAACGACCAGGACACAACTATCCACTAATGAGGACAATAAGCCTACTAGGGGTGTTCTCTCCCTGGTAGGCTCCTTTGTATTGAGACAAGGAGAATATTATGCCGTTATTCGTTACGAAGAAGAAGTTGGATACTCCAATATACCTACAGGATAAGGTGTTTGAATATCGTTATGTGAAAATTATTCCTGACTGGGTATCTTTAAGCCTTGTATCTCTTGGGGTGGCTGTCATGTTTGCAGCGATGTATTTTGCGGAGTCTGGAAATGTTGCATGGTCTGCGGTTTCCTTTGTGGTTTCTTTGCTGTGTATCGCTCCTAGCGTTGAGAACCTAGTGACATACAGCGAAGAAGAGTATCAGAAGAAAATGAGTCGATAAGAACCTTTGGGGCGTAGGGGTATCGGTGGCGAGGGAGGTTGCGCGGTTTTCTGGGTCGAAGTTGGATTTTAGATGTGTAGTGGTTGAGGGATTGAGGTGTTTGCGCGAAAATCAAGGTTGACCTTGAAGTCCGCGCAACCTCCTCGATCCACCCCCTAAACGTAGCCTTAGAGGTTGACAGGGTATCTTTTACCGGATACTATCTAGGTAGAAGAGAGGGAACAAAGGAGGATAAGGAAAAGGACGTTGTGACCACGGAGGAAACCTGCCGAGATAATAGGGGCGAGGCAGCGATGCCATTTTCCTTCAGGTCTTAAGATTCCTAGACATTAAGAGGTAGAGGCATCGCCACCCCTCCCATTACCCCCGACTTGACGCAGTGGATAGTATCGCGTATATTCATAGTTGTAAGCAAGAGAGCAAGGGGCAACAAACCCCACAGACCACAAGGAGAGAGAACGATGAATGAACAGCTCAATGAGGCTTTTGAGGTGGTCCTTCAGGCAGCGGATGCCGTAAGGAAAAGGGCACCACAGGAAGATGTTGACAACCTCGTAGATGTGGCGTCCAAGAAGTTCATCGCTTATAACCTCGACCAGATCGAGATGTTCAAACGTAATAAGGTGGGAGCAAACAGCTTCATCTTCTCCTCAAATCAGATGACTGGGTTTAGCCTCCGGTATGAAGCAATTTCGGAGATTTCTCGACACCTGATTGATGTCCGTTCGAGATTCGATTTCGATGGAATTGGGAAAGATCGCAAGTCGATTCCAGTTAAACTCATTGGATTTGTCAACCAGCGCCGTGATGGTGAGGCGATCTATAGGAAACTCAACGAGCTAAGCGAAGCCGGAGTCGCAGAAGCAAAGAAGGAGGCAAAGGAAAAGGGGGTTCGGTTCAGCCGAAAGTCGTATGATGAAGCGTTTTTCAACCCCATTGACTTTGTTGCTTGCCGAGTATATTTGGCACTCGGGTATGGAAATAAAACGGAGGAGGAACAGGAGAAGATCGACGACCGAACCGGGGCTATCCTCGATTTTCTTTATGAGAAGTAGAGGCAGGTCCCAATACTGGATATTTCCGCCCCAGGTTGCCATGTGAGCGCCTGGGGTGTTTCGTCTGTGTGATTGTTCATCTCAGTATTCTCAATCGCTTAGATCTTCTTTCAGCGCATTTTAAAAAAGGTCTATGTGTTTTAACTACCCCCGTCACTTACCCCCCCCGGATTTGACGGGGTAGATAATATCGCGTATACTCATAGGTGTAAGCAAGAGAGCAACAAAGGAGAGAGAACAATGGCTCTGAATAAGATCGAATACTTCGAGACCGAGGCAATCAACGATAAAGAGGCCAAAATCGTCGGAATGAGCCTCAAGGGCTACGAAGTTGCGAACGCAGTCTTTACCTCCGTCGAATTCCCTAAGCTTGACGCTAGGGGGCACAAGATCGTTGAAATCGCAGATGAAGCGTTCATCTACTGCGAACTTATCCATGAGATTGACGGCTGGGGATTGATCGAGAAGATCGGAGACCGCGCCTTTCAGGAAAGCACGATTCGCAGAATCCCGAAAGACTTCGGAACTGTGAAGTCCGTAGGTGTCAGGGCGTTCTACGGAACCGGAATCGAAAACAAGGAAATCAAATACAACGATGAGGCGGTGGAGATCTAAGAGAGAAGGAGTGGAAGCCTGGGCCGTTATGGTCTAGTCTTTTTCGTTATCTCCTACTAAGAGAGTTTTTAGGGTCGCCTCCCTCGCCCCTATTCGGCGGGTTTTCTCCGGGGTCTGATGTCCTAGTGGTTACCCTCCTTTGCTCTCTTTCTACCTAGATAGTATCCGCCCCTGGGTTTTCTGTCAAATTCGGGGGTAGTGGTTAGGGGTGAGTAGAGGAGGTTGCGCGGATTTCGAGATGAATCCTGGAACTTTGAGGGTCGAAGATGGAGAAAGACAAGGGTTGCGCGGTTTTCAAGGTTACCTCTGGTTTTCGCGCAACCCTTACCTTGTAATCACCTCACGAACCTACAATTCCACCCCTACCCCTGAAAACAGCGCAACCTCTCCTCACCTCTCTCATACTCCTACGTCCTCACGTTTCACCCCTCACTTTGGGTTCAGCGCAACCTCTTAACCGCTCCGAGAACACAGGAATTATTTCACAAGCAACCGCTAGGAGTCATCCCCGATTCTTTCTAGCTTAGTCGTTGCTTGAATACGACTTTCCAAAAGTTGCACTGTCCTGCTCGTTACACGATAGTGCGGAAGATCACTAAGGTCAACGTTTACCGCTACAGCGTCCTGAATAACCACATCACCAAGATCATCATCCTCTGTCACATTGCCCTTTGTCGTGTGCAGTGAAGCACCCTTAACCTCTTTAGGAACGATCTCCTTTTCATCTCCCTTAAGCCATGCCCTGCGATGCTCTAGGGCGTAATGCTCCCCGATCTCAACTGCGCTAAGACAAGGGATTACAGCGTCCTTGTTGTTCTGGTTGTAGTCTGCAACATCGACCCATCTGCTACTAAAGTCATCCCAATTCTCAGGAATTAGGCATACTTCTTTCTCTTCTGTGACTCCATACGCCCGAGATACGTTTTCATCGAATCTCTCCGAAGAGTATCCAATCGCCGAAAACAAAGTCAGCAGCGCAAGAAGTAAAAGCCCAGAGGTGACATAGGAGACAGAGGAGACAGAGGAGACCGTAGGAACCTCTTCTTCTCCGCCATAAAGATGGGAGGTCATTCTTATCGTGATGATCTCGAAAAGATTCATAATCGCCAGGACAATACCAAATAAACACAACACACTAAGCGGTGTCTGATAAGAGACTATGAACTTCAAAAGCGGATGAAGTCCGTGCTGAAATGTCACTAGGGTCTCGTAGTCCATTGTGTTGCTCCTAGGCGGGTTCTTTTTCGTATGTCACCTTTAAAGATAGCTCCTAGACAAGAGAGACGGGCGACGTTGTTCTTAGGTAGATTGTCGGTGAAATCGGAGGGAGCGGGGAAATTAGAGGATAAGGTAGGTTTGCGCGTTTTTAAGCCTGCCCCTGATTTCCGCGCAACCTCCTCGACCGGAATACTCAAGTCAACCCCAGGGTTGATATATGGAGAGTTTTGTCACGGAGGCGACATAACCACCTATCGGACTAAATCATCCTCTTCTAGGGCTGAGGAATAGTCTGCCTTTTCTAGTGCTTCGTTGATGTCCGCATCCTCCGGAACATAGAAGTAAACGACTCCATTCTCCACTTTTTCATTAATGAGCATGTCCGAGAGGATCTCGTCATCAAAGCAGACCTCATAGTCCCCTAAGATTGGGAGAATCTCGTTATGAAAGGCGTCTTTTCGACTTGTGTAGCGGTTCATCCTGCCTCATTTCTATTTTATCCGTTGTTTTCTTGATCTATCTAGATAATATTCGTTCGAATCGCCCATGTCAACTATGGGGGATTCGTATGTGTGAAGGTAGGAGATGTTGCGCTTATTTCAAGGCGAAAGGTGACATCGGAGAAAATGGAGAGTTGACATTCTCCCCTAGCTTTAGCTATGGGGAGAATGTCAAGGGAAACCAGGAATTAATCGCGGAAATGATCAAGAACCACGACGGAAGAAGGGGAAACACGCTGACCATTGCAAATGTTTTCGTTGACCTCTCCGGAGTAGACTTTCGAGATCAAGACTTCCTCTATTTGACATTCTCCCCATAGCTAAAGCTAGGGGATTCAGTGTTACCTATAGACGTTACGAGGTAACGCTTATAGCATTGACTGGATCGACAGCATCACTGAAGTTGCCTTGTTCGAAGACGTAGAAGTCTTTGAACACACCCTGGGGTGCTGTAGGTCTTATCACTTCTCCACTGCCATTCTTATGACCGTGTAGATCATAAGCCAAGGTGTTCGTATAACCACATTTGCTACATCTCTGGCTAGTATAGTGAGCAGGGATGTATACCACTCTCCTGCCGTTGATGATTGCCTTATATTCTAGGCGTTGGGCAATCATAGTAGGTGATGCCTCTAGGAATGACCTATTCATCCCCTTCTTCCGTTCTCCACCTTTCCTTGTCATGGAATGGACGCTCAAATCCTCCATGACAATGACGCCGTTATTTCGAATGATGTGTGTTGTTATTTCCTGAATCCAGGACTTCCTATAGGAAGCACACTTCCGAGAATACGCTCTCGCTTTCTTTTTGTTTCGTTGGTAATTCGACCCTTTCATCACAGACTTGACAGCGGAAGCACCACCCTGCTTCTCAGCCCTAGAGCGAGCCTTACCCATCTGCTTCTGGTAATACTTTTTCTTTGTCTCGTATTTCCTAAGCACCTTTTTATTGGGTGTAAGTAGTTCCCCTTCAGAAGTAGCAAGAGGAGCAACCCCGCCCCGGTCGAAGCCGGTTGCCTTGCTTGTGTGTTGGACTCCCGGAATCCTCTTGGGCTGGTTAGTAAACACGATTGTCTTCCGTGTCCAATTGACGAGGATACTGGTGTATTCTCGTATCTTTTGGGTTATCCTTACCCGGATCTGAATCTTCCACCGTGTTCCTCTAGTTCTTTTACCTTGAGGATTCTGCCCTGAGATAACAACAATCCCAGTCTTCTTCCCGGTTTTCCGAAAGACTGCGTTACTTCCCTTGTTATGCCAACATACGAATTTCTGGTCTTCGACTTTCCGAGACTTAAACCTCGGCATCTTACCGTGGGATCGCTTCTTCCTCTTTGCTGCTGCAAACCATTCCTCATTCTCCTTTTTCTCAGGAGCCTGGAGGATCATGGCTGGAATAGTAGCAAGGAAAGAATACTGCTGTCTTGCTTGTTTGTCTGCGTGTTCTGTAGCCATCACATAGCCATGCCATGATTTGAGAAGGGTTTGAACTGTAGGAGTCTGATCCAGATCTGATACCGAGGTAGATCGGTGCCCCGAAATGTTTGACACCTGTTATCTTCATTTTCTGGCTCATACAGTCCACCTCCTCATTTTGCTTGCATGAATGGCTATGTGATAAGCACTACCATAGTGTATATGGAACACATTCGCAAAACGAGGGACCTAATCGCTGTAGATAAAGTCCTGCTTTGTTGCAACTACAGGAGGGAACCATTTGGCAAGATGATGTAATATGCCAAGACTTAGAAAATGCGAGAATCCCAAGCCCTCAATTCCTCCCCACGGCTAAAGCCGGGGGCCTTACTGAGTGTTGATGGTGATGATATTTCCCATGCTTCTCTCCTTTTCTAAATGTGTTACTCCTTGCCTCCGCATAAGCGAAGCGGTGGACTTTTTCAAATCTACCGTGTAGGATAGGAGGAGTTCAAACAAAAGTCAAGGACAGAAAAGGATAACCCACATGAAAACGCTCTTCATTTTCAACCACAAGGACGGCAACTTTCGAGATGAGGTCATCGAATGCTTTGCACCTCTTTACACGGACAACATTGCCCCTATGGCAGTAGAGGAAGCTCTTACCTCGTGGGTGATTGACGTTGACGAATTGCGAGGCTACTACCGGCTTGCACGGTCGAATTTCATTGGTGAGGTGCTGCAAAGTGTCCAGGGTAACAATAAACATAGAGAATACCCGGCTGTCCTTGAGATGATGCGCGCAAAAATGGAACTTGGTGGCACGATCATGCTTAGAGATTCAGAGCTTACAGCAAGGCAAAGAAACAGGTTCTTTAATGAAGCAGCCCACTACGGGTATCAGGTCTACGTTATCACCGGCGGGCTAGGAAGCCTACCATTAGGCGATCAGGAAACTGATGAATTCCCCACCTATGCGCACTCTCTCCGATTTGATGAAATTGAGGATGTGCTCACAGTTAATCCGGTGAATGGGAAAGATTTTGGTCGCCTCGTTGCTATCGGTGACATTCACGGATATATCGACCATCTTGAAGAGGTATTTGCAAAATTCGGACACCCCAAAGATACACAAGGAACCTTGTTCATTTTCTGCGGTGACTATGTTGACGGCGGACCTGAAACCGGCAAGGTGCTAGAAGTGCTCGAAGAAATTATCGACCTGCCAAATGTTCGAGTCATAATCGGAAACCATGACTTCAACCTGTTCGGTGTTGCAAGCTCAATGGTTTCAAAGGAAATCGTCAAGGAGACGTGGAAGACTTGGAGTAAATTGAAGGATCAAGGCTGGGATGCAAAACGGTATCGAAAACTCTACCGCAAGATGATCCCAGGGGTGCAGGTTGATGATGTTCCAGGTGTTAAAGAGCCTTGCGTATTCTTCTCTCATGCGGGGGTAAGTTACCCAACAGCGCGGGCTGTGTCATTGTTTTGCGATGCGGAGTTCTTCTATGGTGCTTCGACAACCCAGGATGTGATGAATGGAAAGTCGTCCTGGTCAGGCCTGGATTGGCAACAGCTCCGCAATGAATTGTCAACCCCTTGCGTGCAGGTATTCGGGCATCGCAATGCTTTCGTCGGTGACGACTTTGAGCAAATTGTGATTTCGCCAGATGAAGAAACGACATTGGTAAATGTGGAGTCGGGGATAAAGAAGGGAGGGTGGCTAAGTTGCGCAGTGTTTAATGAGAATGATATTGAAGTTGTTCGTTTTGCTCGCTAGGATGCAAGGTTTCGCGAATTTGAGGGATCAGGTTGGAATTATAGGGATGTAAGTGGATTGTGTGGCGAGGGGTTTGCGCGAAAATCAGGGGCTAAGGTGAAATCCTCGCAACCCCATCCCCGCGCTCATACCCATAAGTTCCCACTTTCACCTGATACCTTGAAATCCGCGCAACCCCTCGATTAGCAATATCCCTCACCTTTCAGATTTCAAGGTAGACTCTGAAATCCGCTTGAACCCCCTCAACAACTCACCAATAAGTCCCTAAGGTTAAACCTCAGCCCTAGGGACCACTTTGGTTATCACCCCTTCAGAAAGCTCTCACTTCCTGAAAGCAATCTTCCCATCGTAGAAGACACCGACCCCGTAATCTGCAAATCCTACCAACTCAAGAGATCGCATGAGAAGATTCGCGTTCTCCTGAACCTTTTCGGCGATCAGCCAAATGTGAACAAGGCTCAAATCTGGGTCCTGTTCAACCCCCTTTGCGAGAACTGGATCTACGACCTCTTTCGCGATGAATGCTTGCATCTCTTCTCGGTCAGGATTATCAAAGCTATACCGAATCATTTTCTCGACAAACTTCAAAGCTACCTCTTGCGTAGGCTCTGAATCCTGCCCACTAGCTTGCACCCCATTGCGGTAGGTATCCGCGACGCGCTCAAGAAACTCCCGCTTGGTGGATTTGATTCGATTCTTCTTTGCTTCCAACGTTGCTCCTTTTTGTTCATCTTGATCCTCTGGGCTAAACACAACACTTTCTTCGTAGGAGAAGAATGAATCTACCCCATAGCACTGCCTTGCAAATTCTTCAAGGGAATCTACAACATGCCAGGCTATTGTATTTCCAATCACCTCGAACGCTTCGAAAATGAAATTATTAGCGCTGCCTGCAATCATCATTGAGACATCTTCATTTCTTGCCTTAAGCGACCTATTAGAAATGTTTGTAGGGAAAATCTTCAAGCCCTTCGGCGTTATGAAGAGATCCTGGAGACTTAAGGAAAGAGTTTCTACAAAGGTCTCATCTACCGGGTTCTCCCAATCAAAATCCTGGATTGTTTCTTTAATGATTTGATAGAAGTCATTGTCGATTTCTACAGGAATATACACAGGTTCCGGCATTGGGTAACACTGCTTCGATGCAGTAACCTTTTCGGCGAATTCGTCGCATGTCACCGGAATGTGAATATAGCTCATCATATTCTCCTTTTCTCTTTCCCCTTATCCTACGCGGAGAAAGAGCAAGGCGCAACCTGTTAATTCTAGGCGATTTGAGGCGTCGGAATATCAGAGTGGGATAAGTTGTCCACTCTAGTGACAAGAGGGGAACACGGGAAAGCCTAGAGGGATTTTTGACCCCTGCGTGACGATCCACTAAAGCAACGGGATCACCGAGGTAACAATCTGTTCAAGTGATTTTCCGATTCGAGCCACAACATCAGAAATCGAAGAGGTTGCCATGTTTGTGAGAAGCACCGGCATCTTCTCAGCAAGTCCGCTTTGTGCAAATTGTTCCGAACTCATAAATGCCTTTGGAGCATCTTCCTTTGATGCACGAAGCTCAAGGAGAATCTGAACCTTACGCAGCGCTTCTCCGTCTTGCGTGATTTCTTTCAGCGTGTTGCCATCTTTGATCTCCTTGCGCAATAGGTCACGAAGCTGACTATCATACCTGATCAGATTCCGAATCCTATCGAGTTCTTCCGGTGCCGTGATAATGCGATTGTCTCGAATGAACCCTACAATGTCGATGTTCATGCTCATGTCTCCTTTTCGTGTGTGTTTCAACTACTCACACCTTATACACTTAAGCGCCAGAGGTGAAAACTAGGGGAATATTTGGGGCGAAGATTGGTTTGCGCGGATTTGAAGGGTCGAGGTGTAATCGGAGGGATAAGAACCTAGGAGCGCGAGGCAGGTTGCGCGAAAATCAGGGGTCACCTTGAAATCCGCGCAAACCATCGACTTACCCTCGAACGTGGTCCCTGAGATTGACAGCGAATCATCCATCGGATACTATCGAAGATAGAAACAGAGAGAGCAAGAGAGGGGAGGACGGGAAAGGTCACTCAGACCTCGGATAAAACCCGCCGAATAGGGGTGAGAGATCAAACCTTAAAAACTCCTTGCAGGGGTGAAAAAGAAGCCCTAGACCTTGCGGTCCAAAGCTTACAATCTAGGACTGTGCGAACTTTTGAAGTCCTCCCCACACCTTTAAAGTAAGAGGATTTTTGTCTCTAACTAATGCCAGGACATGCGGTTTACGGATCATCGGGCTATGCTGTCCTGTGGGTGAACCACAAGGAACAGACTTATAAGCCCTCACCGAGGGGTGCTTCCCACCCCATGAGCCATGAGATTCTTCCATTTAGACCACGAATTCCCTTATTAAGAAAACCACTTGGCTCTCGCGGTTTTCTTAGGATACACGATCACGGAATGAACCATGACTCATGGCTTTCACTTTAACATAGGATTTGGATGATGTCAAGTGAACCACCTCGATGCTTTTATCATCGGCTAGGTGCTTCCCCGTCAACTTCGGGGTAAGAGTGGGTTGTATCGAGGGGTTGCGCGAAAATCAAGGTTTTCTGAAAATCTGCGCAACCTATTAACTATTTGATCTCCTCACCTCTCTAAGGTTCACCACTACTTCGGAATAAGTCTAGATCGTCTGGTATGCGAACTTCACCGGATCATTGTCAAAGCCAATAAACCCGAATTTCGTAACTGACTCACGATACATCGCATCTACGACGTTCTGAGAAAGACTATCAAGCATCATAATTGACATCAATCGCTCAGGATCAAGCCCCTTGGTCTCCATCTCAAGCCCGGCGTTTAGCGCCTTTTCGTTGTTAAGATTATCCGCCACGAACTTCTCCGTTAGTCCAAACGACTCCAATCGGACCTGCAACAGATCCGACAGGGCATACGGGGAATGTCCAGAGTCGGCAGCGCCCCACTCAAGACCATTGCAGAAAATCTCGAAAATCTCCCGCATAGCCCCCAAGATGTCATTGGAGACGGTGACGTTTCCGGTCTCTGCCTCACCCACTGCGATCTCAGTCATCGCGTTGACTAGGTTCGGGCGAAGCAGGTCATCCATTACCTGAAAGCGGTCGTTCGTGTTAGCCATTGTTTTCTCTCCTTGTCTTATGGGGATTCGTTTTCCCTTGCTCTCTCTTGCTTACATCTTCTAATATACGAGATACTATCCACTTCGTCAAATCCGGGGGTGGATTGCGGGGGTAGTGGTCTCCCTACCTCTTAAGGTCTAGGAATGGGAGGACCTTAATGAAAAGGGGTCAGCTCCCTCGCCCCTATTCGGCGGGTTTTGTCCGGGGCTTTAGCCCTTGGTTTCCTGTTCCTCTCCTTTGCTCTCTTTCTACCTAGATACTATCCGGTGAAGAAGTGCCTTGTCAACCTTGGGGCCACATTTGGGGGTAGGTTAAGGAGTTGCGCGGATTTCAAGGGTAGGGGTGAAACTGTAGGAATGGAGGGGAGAGGGTCGAGGGTTTGCGCGATTTTCAAGGTGACCCCTGATTTCCGCGCAACCTGCCTCGCGCTCTTAGTTTCTTATTCCTCAGATTCCACCCTTACCCTCAGAATCCGCGCAACCATCCTCACATCCATACTCCCACACCCTTTCCTTGCCTGACACCTACAACAAAGGAAACCCCAGCTTGAGAACATCTAGAAAGAGGGCTATGATAAAAGGAAACATCATCAAGAAAGGGGACCACAGAAATGAACAATCCAACGACCTACTTCGCTGTAAAGACTTATGACAGTGTTCAACTCACTGATCTGCACGAGGCTAAAGATATTGCATCTTTTGCCAATGAATCAGGTATTCGTGACATCATCATTGTCGAATACTCAAGAGAGTTTCATAGGTCTCCATCTCAGCCTCAGCAGACTGTGCAAGCTCCTGAAACCATTGCATCTCTTCCCCAGCTCGTTGAGTTCTTCAGCCAGGGAAAAATGCACAACGTGACTAGGGAGCAGGTCAAGGAAATCTTTGCAGCCTGCAAGTCGCATCTTGGAATTGTCTTCACTGTTGAGTCGTCTCACCCTATTGTTCAGGACATTTACATCACCAATTCGAAGCTGAATGTTCAGGTGGCACCGAACTACTTCGCTAAGGTCAAAGATGATACCGATCAGGTTACAACCCCGAAATACCGCTTCTTCTTGGATTCATGGAGGCAGGAAATTGCCCAATTTGACATCTCTAGTCAATTTTGCCCTGATGTAGATGAAACTGTTCGCAGAGTTGAGGACCTTGTGAAGAATCGATGCGCTGCATTGGGTAAACTCTACCTAGCGCTGCTGGGATACTTCATTACTGAGGATTTCCTACTTTCTCCAAAGGTCTATCCTGTTGAACGTGTCGTCCTTGAGCAATTCGGCGGCTATGACAATGCGGATACAGCACTCGATCTTCCAGGGGACAAAGACTTCCGTGTCCTCTTCACCGATTTATGCAATCCGACAATGCGCCCTTATGTCTTCTCTGCAATTCAGAACATCGTGCAGGAACTCTACGACGATGATCGTGTTCTTGAAAATGAAAGACTATTCTACTATCGAGGGAAGAGCGATGACAAGCTTGCTCGTAAGGTCTTTGAGGTGGCTAAATCTTCTCATGAGCTGGAAGTAAAGACGCGCCGGGTGATAAACTACCTTATTGAAGAGGGCGATACGAGGGTTTTTGATCCGCATTCGTATTATCCGGAGTTTGAAGATGATCCCGATGATATAGGTCATTAAGTTAATACTCTTGAAATAGTTAGCAAGACTTAAGGAGCATTTAAGAAATCCTTAAGACTTTCTTAGTTTGCGCGCACTCAATCACCCTCCGAAAACAGGGGCAGTTGTTGACAAATCTCCCATACTGTCGTAGTCTCTAGGTAGAAAATACTACACCTAAGAGAGGGAGAAACATGAGCACGGATCAATTCGCTTTTATTGCCAAGGAACACGGTAAGCCAACCTTGACAACAACAACCGACCTCAATGAAATCGCCGAATACATCAAAGAGCACGGTATCAAAGAGGTCATTCTACTTCGCTCAAACGAGTTAAAAGACTACCCTACATACTTCGGGGAGAAAGAAAAGAAAGAAGGGGCAGGAGAAAACACACTCAACCCCAACAACATCGCAAGCCTTATAGGCTTCTACGACCAAACGGAATTCGTGGAGTTAAGCAATGAAGAAGCCGAGGAAATCCTCTCGGTGTGTAAAGAGGATCAAGGTGTCTTATTTGCCATTAACATGCACGCCGAGGCTTTCCTATCTTTAGATCTCACACTTGGTCAAATATTTGGCGATGATGTGGAGATCACCGGAGGAGGCATGTGTGACAAAGAAGCAAAGACCCACAAGGATAAGGTCAGAGAACTAAAATTCGAATTCTTTCTCGCAGCGTGGAGAGGTGAATTCCCCATCGTTGACGACATGTATCTCACGGTGAATCTTCAAAGGGTGATCGAGAAGACACAAGAAGACCTCGCACTTCGTAAAACGGTGCTTTGCGATATGCGTAAGGTTCTTGGCGATGACCTGGCTGACTCATTCTTGCTTTCCCCAAAGGTCTACACAGTTGAAAAGGTCTTTCTTGAGCAAGTTGTAGGATACGACGATGCGAATGATGCACTGAAAGACCATATTGACAACTACGAGGTCAGCATCGCCTCAATGTGTAAGACTTCCATGCGCAGATTCATCTACAGGGCAATAGTAGAGATCAGTGACGAATTAGTAAATTATGGTGTCCAGCTCATAAGTGAATGTGAGGAGGGCTGTTTTGACGGGAAGAATCCTGAAATATTGCGCACAATCTTCCAGGTAGCGCAAAGATACAAGGAAATCAGTGAGCTAATTGTCAAAAAGGCTTGGGCGTTTATGGATAATGGCATGACGGAATGGCTCGATTATGATCCTGAGTGCGACTACGATTATCTCTAATTCTTGATACAAGTGGTGACTGGGTAGATGGGGCGAGGTGTTTGCGCGAAAATCAGGGGTTACCTTGAAAATCGCGCAACCCTTTCCTTTCTCCATTTTCGGACCTCAAAATTCCCTGTTTCACTCCAAAAATCCTCGCAACCATCTTCGCCCGTCACCCTCGAAGTTGACTATGTTTCCTGTCAGCAAGTATTATCAAGGAAGAAGCAAAATACACCACAAAAGGAGAACACCATGCACGACATTCCCACAGTGAACCCTAAAGAAATCGCAGACATTATTAACGACCACGATGGAACAGATACACTAACAATTACAAATATTGAAGTCGATTTCTCAGATACAGAGATCACCAACAGATTTTTCAGAAATATCAAATTTGTAAACTGCACCATTAAGGGAGCAAATTTCAAGACAATGATTTTTGTAGGATGCAGGTTCACAAAGGTGACATTTCGGGACACTGACTTCGCACACAGCACGATACACAAATGTAGATTCGAGGATGTCTATTTCGTCACTGACGAATTAGCATCAAGTTATAGCCTGTTTACTGCCACTACATTCGATGAATGTGAATTCAGCTGGGTTCACCTCACGAACATGAGGCTGATCAACACAAAAATCCAATCATCGTATTTTCTGCTGTCAGATTTCACAAATACGTGGATGGAAAACTTACTTCTTCGAAAAGTCACCGCTTCGCATTGTGAATTTTCAGATGCCAACTTTCTTTTTTGCGAATTTGATGACACAACATTCGACTTTTGTAGTCTCTCAGCAATAGACACCCGTGAGACCACATTGAAAGGGGAGGTCACTTTTCTCGATTGCTATGAGCCAACTGTAGTATTTACAGATCAGGGTGTTGCAACTATCACGCCAAAAGGAAACGGCGCGAATATTCGGCATAGGTTCCGCTTCGACTACGCGCGGTCAGATGCTTTAAGATACCTCAACGACGTGAACGCCGATGAGGTGCTTATGGTTCTTATGGAGTATGGGGTAAATGTTGACGAGGATGGAAGAGATCAGATCCTCGCAGCCTTTGGCACTGATTCTCAAAAGGAAGAAGCGAGGTTAAGGATACTTACTCGAAACAGCGATAAGAGCTAGGAGGATTAGGGGAACTGTTTTCCTCCCTCCGTTTTGCTTTTGGGATAAGTTGCGCGAAAACCAGAGGTAACCTTGAAATCCGCGCAACCCTTGTCTTTCTCTATCTTCGACCCTCAAAGTTCAAGGATTCACCGTTGTTCATAATTATGACTTATTAGTATCTACATATCACTGTCACGATTATAAACGTTGAAACGTGTAGGTAAATGAACCATGTGCTAGTAAGCTAGCACATTACACAGTTTAGGACGCACGGCAGCATCCACTATCCCATCAAAGTATATCAACTCATTTGGGAATACTTTTTTATAAATCATTCGATAGTATTACTAATGAAATACTGTCTTGTTTCCTAGATATGAAACTACGTGATTCAGTATGAAAAATCTTCATTGCATTACTATGAATGATACTCGTAATAACGTGTTATTTTTTACAAGTATTTCATACTATAGCATAGTAATCTATTACTTGTCAATAACCCCAAAAATCCGCACAACCGTCCTCATATCTCAATTCCCCCAATTTCTCCGATTTCACCTCTCACCTTGAAATCCGCGCAACCTCCTCGATCAACCCCAACCACTACCCCCGAAGTTGACGGTGTATCCTTTACTCTCTTACTACCTAGGTAGTAAGAGAGTAAAGGAGAGATAGGAAAGCAAGGACATAAATCCCCGGAGAAAACCCGCCGAATAGGGGCGAGGGAAGTGACCCCTAAAACTCTCTTATTAGGAGGTAATAAAAAGAGCCTATGGTCTACTTCCTAGGCTTCCTTTTCTTCTCTCTTAGATTTCCACCACCTCATCGTTGTATTTGAGATTCTTGTCTTCAATCCCGGTCCCGTAGAATGCCCTGGCACCTACGGACTTCACAGTTCCGAAGTCTTTCGGGATCCTTCGAATGGTGCTTTCCTGAAATGCGCGGTCTCCGATCTTTTCAACCAATCCCCAGTCGTCAATTGCATGTATGAGGTCGCAGTAGAGGAAGGCCTCATCTTCGATCTCAACGATCTTGCGCCCCTCAGTGTCAAACTTAGGGAATTTGACAGAGGTGAAGACTGCGTTCGCAGCCTCGTAACCCTTGAGGCTCATACCGACGATTTTAGCTTCCTTGTCACTGATTGCCTCGGTCTCGAAGTGTTCAATCTTATTCAGAGCCATTGTTCTCTCTCCTTTGTTGCTCTCTTGCTTACACCTATGAATATACGAGATAGTATCCACTTCGTCAAATCCGGGGGGGGTAGTAGGAGGGGGTAGGTCGATCCCCTCGGCCCTTTAGCCAACGCTCTACAAGGCGATTCGAGCACTTGAAAACACTGTGATGAACAATCACATAGGCAAAACGCCCCAGGCGATTAGATGGTAACCTGTGGCGTGAAAATCGCTTATTAGGATTCAATGTTAGAAGCCGTGACAGTATAAGGCCTCTTGTATGTGCGGTTCACATAGTCCTGCTCCTCCTTAGCGAGATAATCGAGGATAGACCAGTTTCGTTCGTCGATTTTATTCTGCTCCTTTTCATCCTTCCTACCATAATGAATCTCGTTATTAATCAACCTAGAAACAAGGACGATAGGACTGAAAAGCGCTTCATCATATGCCTTTCGACTGAATCGAATCCCTTTCTCTTTAGTCTTACTCTTAGCTTCTGCAACCCCGGATTCGCTTAATTCGTTGAGTCTCTTGTAGATTGCTTCACCATCACGGCGCTGATCTGAAAAACCCTTGAGACTAACCGGGATAGACTTTTTAGCCTTCCCGTTCTCCTCAATCGTAAATGTTGATCGGGCACCTACGAGTTTCCGAACAATAATCGCTGACGATTCCCACCTGAGGCGGAACCCTGCTACCTGATCTGAGGAGTAGATGAAGCTGCTTCTCGCAATCTCTTTTTCTTTACACTGATCGATCTGATCAAGGTTGTAAGCGATGAATTTCTTGGATGCCTCTTCTACGAGAGACTCAATCTCTTCCTGTGGTGCCCCGCTCCTTACGGCATCCGCTGCCGTCAAGACTGCCTCAAAAGCCTCATTGAGTTGTTCGTTCATTGTTCTCTCTCCTTGTAGTTTGTGGGCCTTATGCCCTTGCTCTCCTGCTTACATCTTCTAATTTACGGGATACTATCCACTTCGTCAAGTCCGGGGGTATCAGGTGGGTGTAGTGATGATTCTGTTCTCTAAGGTCTAGGAATCTGGATACCTTAATGAAAATGGGTATTCCTGCCTCGCCCCTATTTTCTCGGCGGGTTTCCTCCGGGGCCTTAGCTCTTGGTTTCCTAATCCTTTCCTTTGCTCTCTCGTTCTACCTAGATAGTATCCGCCATAAGGTGCCCTGTCAAATTCGGGGGTGATGGTGAGGGTGGATCGAGGGGTTGCGCGGATTTCAAGGTGACCCATGATTTTCGCGCAACCACATCATCTCTCGATTCCTCCTACGTCCCTACGATCTCACCTCGACCCCTCAAATCAACGCAACCACCCCAACCTAAGCGCTAATAGCCTTAGTGCCTTGAAGATTCGACCCCTTTGCATGACTCACACCGGCCTGATAGGAGACTCCGAAATCGACATTGTTCATGCTGCTCAACTTGCCCCCGCCGAGACGAGGGAACCTGCGCGCAAACGTATCAACGATTGCAAGGTGTCGATCTCGAAGCGCGATAGCGTTTCCGTATCCAGCATCCTCAGACACCCTTGCCGTATCCACCTTAGTGTTAAGGTAATCGCTTCCAAGGTTGTCAATCATCATCTTTTCACGGTATGCAGCCGTGGACCGAGCAAGCTCCATCATAGTATTGAAGAACCCTAGGTCATAGGAGATCCGAGAAAAGCGAACCCCCTCGCTTTTTGCGCGTTTCTTTGCTTCCTTAATTCCCGCCAGGTTTTCCTTGGCAAGGTTCTCTATGACCACACGGGCATCTTCGATTTGATCTTCAAAACCGCAAACCCGAATGTATCCGGCGCTTGATCGCTGGCCCCATCCAGTCATCGAGCGAGGACGACGATTCAGCGCTACCTCGCAACCAAGCAGGTCACGGACAACCACAGCGATGAAGTTGAGTCGGGAGGCAAATCCTACCGATGTATCCGAGTCATACAGAACGTCTTCAACAAAGGGACCCTGAGCGTCATCGTTGTTCGATGTAGTCGCCTTTTCGATGCTATGCTGCATCATAAGGGCATTCGCTTTCTCCTCGAAAGCCTTAGCCTCATCGATATTACCGATCTTCTTGGCGGAAGCTGCCATGTTCAGCAGCTTGGTCACCTTTTCGATCATTCGATTGTTGGTCATGGTCTCTCCTTATAGTCTTTAGGCTTCGTTGCCCCTTGCTCTCTGATAACTCTGAATATACGGGATCAGATATTATTAGTCAAATCCGGGGGTAGTAGTCGGGGGTGATCCTGTCTCTTAAGGTCTAGGAAAGTAGGAACCTTAAGAAAATAGGCATAACTTCCTCGCCCCTATTCGGCGGGTTTTGTCCGGGGTCTGATGCCCTCTGTTTCCTATCTCCTCCCTTGCTCTCTCTATTTCTATCTTCGATACTATCCGCCCGAAGTTTTTCTGTCAACCTCGGTGTTATGTTTGAGGTAGGTCGAGGAGGTTGCGCGGATTTCAAGGCAACTCCTGATTTCCGCGCAACCCCCATCGCGCCCTATCTCTCCCTAGTCTCCCACTTCTCAGCTACCTCTGAAATTATCGCGATCCTCCCGACCTTTTACGGATTCACCTTGACTTTATCGAGCGCCTGAAAGCATGGAATGTTTTATGCCCCAGGCGATCTCCGAGGCCATCTGAAACGCAATAGCGTAGGCAGTGGCGTAGATAGCAGTTTTACCGCTTTTAATAAGACTGGTTACTTGATCCTCGATTTTTTCATTCAAATCCTGATTATCCCAATTGAGCTTAAATACGCTAATAAGCTCAACCCCAAACATCAACCGAGTCAGGCGTTTCGCAAGATCCTCCTTAAAGGTCTCCTCATTTTCAAGGCCTGTATCGTTTGCGACTCGATTGACCTCCTGGGTGATTTGATAACCAGAAGCCAGGGGAAGAACTACGGTTCCGCTCTTGAATAAATCATCTACCGCACGATCTACGTGAGTCGGAATAAGCTCGTTCATTTTTCTCTCCTTATAGGTTGTGGGGCACTGCGCACCCCTGATCTCTTGTTCTATCTTCGATACTATTCGAAGTGAGATACACTGTCAACTTCGGGGGTAGCTTCGGGGGTAGTTCAAGGGGTTTGCGCGAATTTGAAGGGTTACCTTGAAAATCGCGCAAACGTCATCGCCACCTTTTCCACATTTTTCACTTTCACAGATTCATTTTGAAAACCGCGCAACCCTCCTCGTATCCCAACTACTCCTATACCTACGATTTCACCCCTACCCTTAAAATCCGCACAACCCTTTGACCGCTCATCAACATATAGCCCCTCCTGGGATATGTTAGATCCAAAATAGTGGGGGGGATAAAGCGATAGATCGAAAGGTAGAGAACAGACAAAATCACTAAAACAATGCCTAATAAAGCAAGACCTTTGTATTTTGGTCGCCTCTGAATATCGTTGCGCAAAAGATACCAAATTGCTAGAGCCATCGAAATAGGCTCAACGATCATAACAATGCTAAGAAATAGCACGGCAAGACCGATTCCTCCATCGACCTCATTAGCCACACCGGAAAGAAACCCGAGAACAACGGTTATGACTATGGCAGCAATAGGAATAAGAAGCCATAGCGTCGAGAGCAAAAATTCGCGCCCTGAGCTAAGTTGTGGAAGATCCTTTGATTTATTGTTCTTCGTTTCCATCGTGTCGAATGCTCCCGTCTAGGTGGATGGATAGATTCCTTAATTCCCAACTATTAAGATATGGATATTTTGAGGGGTTGCGCGATTTTCAAGGTTACCCCTGATTTTCGCGCAAACCATAAGCGCCATACAATCCTCGCAACCCCTCCACTGCAAAGGCTAGAATACGAAAACACCCCTTGCGCACCTGGAAACCTCCCTTATGGTGTGCAAGGGGTGCTAGAGTGACCTATGCCCTAAAATAAGCCTGTTCGAAGTCGTTTACAAGCTCTTCGATAAGAGGCACGGAATAGATGTGGTATTCGGCAATCCCCTCGTTTCGCAGCCTGACATACTCAGATTCAGGGACAATCTCCGCATCCCCAGCGAACTCCAAGACTCGCGCAGTGCTGTAGAACACCGTGCTTGAAAGGGTAATTTTTAGCTCTTTGGTCATATCGTCGATGAATGAATACGTCGGATTTGCAATTGCCATTACCATCAGGCCAATGGCGTGAGCTGCCTCGGCCGATGCGACGTTGTAACCCCGGTTGCCCCAAACTCTGAGGATGTCCTTAACCATATTTTCGAGTTCCATTGTTCTCCCCTTTTCCTTTGCTCTCTCTTGCTTTCTATCTTCGATACTATCTAGCCTTGATTTCACTGTCAACTTCGGGGGTAGTAGTTAGGGGTGATTCGAGGGGTTCAAGTGGATTTCGAGGGTCACCTTGAAGTTCGCGCAACCCCATTCTCTTCCCCTACTCCTTGACTTACAATTTTCTCCTCAAAATTGCAATAATTTGAATTAACAGGTAACTTAGAGCAAAAGGACAATTATCAAAACCTGACCACAAAGGAGAGGTATATGACAGCACTCTATCAGAAAAATACCGCACTTCTGAACGAAGTAGACGATTTTGAGTATAAAGCCAGAAAAGGGACCAAAAACCAAGTAGTCATTGTTGGAATATCTAATAAGGGCTTAGAAAAGATCGAAGGTGCTAGTCACATTGAAATCTCATTTCCCGAATATGATGAAACGGGGAAGAATCAGGTAACTGAAATTGGAGGTAGATTTACCCAATTCTACTTGGTGAATGATGCTATCTCTTCTCGCACAATCTCAATTATTGATGGATGGAAAAATATTCTCACTATTGGCAACTATGCCTTTTCGGGATGCAAGTTTTTGTCGATCCCTGATAATTGGGGTAAAGTTCTTCAAATTGCAAACCGCGCGTTTCTCTATTCGAAGTTTCAGAACCTCCCTGATGATTGGGGAGAGGTTCGATATATTGGTGACTCGGCTTTTGAAAGCTGCAAGATCAGAAAACTTCCCGACGATTTTGGTCAAATTCATACCCTTGGGGGTCGTTCATTTTACAATACTATGATCGAAGAGCTTCCTGAAGACTTCGGGAACATTCGTCGTGTAGGAAATAATGCCTTTGGCTTCTGCAAAAACTTAAAAAAGGTCCCCAAGGGCATCATGTTCGTCGAAGAGGTCGAAGACGAAATCTTCGCATTTTCCGGGGTCGAAGAAATGTCACAGACCTGGGGCACTTTCACAAAAGCTCCAAATGGTTTCTTGAGCCACACGAAGATTAAGAAGATCCCAAGAGACTGGGGAAACATCGAAATTATCGGAACCAGAGCCTTTGAAGGTTCTCGGGTCTCCTTCATCCCGCAATTCTGGGGCAAGGTTCATAAAATTGAAAAGCGCGCCTTCATGGGAACAGAAATAAGCCTCTTCCCCGACGACTGGACTGGCATTCAAGAAGTCGGAACTGATGCCTTCTCAGAATGTCGAAACATCGAGGAGCTTCCACGAGGTATCCTCTTTGTTCCGGCAAAAAGGCTCGGTTATGACATTTTTCGAGGATGTTCGATTCGAGAAGTTCAAGGCGATTGGGGAGAACTCACATTCATCCCCAAAGGGTTTTTGCGCCAGAATCCTCTTTTCACAATTCCTGATACGTGGGGCAGCGTCACATCAATCCTTGAGGAAGCATTCTACGAATGCTTCCTCAAGGAAATCCCGAAAGACTGGGGAAATGTTGCAATTGTGCAGGCATGGGCATTCTCGATTAATAGGATTGTGAGAGTTCCAGAAGATTTTAGTAATATCATATTCATAGGTCCGGGAGCCTTCAGTTGCAACATGATTGATGTCATTCCTGACATTAAGGGTGGATTTCCTCTTGAGGATAGATTCTCTGGGCAAGGAGGCTTCCCTTTGAATAGGTCGCATATTCGACTGGAAGAAGCTTACAGTGAACTACCTGGATACTAAAGATGTCGAGGTAGTTCACTAGGTAGGTTATATGGGGCCACCTTGGTGCAAGATGTGGCCATTTGTCTCTTCCTATGTGGATTTGCAGGATAGGGGGAGAGGATAGTATTTCGGGGAGGTTGCGCGGATTCCAGGATTGACTTTGATTTTCGCGTAGCCCTCTATCGTCTCTCCAATAGCCAGAATCCTCGAATTTCACCCTTACCCTCCAAATCCGCGCAACCTCCCTCAGCCCTCTAGCCCCTCAACCCCCAAGATTTCCTAAACACTGAGACAAAGGGCAAAAAGAGAACCAACCGCCTTTCCTTATCTGAAATGACGGCTGGTCGTGATGTCTCCTATCCTAGCACATAGGTCTCGAAGCTGCAAGCCAGTATCAAAAAGATCCAGCCCACTCTTAAATTCCTCCTAGTGGAAAGGAATCGAAGGCGGGCTGAACGATTATCCATAGAATACCACAACTTGCGGAGGATTTGACAATCCAGAACTTGAACCTGCAAATCCGCGCAACCCCTTACCTTTCATCTTTGGCAGATCTTGACATTTGACCAAACCCCTCCTAATCCGCACAAACTTCCTCGGCTTTGCCAAACCACTACACCCCTACATTTCACCTCGATCCCTCCTAATCCGCGCAATCCTCGACATACCCCTAATCATTACCCCGAAGTTGACAAGGAGATTAGAGGCGGATAGTATCGAAGATAGAAAGAGGAAGCAGAAGAGAGAGGAGGAAAAACCAAGGGTATCAGGCCCCGGACAAAACCCGCCGAATAGGGGCGAGGGAGGAGACCCCAAAAACTTCTTAATCTAGCGCCATTTTAAGGAGGCGAAAGCACCCAAGTGGATAAACATACCACCTAGGTGCTTGCAACTTATTACATCAAATCCTAGGGCCACCTAAGGCCACATCGGACTAGATGCGAGGGATTACGCCATCCTTGGACAGGTCAGTAGCAATCTCCTTGACTACACCGCCAGGATATGCAGGGTCCATAATTGCATTTCCTGGCATCATTGGCAGGCTGGCGCTATTCATAAGCGCCTGTCCCTCCTGGGTCTTCTCCAGGAAGTAGAGGCCAATGAGAGCGTAGACCGCTGCAACTCGCAGGTTTCCGCGCTCTACAATTGCGCTTGGAATCAAGATAACATGTTCAGTTTGGTCAAAGGTCATTTCGTTGATGTTGTCTTGCATACGCAAGCGCCATCCCAGAGCCTTAATAGCGGTGGATACTTGACCATCGCCAGGGGCGTAAATATCCCGCTCCGTGTTCAGGTCTAGGCGATAAACGAACGCGCTGACAATTGCATCAACGAAGTCGATTTCTTCCTCAAAGTCACCGTTATCGACGGTGACACTATCCATAAACGTCACACCCTCCTGGATGGTGTTGAGGATATTGATAAGTTCGAAGATGCTGGTCATTTTCTCTCTCCTTCTTGATGACCTTGGGGCTTTGTGCCCCGCTCTCTCTTACATCTTCTAATCTACGGGATACTATCTACTTCGTCAAGTCGGGGGTAATTTGTGGGGGGGTAGTTCCTTAAGGTCTAGGAGAAGGTAAACCTTAAGCAAAATGGCATGACTCCCTTGCCCCTTGTTCGGCGGGTTTCCTCCGGGGCCTAGTGCCCTTGGTTTTTATCTTCTCCTTTTCTCTCTCTTTCTATCTAGATAGTATCCGATAAAAGTTACTCTGTCAACCTCGGGGCTACTTTCGGGGGTAGATCGATAGGTTGCGCGATTTTCAAGGTGACACCTGATTTTCGCGCAACCATAACACCCCTTAATCCACCTACGCCCCTACAGTTTCACTTCAACATATGAAAACCGCGAACCCCTAGATCGGTTAACAAGGAAGCATGACAAAGAATGTGATAAACAAGCAGACCATTGAAATCGTAATAAGGATTATTATTAGCGAGGATATGAAGTCGTATCCCTTTCCTCCAAATCTTTCGTAGACATAGATACCTATCCTCGTTGGATTGGCAGCACCATAATACGCCATGAAAAGGCAGATTACCAGACAAAACATTGAAACACCGAAAATAATCCCTGCGTTCGCTTCGATAAATGGAATCATTGTCCCTCTCCTTTGCTCTCTTTCTATCTTCGATACTATCCACCTAATTCTTCCCTGTCAACTTCGGGGGTAATTTGCGGGGGTATGGGACAAAAGAAAGCACCACCCTTTGCAGGGTGGTGCTAGGTCTACTTTTATTTAGAGGTTATTCTCATCTGCCCAGCTAGAAGCCTTAAAAACAAGAACCGAAAGACCAAAGGCAACGCTGTAGGCAACTGTGGAAGCTGCTGCCTGCATACCCTGGACTTCGCCAGGTTCCGCAAGCCCAAACATGCCTACGGCGGTATTCGGAATCGAGAACACCGCAATCACAGCGACAGCGATAGCGATGAAATTCCAAACCTTAGCGGTCTTGGTGTTAATGTGAAATGCTCGCTGAATGAAACGAACATTCTCAGATGCCGGGGTTCTGCGGTTTGTGTTCTGCATGGTGACTCTCCTTAAGTCCGTGGTTTCGCTGAACTGATTACTATTGAACCCCGTGGTGTGAACGTTGTCAACTTGTGAGGTTTACCCAGGTCAAAGGCCTAAAACCCTACCCCGAAAGGGGCAAGGTGAAAAGAGATTGAGGTGTTAGGGCATATCGGATACTCAATCACTTCACTACCATGATAAAGGAGCGAATTAAGGCTCATTTAAGGGGCTGAGGTTTCGCAAATGGGTATTTGCTCACCTAGTCAACTTCGAGCGACTACAGGGCAAAATGGCAGCGATTTAAGCGCGTTGCAGACAGATCCGATAACTACAATGACATAGAGGCGTATCAAGATTTCTCCCCATGCACCACTACTCCAGAAACAACAAAAGCCCCGCCTTTTTAAGCGGAGCTAGTGTAATCCACACTTTGCCCATAATCACCATTGACACAGAAAAGACACTCCGCATAGATATATGCAAGGTGTCTTTTATTACTCGTTAAACTCAAACAATTTACTTGGTTGGTATTTGAACCAAGCCTCTGAGCCTATAATCTCCCTTGTTTTCACGGAGATTGCATTGTGAACCTCAAACCTAAAATGTTCAGCAATAACCATAAGCCACGCCGTGATTGGCGTAACCCCCTCATTTTCGACGATGGTATCTACGTCATCCTGGAGGACAAAGAGGTATTTCTCTTCACGGTTATCTTCCAGAACCCCCTTCATCTCACCAGAAAGAAACATGTCTTGAATTTTCTCAGGGATTCCAACCTTATAGGGTTTGTTTTGGCTCCACCAGCCACCCTTTTCAAGAAGTGGTCGAACCTCATCAATTATCTTCGAAATATCCTCTTCTTTGAGGTGAATGTAAGAAATTGAAAGCCTTCCTTTTACCTCACGGATAACTGCTTCCATGAATGCATCGAATGTCATATCTACCTTAATCATCTTCTCTCCTTTTGGGTGACCACAGGGGCTTTATTACCCCTTACTCTCTACCTTACATCTTCTAATCTACTTCGATACTATCTACCTAGTCAAGCCGGGGGTAACAGGAGGAGGTAGTGCTCTGCTTGCCTTAAGGTCTAAGAAAGTGGACATCTTAAGGAAAAAGTCACCCCACCCTCGCCCCTATTTGTCGGCTGGTCTCCTCCGGGGACTTAGCCCTTGTTGCGCTCTCCTCTCCTTTATCCTCCTTCTATCTTCGATAGTATCCGTTCAAAGGTGACCTGTCAACCGTGGGGTAATATTCGGGGGTAAGTCGAGGGGTTGCGCGGATTCCAAGGTTACCCCTAATTTTCGCGCAACCTCCTTACCTCTCCTTATTACTATCCCTGCACTTTCACCACGACACTTGAAAACCTCGCAACCCTCCTCGAAGATAAAGGGACAATCCCTTTATGGCTACTTAGCTCCCTCCCAATTGCAAGACATAGCCTTTTTCTGAACTCCGTTTACCACTACGCAACTTAAATCCCGTCCGTCTTCAAGTTTCTTAGTGACCTCTTTCCACGTCTCTTTCGACTTCACCTCGCTGTTTTCCTTCATCTTCGACTCATCCCAATCGCAGGACATTGAAAGCTTCTTCACCTCGTTAGAGATAACGCAAGTCAACTCTCTTCCGTCTTCAAGGTTTTTGGTGACCTCGTTCCAGGTCTCCTCCGACTTCGGTGCTGTTGAACAAGAGTAGGCAGTAGCCCCACTCATTGCCATAGTGGAAACAGCAACCGCTACGAGCATTTTCTTGATGGTGTTCTTGGTCATACTCTCTCCTTTTGATGACCTTGAGGCTTTGTGCCATTGCTCTTGATTACAATTATGAATATACGCGATAATATCTACCCCGTCAAATCCGGGGTATCAGGTGGGGTAGCCATAAAGTCTAGGAAAGTGAGCACCTTAAGGAAATTGGCATTCATCCCTCGCCCCTATTCGGCGGGTTTCCTCCGAGGCCTGGTGCCCTCTGTTTCTCATCTCCTCCTTTGTTCTCTTTATCTTCGATGCTATCTGGCCTTGATTACTCTGTCAACCTCAGGACCACGTTCGTGGGTAGGTCGATAGGCTGCGCGGATTTCAAGGTGACCCCTGATTTTCGCGCACCTTCTTCGACACTCTTGCGCCACAGGTTAAGGTTCCACCCCATCCCTTAGAGCACTTAACAACTCAAGTTCTGCATGATAAACAAGGAAGCTATCATGCAAAGCATCGAAATAGCGACCGGGGCAAAGAATATCTTCCCTGCAATATCCAACCAGTCTTTTCGGTCCCCGAGCTTTTCATATATGTAGGTTTCTAGCCTCGTTGGGTTTACAACGCCGTAGAAAAACAGCGCCAGACTAGCCACCAGGCTCACCATCGACACACTGAATAGGGTCCCAGCGTTATCTACAACAAAGCACAACATTGTCTTCCTTCTCCCCCTCTCTTTCTACCTAGATAGTATCCTCGTGTAGATACTCTGTCAACCTCGGGGGTAACGCGGGGGTAGATCGAGAAATTGCGCGGATTTCAAGGTTACCCCTAATTTTCGCGCAACCTCCTTACCTCTCCTTTCCTATCTCTACATTTTCACCTCTACCCTTAAAAACCTCGCAATCCTCATCGAAGAAAATAAGAGGAGGGCTAGAAACTCCTCCTCTTATGGCTACCTAGCCCCCTCCCAATCGCATGACATTGTTCTTTCCTTAAACCCGTCAGAGACAATACAGGTTACCTCTCTGCCGTCTTCGAGCTTCTTTATCACCACTTTCATAGATTCCGGAAACTTCTCTTCCCAGTATTCGTTTCTCTTCTCCTCTTGGGTCTTAGCGTGGAGAATGCTATTCTCCATCGTTTTCGGTGCAGGCGTGCACCAAGCGATACCGCAGGCCGTTGTGATTGAAACAACGATACCCGCTAATATTTTCCTAATTGCGCTGTTGGTCATTTTCTCTCTCCTTGATGACCTTGGGGCTTTGAGCCCTGCTCTCTTGCTTACATCTATTACTATACGAGATAGTATCCACCTAGTCAAGTTGGGGTAATAAGCGGGGGTAGTGGTTACTTTGACCCATAAGGACTAGGAATGTGGGAACCTTAAGAAAACAGGCATTCCTCCCTCGCCCCTTATTCGGCGGGTTTCCTCCGGGGCCATTATCCCTTGGTTTCCTACCCCTCTCCTTTGCTCTTTTTCTATCTTTGATACTATCCAGAGGAAGTGGCCCCGTCAACTTCGCAGCCACGTTCGGGGGTGGATCGATAGGTTGTGCGGTTTTCAAGGTTGACCTTGATTTTCGCGCAATATCCTCAACTTCGAAACTCCCTACCCCCGATTCCACCTTAGACCTCCATTTCCGAGCAGTCACCAATGGGAGACATAAACGAACATCTTCGCAACGGAGAACCAAACCTCAACTATCCGCTGCGACTAAGCAGAAATGTGAGAGACATCAATGATTTCCGAAATTATGCAAGAGGCGCAGCTCTCTACCTCATCAAGGAATACGAAGACGAAGAGATCAAAGCTATCCATAACCTCAACTCGACCGCCGTAGATCTCGGAAATTTCACCTTGACATTCTCCCCATAGCTAAAGCTAGGGGATTTAAGTGTTACCTATAGACGTTACGATGCAACACCTATAGCATTGACTGGATCGACAGCATCACTGAAGTTGCCTTGGTCAAAGACATAAAAGCCTTCTCCCACACCTTTCTGTTCTGTAGGTCTTATCATTTCTCCACTGCCATTCTTATGACCTTATGAATCATAAGAATGGCAAGTCAGTGCCCTCAATAAATGGTATTAGTATAAACCTATTTTCGTTGTCAAAATGGCATGTATCCAAGACTTACGCTTACGAATAAGAAGTTAGGATATTCCGAATTATGGATGAACCCTCAATTCCTCCTTGGGCTTTAGTCGGGGCCCTCCTTGATGGTTGCTGGTGGAACAGTAGAAGCAGGTATCAAAAGACCCCCGGGAAATATCTACCAGGGGTCTTTTCTTGCTTTTTTAAGGGCGACGGTATACCTAGAACGTGCCCTACTTTTCAGAAGGGTCAGGAATAAACTCAAACGCCTCAAATGAGGGGTAGATGTCGTAAGTTTCATTCACGAAGTCATCAATCTCATTTACGATAGTCATGGCGATCTTATTCGCTATGGCTGCAAGCGTGGCCTGGTAAATAGAAGGATACATGGCCATGAAATACCTCAAGTCCCGATCTCGGCACGCCCGAGGATTCTCCCAATTAAGCATAGCTACATCAAGAGCAAACCCCTCCCTGGGGAGCATGAAAACCCCAGCGATGAATTCGTCTACAAAGCGCTCGTAGATGTCTTTTTCGTCATTGTAGGAAAATCTGCCCCAATCCATCGCGTTGATGGTGACATCAGACAACTCGGTAACAAACTCAAGAGAATCGCCCTCGAGAATAACACCGCAATGAGCAATGGCATTTGCTGCAACATTTTGCAACTGGGAGACAAAATTCTCGCGAGTGGGAATCATTTTAACCATAATTAAAAACTCCAATCATTGCGAAGTGGGATCTGGGTCGATCTCAATTAATAACAATACAGGAAGAGGGAATAAGATGCAAGGAAATAGTAGGGTCAAGGTGGAATGCGAAGGTTCTGTGGATTTAGATGAGTTAGGGGTGCGCGGATTTCAAAGGTGACCATCAAATCCGCTTGAACCTCCCCCTCCTCATTCCTCCGACTTTCCTACAATTTTCACCTCTATCCCTAAAATCCGCTTGAACCCCTTCGGAACTACATATACGGTCTTAGCGAATATATCGCAGATCGCTTTTCAAACCATTCTTCCCGAAGCTGATGTTCCTGTCGTAGAAGATACCGACACCGTAATCTGAAAACCGTATAAATCTTTATTAATCAGTCATAGGTAACCTATACCTTCGCTTATAAGATTTATACGGTAGACCATAGTTGTTCGATTTTCAAGGCAACCCATCAAATCCGCGCAAAACACTTTATCTCTACATCACCTTACGACCACACAATTTCACCATTATCCATCAAATCCGCGCAACTCCTCGAAACACAAACCCCGACATCCTACAAATTTCACCGGACACCTCGGATTCCGCTTAAACCACTCTTCACACCTCTACCGCTGATCCTCTACCACTTCCATCACCGCAAGAGGAAACAGCCACTCCTTAACCTTGTTTTGAATTGTTAAAGATGGAAGCCCCAATCCTTTCAGACTCAGCAGATACAGAAGCAATAATAGCTTCCGCCATGCTGTCCAAAATGACGGCAAGCAGCATTTTCCTCGTCTTCTTATCCCCAACATTGACAAGCAACGCATTCTTCACCCCGATTCCCTTCGTATTCGCGAGGTTTATCGTGAGAAACTTCTTTCCAAGATCTGAAGATTCCAGCTTTTCAAGCAAAAGGTCAGAAAGCTCGCGCTCTGCCATATCAGTGCTATGGCTTGAACAGTCCAGCTCTTCAGCAATAAACTTTTCCACCCCTGACCTCAAGCATTGGAAGGTCTTCTTTTCGAAGAAGAAAACCCCAGAGGATAAAACCTCAGACATAGCATGATTCGTCAACGTTTTAGAAGCAATCTTCTTATCCCCCTTGGTCTTTCCTGTCATCTTCTCTCCTTTTAAAACTTGAGTGACTCTTTTTGTTCTTTGTTACCTCTTACGCTACACGCTTAGACCAACACCTTCAACCTCGGGTGGTTGCAGGGGTGCGCGGATTCCAGAGTGAGGGGTGAAACTTGGGGACATCGGGCATGAATGAGGAGAGGAAGGATGCTCAGATTTCAAGAGTTGACTTTCGGAAGTGAAGAAATAGGGGATTGCAGTAGTCGAGGAAGGATGCGCGGATTCGGAGAGTTCCACTGGAATATGAAAGGTGGAAGCATTAGGGAAGCAAGGCAGGTTGCGCGAATTTCAAAGTAGAGGTTGAAATCTAGAGGTATGGATACCTAACGATTGAATGCGCGAAGTTTTGCTTGATTGGTGGCGAGGTTTCTAGATACTATCTTGGTTACTTCGATGTGAGGAGGACCCTCTAATTCACAGAGTGCTCTATAAGCCATTCTAAGTCCCTAAGGTTATCCAAGTGAACAAATACCAACGAATAAGCCCCTAGGGGCCTGGAGGCGATCCTAGGGGTGAATCTGGTCCTCTTAGTGACTAATCGAACCTAGAGAAATCAAAGAGTCGATCAAGTGCATAGGCGTATTGCTTTTTACGGAGTTCTAGCTCCCTGCGAACTTCATCTACATAGTCAGTCATTGAGCTGAGTCGGTCTTCTACTTGACACTGCACTTCAAGAGGAGGAAGTGGAACATTAATCTGCTTAAACCCTGACATATCGAGGTTTCTTTGTGCCGACTGGTTACTACATAGGTAGATGACATCTTCGATTGATTTCAGATAATGATAGATAAACCTGTGCGAGATGGTCTCTTCATCTACTGAATAGGTGAATCCGGAGTCCATGAGCCAGAAGTCACCATCGACTCTTCGCACGCAGTTCTTTGAGATTGCAAACCTAGAGATTACGACTTCATCGGTTCTGTTGTAGTTGTCAGTTCTAAAACTTACTCCGCCACCTCCATAGACCGGATACTTCGTTCCTAGGTTATTGTCTTTTGTGATTCGCTGACCAAATTGAGGGGTTATCACTTCACCTAGGCGGAAACATCTGGCCTCCGGGTGGTCTTCTGCCTCTTTTAGTAGCTCTCTCCTAGCTCCTCTATAGAACTTCTCCCTTACCTCGATCTCACGCTCCAGGCTTTGGATGAGATCGGTGATAGCATCAAGTGAATTTACAATCTCCTCGCGGATCTCGATAGGTGGATAGGGGACGAGGAATTGTGAATAAGTGGCGATCCAGTGCCTTGCGTGCTCTATAGGTTGATAATCAAGCCAC
>QWCJ01000060.1_pt1 | contig 49809 bp, 46 predicted proteins | sample 1972501 | NCBI WGS metagenome assembly QWCJ01 (sample SAMN09866711, study PRJNA288562) | Human vaginal metagenome isolate term2_vaginal, whole genome shotgun... | isolation source: vagina | host: Homo sapiens | place: USA: California
CTGGTGCCTGGAATGGGAAGCCTTCCTCGCGGAGGAAACCATAAACGAATACGGCACAAGATGCTTGACCCACGAGAAACTCGCTCGCGCCCGGGACTCACTAATTAGGCTCATAAAATCCGGTAACCTGTTCACCTACCTTGATCCCGGCCTTGTTGAGTCATCCCTGACAAGCCTGCCAGCAATGAATAACCAGATAGAAGGCGCAGTAAACGCACAACTACGAGAAATACTAAGAAACCATCGAGGAATGCGACTAACCAGACGCATCAAAGCCATTTTCTGGTGGTGCTACACACACAGCGAAAACCCTACCCCACCAGCAGAAATATTAAGAATAATGCCCACAGACGAACAACTAGAACAGCTATACCACGACCAAGAACAAACCCATCAAACCCAAAGAAACCTCCCCGGATGGGGCGACGCAATCACCTGGAACGAACTCCACCACACCACCCCCTACAACAACACATGGGACTAACCCCCCAGACACACAATTATGTCCTTTAAGCCACTTTTCTTTAACATGTAGCTGTCAAAGAATTTTCGGAAGCTTGCTACGTTGTGCCCTGTTGCAGGTGTGCCGGAAACGGTGACGAAGTTCGGTAAGAGTGAGGTCGTGACGATGCTGCAGGTGTTGGAGACTTGGGGGAACGAAAATCCTTCCCTGGGGGTGCGACACACTGATAGCCTGGTGGAACTGTTCGACAACCTCGAAGTCTTACCGCAAGACCCGCAACCTTGCAGCGTTTTTGTTCCAGATGTCAAAGCTGCCCGGCAGGCCGCCTGGGTGCGCACCGTCCTGCAGGTTCCCTTTGAGATTGTGGTTCTCACCGGCCCCACCACGCGGCGCGCCCTGACCATGTACCTGATTAACTCACTTGTGGAGCCACGTTTTCACGGTTTAGGGCAATCAATAGTTAACGTAATTGACCCATTTATCGAGACCCGTTTCCTCCTGAGTTCGGTTTTTTCCCTGAACCAGCCTCGACCTTCACTGTCACAGATGCTGCAATCCCTGGCGAAAAGCAGCGTTTTCGAAGCAGACGTGAATGCGGGGAGTGTGGAAAAAATCACTGCCGCCAAGTGGAGCGCCCACCCCGACGGCATCAGCATAGAAGCGCGAACCTGGAACCCGGACCGTGACTCTCCCTTAGAATTGTCCCCCGCACACACCCACTTCACTCTACAAGCCGTATCGAAGGATTCCGCCTGGGGTCAACGCCAAGGCAAAAACTGGGTGGAAGCCAGCTGGACCAACGAATCGGTTGACACCATCCGCAAGGCCCTCAAAAACAACATCAAACCCCGACATTGCCAGCGTTGCGAACAATACGTGGTGGGCAACATCTGTGCAAACTGCGGATTTGTCGCTGAATCCAGTCCTGAACCCGATGAGACGAAGCAAAGCTTGGAGGCTTTATGAATTCCAGACAAAGACGCGGTGTCATCCTGCTGTTGGCCACCATTGTGGCGGCCATCGCGCTTTTCGTGTCAATTTTTCTATATGTCAAAGAAATTGATTCCCGAGTGGGGCCGGAAGTAGACGTGGTGGTGCTGGCGAAAGACATCAAAGAACTGGCGCCCATCACCCCGGGGGATGTGAAAATCGAAAAACGCCCGAAGAAATGGATTTCTGCCAGTACCCTGCTGAGTAAAAGCCAAGTACAGGGCATGGTTGCCTCCGGAGACTACGCGAAAGGAACCACCCTGCAGGAGGGCATGGTGATTAAAGCCCCCACGGTAGAACCGGATTACCGCGAAATCGCCATGATGGTGGACGCGGAAACCGGTGTGGCCGGCAAGATTCGCTCCGGAGACCGGGTGGACATCATCGCCACCACCCAAGAACAGAACGGGGTGAACCGCCAATCCAGAGTTTGGGTCGAAAACGCGCTGGTAGTTGAGGTGGGAGTACCCACCACGGTGAAGAAAGAAGACGAGCAAGGCTTCGCGAAAAACGATAAAGTCCCGGTGACGTTCGCTCTTCCCGTGAACCAGTCGTTGGCACTGGCTTATGCGGAAAGTTTCGGTGAAGAAGTCCGGTTAGCGTTGCGCGGCCGCGGCGACCAGGGCCAATCCAATCCGCTGCAGTTCCCTAACGCTGCTGGAAAACCCTCTGGTGGACCTGGTCCAGCGCAGTCAGGAGAAGGAAAATGAGCGACGCTCACATTATCAGCTCTGATTTAGAGGAAATTACCCAGATTCAGGCCACTTTGGTGGAAACCGGATTGTTTGAAGAGGTGAGCTACAGCACGACTCTGGGCGACTATCGCCGGTTACGTAAACGCGACTCCAGCGTAAAGGTCGTACTTGTTTCCACCCGATTGGAGGGCTTCACCTGGATTGAAGGCGTAAAGGAAGTTCACCACGAGGACGCGCTTTCCCCGGTGGTGTTGATTACGGACGACCAAGAATCCATCACGGTAAACGAAGCGATGACAGCGGGGCTGTCGGAAGTCGTCTCGGCCAACCCCAGCTTGGAAGAATACGTAGCCAAACTGGAGCGGGTCATCAGTCGGCTCAACACCCTCAATCGGCGCCTGGAACCCACCGAAATGAAAACCGAAACGGCAGGACATCTGGAAGTGTTCTTTGGAGCCAAAGGCGGGGTGGGAACCAGTTTGCACGCCACGTTGTTCGCTCGGTTTTGGGCCGCCCACGTGCGCACTTGCCTGGTGGATTTGGACCTGTACAAGGGCGATTTGGCGGCCTACTGCGCGGCTCTGCCCCGGCGTAGCATCGTTGATTTGGCGGAAATTTCGGAAGAATTGTCCGGACGGAGCATTGCCGAAGTGGCGCACAAAATGGAATGTGGCATTGACCTGATTGCCGCGCCCAAGGATGTCGAACAAGTCGAAAACATTGACGAACGTGACTTGCAACTGATTCTCTCTGCGCTGCGTTTCAACTATGACCTGGTGGTGGTGGATTGCGGCTCCCGGTTGTGGGATTTGGTCGCGGTAGCTATCGAAACCGCTGATGAAGTCACCCTCGTGACCAGCCCGGAGCTGGCGGCGGTGAGGAATGTGCGCAATACACTCAACGATTTTGAGCGTCTGGAGTTGAGTTTGGGGTCGGTGGCTCCCCGGCTACTGTTCAACCGGGCTACTAAGAAGGCGGAAATCCAGCCCGAACTGGGCAGCAAAATGACCGGCCTGAATACGGTTTCTGTCACCAACGAGTCGGGCAACATTGAGACTTACCTCAACACCTCGAACCTGTTGGAAGCCAAAACCAGCGGATGGGACTCTATCTATCGCGGAATGTGGGAATCCCAGCGAATTCTCACCGAGCTGAGCTCCCGGAGGGAACGACGCAAGCAAACGAAGCTCGCGAAGAATCCTCAGGAAGTCAAGGAAGATGGGGCGAATAAAAGCCACGGGAGGCGGGCTTTAAAGAAATTAGGCACGAAAGAAAAAGAGAAAAAACAATGATTAAGGGGGAGATTGTGGAAAGAAAACTCGTGAAAGAAAGCGGTCAAGCGACCGTGGAAGGCACGATGGCCATCGTGGTTCTGTTGGGACTGCTGGTGGTGTGTGCACAAATGTTGCTCTGGGGAGTTTCCCACTACATTGCTTATACCGCTGCCGAAGAAGGCGCCCGGATGCATGCCCGCGGCGCCAGTGTGGCTCAGGTCAACGAAAAGATTGACCAGTGGGTGCCGAGCTTTTGGGACGCTGCTCCGCGAGCCTCGTGGGGTTCGGACACGGTGACGGTGTCTCTGCGGACCCCGGGCCCGGCCGCGAACTTGTTGGATGACGTGAGCTACACGGCCCGGGTTGTAGGGGAGGAAACGCGATGAAAGCCCTGATGCAATGGATGAAAAACGAACGAGGCTCCAACTCGGTGGAGCTGGTGGGCATTTCGATTGTGGTGATTTTCTTTACGGCACTGTTGGCGGAAGGTCTTTACATAGGTTCCGCAGTGGGTGCCACGCAGCAGGCCGCTCGTGATGCTGCCCGGGCGCAGATGCTCGGCCAGTCCGCCAGCATGGCAGCCCAAGAATCCACACCGGATTGGTTGCGTATCGTGAACCTGTCTACCGGGGGTTCCGTGCCGGGATGTCTGGGTACCTGCGCGGAAGTCACGACATCGGTGCCGGTGGGGTTGCCGAGCCTGACTTTTGCCCACACCCAAATCACTCAGCGAGCTATTTTCCCGAAAGAACCACGGTAACTATGCCCCTGACAACTCGTGTTTTCAGTGATGAGAAGCGTCTCGATCGTGACGCCCAGCTCGCGGAGCATTTTCGCCAGCGACTGCTGGAAGAAATCGATTTGGAGACGATTTTTAAGCTGGATAACTCCAAGCGTCGAGCCCGCCTTGAGAAAGTCCTGTTGCGTTTGATAACGGCTGAAGGGCCGGTTATTTCCAGCCGGGAACGTGCCAGCCTGATTCGGCGCATCATCGATGAAGCGGTGGGTTTGGGGGTGTTGGAACCCCTGCTGGCTGATGGAAGTATTACCGAAATCATGGTCAACGGAATCAACGACGTGTTTGTTGAACGCCGGGGACGTCTGGAACGTGCCCCTTCTGTGTTCCGTAACGAAGATCAGTTATACCAGGTCATCGACCGGATTGTGTCTTCGGTGAACCGTCGTATCGACGAATCTTCCCCAATGGTCGACGCCCGGTTGGAAGGTGGGGAACGTGTCAACATCATCATTCCCCCCTTGGCTTTGGACGGACCTACGGTGACTATCCGGCGTTTCCCCAGGCCCTTCCGACTGCCGGACTTGGTGACGAAAAAATCCATCAATAAGCCCATCATGGAACTGTTGAAGGTACTGGTCGAAGCCCGCCTGTCCGTGCTGGTGTCCGGCGGTACCGGCACGGGAAAAACCACCTTCCTCAACGCCTTGTCCGGGGCTATCCCCGAAAGCGAACGTATCATCACCATTGAGGACGATGCGGAACTGTCCCTTCAGCAGGCCCACGTGGTGCGGCTGGAGTCCCGCCCCGCCAACATCGAGGGGGAAGGTGAGGTCACCATTCGTGACCTGGTGAAAAACGCCCTGCGGATGCGCCCCGACCGAATTGTCGTAGGTGAGGTTCGTGGTGCCGAGGCGATGGATATGCTCCAGGCGATGAACACGGGCCACGAAGGCTCCCTGACCACCGTCCACGCCAACAGTGCGGAGGATGCGTTGGTGCGTCTGGAAACTTTGGCCTCGATGAGCGAGCTGGAGTTGCCGGTTGACACCCTGAGGGACCAAATTAATACGGCTCTGAACATCATCGTGCAGTTGACGCGCTCGGTAGAGGGCTACCGTCACGTCGCCGAGATTTCCGCCCTGTTGTCAAAACATCGGGAAAACTATCAGGTTTCGACCATCGCCAAATACGTCTATGACGCCGATCCGATTGGTGATGAACCGGGTCACTTTGAATATTTCCCGCTCCCGGAAAGCTACGTGGAGGCCATCCGCGTCAAAGGCCTCAGCGTCCCCACCGAGTTCTTGCGGAGGAAAAAGTGATGTCGAGTTCTTCGCTGGTTGAGCTGTTCGCGCTGTGTTTTTGCATCCTCTTGACACTAACACTGACCTACTGGCGCAACTACCGTCTGCGCAACGCGGAACTCACCGACCTGCTGAATGCCGACAAAGGGGGAACCCGCAACGGCCTGTGGACTCGACTGGAAAAAGGTTTTGCGGCGTCCCGCCCGGGAACGCGACTGGGGGTTTACCTTCGCGCCACCACCATCAGCCTCTCGGCGCTCAGTGTCGTCCTCGCCCTGGTGGCAGTCACATTACTGGCATCTTACCTGGCGTTTCGTCTGGCCGGAATGGTGGCCGGGGCGGTGGTTCTGTTCCTGATTCCTTTCGGGTTCAAGTCATGGCTGTCCAATCAGCACGAGAAACGCCTAGCTCGCCTCATCGGCCAGCTTCCGCAGGTGGCACGTATCCTCGCGAATGCGACGTCTTCGGGGTTGTCCATTCAGCGGGGGATGCAGATGGTTTCCACCGAAATGTCCAAGCCGGCTTCCGAGGAGTTTGCTCAAGCTGTGCATTCTTTAGAAATGGGCGTGACTCTGCAGCAAGCCTTGACGGAACTGCGCGACCGCAACCCCTCTCGGGAGGTGTCGGTTCTGATTCAAACCGTGGTGATTCAATCGAGAGTCGGGGGCAAGCTGGTTTCCGCGCTGACCGATATTGCTGCCACATTGGAGGACCGCAAAGAGTTGGCGCGAGAAGCCCTGACCGCGACTTCCGGAGCCAGGTTCTCCGGTTACATGGTAGCTGCTATCGGTATCCTGGCACCCATCGCCATCGCCTCGGCCTCCGGTTCTTCCATTGACGAGTTGCTGCATACGGATACGGGACGTATTGCGGCGGCGGTCGGAGGAACCATGATTGCCGCCGGAATCTGGCTGATGTCCAAGTTAGCGAAGGTGAAAGTTTGATGCTCACATTCTTTCCCATTTTCGCCCCAGTTCTGGCCTCGATGCTGTTCTTGCTGGCGGCATGGTCTTTGCGTATCATCACCGTCACCAAGGTCGATCAGTCGGTGGAGGCCGCTCCTACCGCTCAAAAGAAAGCGTTTCGTGCTTTTGAAGCGGTCATCGACCGGATTGGGGAAGTCGCACAAGGGGGGTTGGGATTCCTGTATCCCCCGTCGCGCCGCCGCCTGTTGATTCGTACTCTCGATGGGGCCGGGCATCCTGAAGGCTTGACTCCCTCGCTGTTTATTCAGCGCCACTCCGGTTTCATCGTGGTCGCTGTGCTGGTCGCCGTGCCCTTCCTGATCCAAGGTAACGTTTTGATGGCGGCCATTTTTGGGATTGGTTTGGCGGAGTGGATGTGGATTTGGATTCTGCTCTCGGCAAAGGACCGGCGTGCCGAAGTTGAATCCAGCCTGCCGGATTTCCTCGATGTGCTGGGGGTAACGGTGTCTTCGGGGATGTCTTTCCGTAAATCCATCCAGACCGTTACTCAGTTCTATGACGGGCCGCTGGCCGAAGAACTCTCCACTGTACTCTATGAAATGGGGGTGGGAATCCCGCGGCGGCAAGCCTTCAGTTCCATGCGAGAGCGGGTTCCTTCCGACTCGATGGATTCTTTCTTGACTGCAATCCTGCAAGCTGAGGAACTGGGGGTACAGTTGTCGGATGCCTTGACATCCATCGCGGTAGAGGTCCGCCGCGACCATGCGGCGCAGGTACGGCGTCAAGCCGGGCGGGCGACCGCAAAAGTTTCATTAATTGCTACCGTCCTGGTGGTTCCTGGTGCGGTCGTGCTGATGTTTGCCTCCCTGTTCCTGCCGATTTTGCAAAGCGGTGCCTTCAATGCCTTCCTGGGTTAGCACCAACGGCAACCTGCAGGAGCAGCTGCGCAATCTGATGTTGCGCGGCCCCATCTTGATTGCGTTGGACGTGCGAGTGGTGCTGCTAGGAATTTGCCTGGTGGCGAACCCGGAGCCGAAACCGCTACAGGTGTGGGCGGCTTTCCTGGCTTTGGCCGGGCTAAATTTTGTGCTGCTGTGGCGCAGCCGACGCAATCGACTGATGGTTAAGTCTTTACGCCGTTGGCAGGTTTGCGACGCGATTTTGTCCCTGATGGGTTTGAGCATTATTCAAGGCAACGATGGTTGGAGCGCCTACCTGGTCATTTACGCCGCAGTGTCCGCCAGTTTGTATATGTTGATTTCGGACGGCCTGTTGCCTTTTCTCATGGGGCCGGCGTTCATAGTGGTGATTTTCCTGGTCACTAACCAGTTGGGGACGACCGTGTCCCTAGAAGTCCTGGTGCAGTATGCCTTGATATTGTTCGGGCAAGTGCTAGGGATGGTGATTCGCCACAACTTCGCGACCTTGTCGGCCGCCATGGAACGCTCCGTCCATGAACGCGAAGTCAACCTAATCCAATCCGAACGCCTGGAAATGTCTCGTGAACTGCACGACTCTTTGGCTAAAACCGTTCATGGCACCGAAATGATTGCGGTGGCGACCCTGCAAACTTTGCGTGCCGAAAACTCGGCGGCTTTGCCGCAAATGGAGGCAATTCGCGATGCCTGCCGGCAGTCCTCGCGGGAAGCCAGGGAGGTGCTCACCGGTCTGCGCACCCTCTCGCAGCAGGATTTTCGGGAAACTTTGGTTCTGGCTGTCGAGCAGTTTCGGGCTGATAATGCCATCTCGGTGGAAACCGCGATTCCGCTGAAACTTCCTCCCATCAACCCTGATGCCCAATGGGCGGTCGTGAAAGTTCTGCAGGAACTGCTGGAGAACGTGCGCAGACACTCCCACGCGACCGAAGTCAGAGTCGAAGTCGTTAAGAACCAGGACTCCTTGTCCCTGACCATTATCGACAACGGTATCGGGCTACCCACCGATAAATTAGCCAACCTCGCCTTGCGCGGTCACTTCGGACTGGTGGGGATGCAGGAACGAATCCGCGCCTTGGGAGGGTCGGTCAACATCGTGTCCCATAGTGGGGGCGGCACAAAAATCACTTTAGCAATTCCACTTGACGAGTAATTGAGGAGGATTTCATGAAAGTACTAGTAGCTGATGATGCGCCCATCATGCGGTTTGGTATTGTCTCGATTTTGCGTCAATACTGCCCGCAGATAGAGACTTTCGAAGCCGGAGACGGCGCACAGGCTCTCGAAATTTTGCGCGGTGAGGATCTGGATTTGGCACTGTTGGACGTGCGGATGCCGAAACTGTCCGGGCTTGGGGTTTTAGAACAAAATGACACCGAAGTGCCCATCATCATGGTGACCCATTCCGAAGAACCCGCCATTATCCAAGCTGCCATGCGCGGGGGAGCCTCAGGTTACCTCGTGCTGGGCGATATCACTCCTGAAGAAATCGGGGGGGTCATTAAAACCTGCCTGAACGGGGGCATGGTGATGAGCAAAACTGCTGGACGCGGGCTAAAAGCGGCGGCGAGCGAACACTTCGATATCCGCGATGAAGTCAGCCAACGAGAAGCCGAGATTTTGGATTTTGTGGTCCAAGGAATGTCCAACAAAGAAATCGCAAAGGAACTGTTCCTTTCCGAACGCACGGTAAAGAACTACTTGAACGCCTCGTACAAAAAAATCGGGGTCAATAATCGTAATCAAGCCGCCATAGTGTGGCGTGACCGGGCTTTTTCTGTGGACTTGGCGTGCTTGGAAGTTGGGGCGCTTTAGGGGCGAATGCCCCAAGAAGGTGGGGCGGGTCCGTAGCCAGAATAAATGTGCAAACGAAGTTGACGACCGTTGACTCGCTAGTGCCAAAAGGAGAAACAAAATGTCTATTCAATCCAAGATTGATAACGCTTTGATTGCGGCTCAGGTTAAGTTGACCAAGCTGACCGAAGCCGAAGAAGGCCAGAACTCTATCGAATACGCCGGCATGATTGCTGTGGCGGGTATCATCATCGGCGTCATTGTGGGTGCGGCGTCCGGCTGGGGCGACGCACTCGTTGCCAAGATTAGCGATGTTATTTCCAATATTGGCGGCAAATAGAGCCTGTGTTGCCGTTGTGCCCCGTGCCCGTATCACTGGGCGCGGGGCACAACTTTAGTTGGTAAAAATTTTTTCGATGGGGTGGGAACGTGTTGAGCAAATGGTTGAAGTATCTGAAAAGTTCTGAACGCGGTCAGGCGAGTTTGGAATACGCGGGCATGATTGCGGCCGCGGGCATTCTGATTGCGGTCATCATCGGAGCCGCACAAGGGTGGGGCGACACCTTGGTATGCAAAATCTCCGGTGCAATCAGCGGAGGCAACGCCGGATGCTCCGCCAGCGTTTCGGCTAATTCCGCAATCCCAGACAAAGTCCTGGCTGCTGAAAATTCTATGAATTCTGTGAGCAAAACCGGCGTCTCCATTCCCATAGAAATTTTCAACGTGGGGGGTGACTACCAGGGTAAACAAAAGATGCAACTGAAACAATACTCCGATGGTAGTTACGAAATGGTAGTTGAGAATAGTGATGGGCTCTCATTGAACGGTTCTGTCGGGAAAGGTCTAGACACTAAGAATTATGGCGTAACGGCGGAACTTAGTGCGAATGCTGAACTGGGCGGATCCAAGGGCGAAACGCAGGTTTACCGCTGCCAAGCCGGTCAAAGCGGCTGTATTGAAGCGCTTAAGAAAATCGCTGATGAAGCGCAAGGCACCCACGAAGCCAGAGGATTAGAACATCTCACCGACAAGAATGGTAATCAGCTCAACGTCGCGGAGGACTGGAAGTATTGGCAAGTTGACGCATCTGCCAGTGGCAAAGTAAAGTTTGGAAATAAAATAGGGGATAATTCCACAGCTACCTCGGTTGATGCCAGCGCAGCCGTTTCCCTGAGTGGAAACGCGCAATGGGCTGAGGACTCGGTCACCGGCAACAAGAAACACACCGTGAGCGGTACTTTTGACGCCAAGGCTGCGGCGTCTCTGGGCATCAAATCCAAGGCAAAGTGGGGCACGGAAGATGGTACCGAAAATACTTTTGGCATTAAGTCTCCCTCTCTTTATGCCGGTGCTGGATATAAAGGAGCTTTCCAAATCGTCACCGATCGTGACGCAAAGGGAGAACCCCTCGGCATCAAACTCATCACTACTAGAGACATAAATGCCAATGCTGGTGTCTCAATGAATGCCGCCACTGTTAAGTCGAAACCGGCAGGGGCAACGGATCCCAGCGGGTCTAAGTTTGGCCCGAATCTAAGTGGTAAGCACGACTTCGTCTCTTCTGCCGCGACGACCACCACAACGTTGAAACTCAAAGACATCAAAGATCCAGCGTTACGTGCCAAAGTGAAGGCGCAGATCAACAGCGATACCCTCAGTTCCAACCCGGTGCACGCGGCTCAAATTATCGCCAACGGGGGCATGTATGAATCAGATCCGGGAGCGGATAACCCGGTCGCGAAAGCCCTATATCAGCATGGGGTGTCCACCACTCAGACTTTCGCCACAGATAAAAATTCAGGCGAAGCTGGTATGGACTTAATCCTGGTACACAGCAACAACGAGTGGGCCACTGATAACCGTAAGACTCTCTCCACCCAGTACCTGTCAGCGCCGGATTCGGGGGGAAAGAGGCATGTAGAAACTTACAATCCTAAACCGTAGGATATGTAGTGATGTTTTGTTCGTGTTGATAGAAAGGGTTGTAATGAAACACAAAGCGATTTGGGCCATGTTTGCGGTCTGTGCAGTTTCTCTAGCCGGTTGCGTCGGTGGTGGCGAGGCAGCGCCGAAAGTACCCGACGGCTGGGTGACTGACACAGTTGCTGGCAAAGTTGAGTTTGCCTATCCAAAGGATTATGACAATACGGAAGGCGAATTCTTTAACTGGAGCAATATCCACGCTTCAAAAAACTTGTATAACTACGTGGTAGGTAATCAGGACGCTACCGTAACTGAAATTCCACAGGCAGAAGGTACCTTCGTTTCCCAAGCGACCGGGTTTGAATACAACCTACAGCCAGGTCGGGTGGAAAACATCAAAATGCAGGGACATGACGTGCGCACCTTGGACTTCACGATTAGTGATCAAAACCTAGCGAGCCGTGCCTGGTTTATAAAGATTGACGACAATACGGTAGTTTCCATTGCTGCCATGTTTGAAAAACAGAACCAGGCAAATCTGGATAAAGTCGCTGAATCCATCAAGATTCTTTAGATAGGAAAATCCATGAATCGGATGTTGAAACGACTGAAAAGCGAGGATGGTGCGGTTTCCTTGTTGGGGACGGTGGCTATTCTAGGGGCGTTGGCGGCTTTCTCAATCGTCTTTCTGATGTTGGGGTCGGCTACTACTGACCAGCGTAATTCCTCGACTGCGGCGGATGCGGCGGCTCTGGGTGGGGCGCGTCATTGGGCGGATACGATTAATTTTTCTTATCAGGCTAATTTGGCTTCTCCCACCAATGCGACCTTCTGGGCTTTTGCTGGGCATTCGGCGACGTCTTTTGCAGTTGGTTCTGCGGCTTCGGCAGATGCTTTTGCAGCTGCTAATAACAATGAGTTGTTGTCTTATCTGACTATGGCTCCGGCAAAGACTTATGCGAAGGTTCGTAACTTTGACACGATTGAAAAGTCTGACACTGTTAAAATGCGGGCTGAGTCGTATGCGGTGTTGAAGGTTAAGGACAGGGGGGTTTGCCTGCGTGGTGGCCAAATCGGTTTGTTTTGGTCGGGTGTGTGCTGGATGAGTATGCCCCCGGGTTTGGATCCGAAAGCTCCCCCGCCCCCTGGGTTCCCTCCAGAGACAACGATTCACACCAGACTTGTTAATCAATGACCCTGGATTTATCGTCATGGATTGTCCCGCCCCTGGGGGCAATCTTGGGGGGCGCGGTCGCGTTATTCTTCCGCAGAAAACTCCCCGACTATTTTCATGAGTCTGCCGGATCTTCTTCGTCGGTTTTCCTGGTTGTTTCCACTGCCATAGTTTCCGGCCTTGCCTCTCTCGTTGCCCTACGTTTTTTCAACGAGGCGGGTCCCACAGTGCTGGTTGCTTTGGTGTTCGCTGTGGTAACCCCCACCTTAATCGTTACGGATGCGCAAAAGCATCTGTTGCCTAATCAGATTTTGGGTTTTGTGACTGTCACAGAGCTGGCTGCGCTGATTGCCGGCATTATCGCTGGGAACCTAGTCCCCGAGATATCCCCGGTGCCCGGCTCCGGCGTGGCCGTTGGGATTCGTGCTTTACTGGGGGCTCTGGCCTTTTCCGCGGTCATGTTCCTCCTCACCTTGCTCAAGACCGGGCTTGGTCTGGGGGATGTTAAGTTGGCTTTTCCGTTGGGGATGATATTGGCATCGCAAAGTTGGACGGCGTTATTCTATGGGGTAATTCTGGGATGGATACTCGCTGGAATCGTGGCAATCGCATTGCTGGTCACCCGCCGTGCCAAACGTGACACTATGATTGCCTACGGTCCCTACATGATTGTCGGAGCCTGGACGGTCTGGCTCCTGGGACTTTTTGTCTAAATGTCGGGACGGAATGAAATCCCTGCGGAAAACCGGGTTTCTGGAGGCAATCGGCGGGGATATTTTTACCTGATTTTAACAGAGCTAAAACTGGGATTATACTTTATCTTGTTAATCTGCAAATTGAGTGTGACTACTACGGAAAGCTGGCGATTCATGGTGAAGCGTGGTTTTAGGACGCTGATGGCGTTGGGGTTTGTGGCGGCCTTAGCCTTGACGGGGTGCACGAACAGCGCGAAAGACGCGCCAAAAACAGCCAAACCGGACGCTTCGTCGAGCAAAGCGGCGCCGCAGAGCCTACCAGGCGCCATCGACCTGAAAGCCGACTTCGAAGCCGGTTCCATGTGGGCCCAGGTAGGCCCGCTGTATCGGCTGGATAACGGCAATTCGGCGCTGGCGCTCACAGTGGGCATCGATGACGTGAACTCCGCCATGGTGAGAGCCAATGTCGGAACGGCTCTCACCACCCCGGATTACTCCGCGCAAAAGGAATATTCGGGGATGTATCTGTTGACGGACACCGAGGTTTTTGAACCCTGGCGCGACGACCAAGAACACGTTCCCTACGTCAAACAGGATGGGACCGAGAAGGGGAGCAGCAGTTTCAGCCCCAAAGACGGAGACCCGATTTCCGAAAGCGTCCTGGTACCTTTCGGGGACATCGGTGATGATCCGGGCACGGTCGGGGTGGATTTGGGCCTCATCGGTTTCGCCTACGATGTTCCGGTCCAAGATGCGACCAAAGCCCCGAAGTCGTTGCAAAAAGCTTTGGATAGCCTGCCCGACAAGGCCGCGAAAGATAACCACGGGGAATATTCGGCTTTCACCATAGTTCCGGGTATGGACGTGGCTTCAAGTACAAAGAGCCTGGATGTGACTTTGGCGGCCGATGTGTTCTTTGATTCCGGCAAATGGGACATTAAGCCCGATGCCCAGGCGACCTTGGGCGACTTGGCGAAAACGTTGGCGACTCACGAGCCGGGGGAGGTAACTATTGTGGGTCACACCGATAACGTGCCTGAGCCGACTATTGGGAACCAGGCCTTGAGTGAGAACCGAGCGAACGCGGTGAAGGCTGTGCTGGAAGGGAAATCGGAGTTGTCCGGCTTCACTTTCAGTGCTTCGGGCAAAGGCGAGACGCAACCGGCTGTGCCAAACACTGATGACGCTTCGCGGGCAAAAAACCGACGGGTGCAGGTTTCCATTAACACCCCGGTTAAAAAGGAAATCCTCGAACTGCAGGCGACCAGCGCACAAATGCCCGCCCCGTATGCCCAGGAATCTGATTGGCCCAAGGCAGTGCTTTACAATGTCAGCCGCAGTGAAGCCAGTCAGCCCAAGTATGTGCAAGTCTCCACCTCCGAGGCCGTGGCCTACCCGAACTACACCCTGGTGACATTCACGGTGGAAGCCGTCGACCAGGTTGGCTCTATGTCTTTGAACCTGGGCGGCTTTCATCGCCCGGAAGAGACTACTACCTATATCAGCTCTGTTTTCTACGGGCCTGATATTCTGCGCGGTTCGGCGCGTACCGTGCCGTTGGAATATCCGCGTATCGGAATTAGTGGGGAAAATATACACGGAGTGGTGACGGGCGGAAGCCTAGGCGCCATTCCGCTGTTGAAACCAGGCGAAAAGTGGACTGTTCCGGTTCTGTACCCGCCGGTTAACACCAAAACCATCACCATCGACGCCTCCAAGGAATACAACCATGTCAAGTACGGCTACCGGATTAACGATGTTCCGGTGAAACAGCCTGGTGAGGCGTCCGGCTCTCCTCAGGGTTCTAACAAGCCCACACCCCATAAGAACCAGTCTGGTCACACCAAACAAACCAGCGGCTCTTCCACAGAATCTCAGACAGCGTAACTTGGAGAGACGATAGCGAGGAAACAAAATGGTGAACCGACCGGGACCCATTTGGGCCGACCTCGAAAAACCGGATTTTATGGTGGAATCCGAACGTTTCGTGCCTGTCTATGTAACCAAGAATCGTCGCGACAGAAACCAGGGACTGCTGTACTCTGCCAGCACTCCCGGGATTGTGTGGATAACGAAATGCAATGGAATTCACACGATAGCTATGCGTTTCACGATTGACGTGGCTTACATGGATCGACATAACCGGATTCTAGAAATCGTGACCTATCCGCCCGGGCGCATTGGTCGGCCACGATTTCGAGCCAGTTCCGTACTGGAGGCACAACCCGGAACTTTTGCAGAACTCGGATTGAAACCGGGGGTGATTTTTGCGGCAAAGCCTGCGGGAGAACCTGAATCTGAAAAAGGCAAAGCGGCGCTTAGCGGAGCTGCGAAAGCGACGGGGGTTGGTACAGTCGAATCTGCCTCAGAGGGTAAAAGGTGAGGTCATACCGTGGAAATCAGTTATGAAGAAACCGCCGTATCGAACGAATTTCCCACCCGCAACGCCCTGATTGGGCTGTTCCTGGGGGCGGTCACCCTGGGTGCACAAACCTACCTGGTGATGAAATCCCCGGCCATGGCGGAAATGTTGATGACCGGGTGGGGTGGATATTCCGTGGCTTACGGAGCCTTGGATCTGTTGCGCTGCCTGGTGGTGTGCGCGTATGCGTTGTATCTGTTGCGGGCTCGGATGAACCCGGATTCCGAGCGGCCTTTCGTGGTGGTGGCGGTATTTACCACGATTATTCCGTGGGCTGTTTTACAGGCCTACATTCTGATATTGGCGATTCAATCCGGCGGTTTTACTCCTATGGATTTCCTCTGGGGGGCGCTATTGGCCAACATCGCGGGGGCGGGTTTGGCGCTGGGTTTGATTCGGCCGAAATAACTGTGCGGAACTCAAAAATTTTCGCCACCGGGGCTCGGGTAGAGTAGAGACATGATGACTGCCCTGTATCGCCGCTACCGTCCCGACACTTTCGAGGACGTAATTGGTCAAGAACACGTAACTAAGGCCCTACAGGCGGCTTTGGCGAACGGGCGGGTCAACCATGCTTACCTGTTTTCGGGGCCGCGGGGCTGTGGCAAAACGACCAGCGCTCGGATTTTGGCGCGCTGCCTGAACTGTGCCCAGGGACCGACCGCTACCCCGTGCGGGACTTGTGATTCCTGTCGGGATTTGGCGACGGGCGGGCCGGGTTCCCTGGACGTCATCGAGATTGACGCGGCTTCTCACGGCGGGGTGGACGACACCCGGGAGCTGCGCGATCGGGCGGCCTATGCTCCGGCGCGGGATCGGTTTAAGATTTTCATCATTGATGAGGCACACAACGTGTCAAAGGAAGGTTTCAACGCCCTGTTAAAGCTGGTAGAGGAGCCTCCGGAACATATTAAGTTCATTTTCGCCACCACGAACCCCGAAAAGGTCATTTCCACGATTCGCTCCCGCACCCATCACTATCCGTTCCGGTTGGTTGCCCCGGAGGTGCTGCGCGACTATATGGCGGATTTGTGCCGTTCTGAGGGCGTCACGGCCGAGGACGGGGTGCTGGGGCTGGTGGTGCGAGCCGGAGGCGGATCCGTGCGCGATTCTTTGTCCATCCTCGATCAGCTCATTGCTGGCGAGGCTGAGCCGAAGTTGCACTATGACCGGGCCGTTTCTCTGCTGGGCTACACCGATTCCGCTCTGTTGAGCGGCATGGTGGACGCTTTGGTGTCCGGCTCCGGTACCGAGGCCTACACGGTGGTGGATCGGATGATTCAAACTGGGCATGAACCGCGGCGTTTTGTTGAGGACCTGCTGCAATATCTGCGTGACCTGGTGGTGATGAAGCTCGCTGGGGCGGGAGCCGGGGCCGTGTTGGGGGATTTGCCCGAGGCCGAACTGGCGGCGATGCGTCCCCAAGTGGCGGCTCTCAACCCGCGCACCCTGACGCGCTGCGCCGAACTCGTTGACGAGGGGCTAACCGAGATGGTGGGGGCCACTTCCCCGCGTCTGGCCTTGGAACTGTTGGTGGCGAAACTGCTGTTGGCGACCTCCACGGAGGGTTCGGGGTCGACCCCACCGGCGGCGACGAAAGCTACCGGGTCGGGCTCTCAGGATAGCGGTGGTCCTGCTCCCCTGGTGACACCCGCACGCGCTGAGACCCCTGCACAAGGGGCTTCCACCAGCGCCGTTGCGGGCTCGGCTGGTCCGGCCTCGAGTCCAGACGCATCCGCGAGCCCGGACGCTTCCGCGCCTCAACCAGCGCCGGTTTCCTCTCCACAGCGCGGAAAGGAAACCGTTTCGCAGCCCGAGCCGACTACGGTGCCCCGTGAAGAAAAATGGGAGTTTAAGCCCACCCCGTGGGACATACCCGGTGGTAACACCGGTGGCAAGAATCAGCCAGATAATCCAGGCTCAAGCGCTCAATCTGGGCAAAAGCCCGCGCGACGGGATACCTCGGCAGACCAACCCGCTCCTGCCCCGGCTCCCGCTCCCACCCCGACTTCTGCCCCTGCCCAGGACGCACAACCGGCCCAGTCCGGCACTGGCACAGATAGAGACTATGAAAAAATCCGCGCCAACTGGGGCAAAATTATGGCTCGTGTGAAGCAAAATCACGCCGCGACCGGGAACCTGTTGGAAACCCACGGACAGCTGCAAGGAATGCGCGGCTCGACGGTGGAAATCGCTTTCCCGAACCCCGGATTGGTGCGAGCCTTCGGGGAACGCCACACTTCCGCTCTGGCCGGGATAATTCAGGGATTTACCGGCCTCGACGTGGAAGTGCGCGGAGTGGTGGCTGGTTTCGGAGCGCCCACTGCTGAACCCGCCCCCACACCGGAGCCGGCCGATGCTGAGCCGGAGCCGCTCGACTCGTCGGAGGGTTTCCCCCAGCCGCCTGACCCGGCCTATTTTGAACCAGAGGTACCGCAGGCCTGGCCCGAATCCCCTGCTCAACGTCAGTCTCGACCTGCTGAACCAAGTGTGCCAGTTGCTGAGCCAGAAGCGCCAGCGCCTGCTGCCGCTGCTGCCCCTGCGGAGCAACCCACACCTGCAACCGCGACCACACCTCGTGACTCGAAAGAATCCGGTGAACCACGTAAACAGCCCGATCCGCAAGCTTCTGGGGAAATGAAAGCGGGAATCCAGACCGCGCAAGCCATGTTGGGCGGAACCATCATTGATTCGAAAACCCCGCCCGGTTCCCCATCTGCAAAGGCAGGTCGGTGATGAGCCAATTTTTCACCGATGCTCTGCAAGACCTCATTGACGCGTTGGGGAAAATGCCCGGAGTGGGGCCAAAATCCGCCCAACGCATCGCATTTTGGGTACTCAGTGCGGATGAAGCCGACATTAAGAGACTCACCGAGGCGCTGACCAGCGTTAAGGAAAAGGTCCACTTTTGCGAGGTTTGCGGCAATATCACCGAACACCCGGTATGCGCGATTTGCCAGGATTCCCGCCGAGATCAGTCGCTCATCTGCGTGGTGGAACAAGCCACCGACATTGTTTCCCTGGAACGCACCCGGATGTATCGCGGGCTTTATCACGTTCTGGGCGGCGCTTTGGATCCCATCAACGGGGTCGGCCCCGATCAGCTGCGGATTGCCGGGCTGATGACGCGCCTGCAGGATTCCGCCATCAAGGAAGTCATCATCGCCACCGACCCTAATACGGAAGGCGAAGCGACCGCGGCTTACCTGGCGCGAATGCTCGCTACCATCGGAATTCCCGCCTCGCGCTTGGCCTCCGGTCTGCCGGTGGGAGGAGACCTGGAATATGCTGACGAAGTGACACTGGGGCGCGCCCTGGAAGGCCGGCGCCGCCTGTAGAAACCTCGATTCGCTCAAACTGTCTGCCCAAAAACTGCCCACCCACAATCTCTCGCCGCAAAACCACCTGCTCCAAACCGCTTGTCGGGAAAACCCGATTCGCCTCCCGGCGGCGAATTCACGAGTTTCGGGCATAATCGCTATAATCAAGACGTCAGCAGTAAAGGTGCCGCGGCCCTCACTGCCGCGTGTCGGCTTAAGGGAGGTTTTCATGGCGCTGGTTGTGCAAAAGTACGGCGGCTCGTCTGTATCGGACGCAGTGGCCATGAAGCGTGTCGCTAAGCGTATTGTTGCCACCAAACGAGCAGGTCACAAAGTTGTGGTAGTGGTTTCCGCGATGGGAGACACCACCGATGACCTGCTGGATTTGGCGGCTTCCGTCACGCAGAAAGCCCCCCAGCGGGAAATGGATATGCTGCTGTCTGCCGGGGAACGGATTTCGATGTCCCTGTTGGCGATGGCCGTGAACGAACTCGGTGAAACCGCCATATCCTATACCGGCCAGCAAGCCGGGGTACAGACCGACAATCACTATGGCAAGGCGCATATCGTTTCGATTGTTCCGGAACGGGTAGCCCGCTCTATTCATGATGGCAACATCGCGATTGTGGCGGGATTCCAGGGCGTGAACGAACGTAAAGACGTGACTACACTGGGGCGTGGCGGTTCAGACACCACCGCGGTGGCGTTAGCGGCTTCCCTTCACGCTGATGTGTGTGAAATCTATACCGATGTGGACGGTATGTTCACGGCAGACCCACGTATCGTCTCTAAGGCAAAACAAATTTCGTCCACAACGTTTGAAGAAACCTTGGAAATGGCTGCCCACGGCGCAAAAATCCTGCATCTTCGGGCTGTCGAGTTTGCGCGGCGCTACCACGTACCCCTCCACGTGCGTTCTTCCTTTTCGGACAAATTAGGCACCTGGATTTCTGATGGCCCGGCTCATCCCGAGCTAAAGGGATTGGTGCCCGACAGTGCTTTGACATTTGACCCTGAAGCCCAGCTCATGAAGGAGACCCCCGTGGAGGAACCGATTATTTCCGGCCTCGCGCATGACCGCAGCGAGGACAAGATTACTTTGGTGGGAGTGCCCGACGAACCGGGTCGAGCCGCCCACATTTTTGAGATTATTGCGAGGGCCGGCGCCAACATCGACATGATTGTGCAAAACGTGTCGACGGTGCAGCCAGGCGCTACCGACTTGACAATCACTCTGCCCCACGCCGATGCTGCGGACACAGTAAAGGCGCTAGAAGGTGCGAAGGCGGAAGGAGGTTTTCTAAAGGTCGTCCACACCGGCAACGTTGGAAAGTTGTCGCTCGTGGGCGCCGGAATGCGAACCAATCCGGGTGTTTCTGCAAAACTTTTTGGAACTCTTTCCAAAGCGGGAATCAACATTGACATGATTTCCACTTCGGAAATCCGCTTGAGCGTCCTGGTCAGCGAGGATCAGCTGGATGAAGCCGTGCGTGTGGTTCACAGCGCGTTCGACCTCGATGCTGAACAGGTTGAAGCCGTAGTTTATGGAGGTACGGGACGATGAGCCAGGATAATCTTTGCGTAGCTGTGGTGGGCGCGACCGGCCAGGTCGGCCGGGTCATGCGGACTTTACTCACGGAACGGAACTTCCCCGCCTCCCGTTTTCGTTTCTTTTCCTCAGCCCGGTCGGCGGGTACTGTGGTTGACTTTCGGGGTCAGAAGGTCGTGGTGGAGGACACCGCGACAGCGGACTTTTCCGGGGTCGATATCGCTATCTTTAGTGCCGGTGCCGCCGCCTCGCGCGAATTTGCTCCGAAATTTGTTCAGGCAGGAGCTGTCGTCGTTGACAATTCCAGTGCCTGGCGCAAAGACCCGGAATGCCCTTTGGTCGTCAGCGAGGTCAACCCCCAAGACTTGAAAAAACGGCCAAAGGGCATTATCGCCAACCCGAACTGCACCACCATGGCGGCCATGCCGCCTTTGAAAGTACTGCACAACCTGGCGGGGTTGACCCGGTTGACAATTTCGAGCTATCAGGCGGTGTCCGGATCGGGACTGAAAGGCGTGCGCGAACTGGAACGCATGGTAAAAGCCGTGGGGGACGTCTCCAACCTGGACAAACTCGTTCTCGACGGCAAAGCTATTGCCTGGCCGGCCCCGGAAACCTACGTGGCTCCCATCGGCTTTAACGTGGTGCCTTTTGCTGGTAAATACGTAGACGACGGCAGTCTGGAAACCGATGAGGAACAAAAGCTACGCAATGAATCGCGCCGTATCCTGGGCATTCCTGACTTGCGGGTGTCGGGCACTTGTGTGCGGGTTCCGGTGCTGACCTCCCACACCCTCACCATTCACGCCGAGTTTGCCCACCGCATCACTGTTGAACAGGCCAAACAGGCGTTAGACGGCGCCCCTGGAGTGGTGCTGCAAGATGTACCGACCCCGCTCGATGCTGCTGGGATTGATCCCTCCCTGGTAGGTCGCATCCGTCAAGACCAGGCAGTTGCGGATAACCGGGGCTTAATCATGGTGGTCTGCGGCGATAACCTGCGCAAAGGGGCGGCGCTCAACGCGGTGCAGCTGGCTGAACTGGTCGCCGCTGACCTCTAGAATAAAGGTTAAATATTTGAAGATAATAAACTTAGAGTCCTATCTCTCTGTGCTAAACTCATTGCAGGAAGGAGCACCGACTCATGGCAGTAAATATTGTCACTCAAGAGAACATGGCTCAGGCCATGAGTGAGAACGATATTGTGGTGCTCGAATTCTGGGCTCCGTGGTGCAGTCCATGCCGCCTATTTACCCCGGTTTTTGAACAGGCTTCCTTGCGTAACCAGGACGTTTTCTTTGGCACTGTCAACACCGAGGAACAAAAACCGTTGGTGAGTGCGGCGGGCATTGTTTCCATCCCGACGCTGATGATTTTCCGCCAGTCAGTTCTGGTGTTCCGTGAGGCCGGTTTGCTCCAAGGCACTCAGCTGGACGAACTGCTTCACCAGGTTCGGAACTTAGATATGGCTCAGGTCGCAGCCGGACACGGGGCAGTACAATAACCCCGCTAAAACCTGCACTTCACCCCCGGTTCCGCCGGGGATAAAACATATTTCGCGGCCTACAAACTTAGGGACGGCAATCAGCAAGACGCTGCTTACTTATCCCACTGCGGAGGAATGTACTTGCCTTTCCCGAAACGTGCCGCCAAGTCGCTGCCCACCACGATACCGTCGCCTGCGGTGGTGTTCCAGCACACCACGCGGTTGCCGGACTTACTGGCTTGGCAGGCAAAAATCCCGTTGGTCACCGTTTCGTTGGCAGCCAAAGTCCCTTCCGTAGCGGTGTCGATAGGTTCGATACACGCATACTCGTGGTTGCGGCTGTGCGAGGCGTAAAGCACATCGCTGTATCCCGAATTCGGGGCTTGCGCTGAACAGTAGTAGGGGTCCGTGGAGTTAGCGAAACACTGTACTTGTGACCCGCCGAAAATGCAACGAACATTGCCGTCAGCAGTAGTAAAACTGTTGAGTTTCTTAGCATTTGCGGGGGGAGCCAACGGATTCGTGGGTGTGGGTGTAGGTGTAGGCGAGGCGCTGGCGCTCGCGCTGTCATCAGGAACAACCTGTTTTATGGTCTGGCCGGGGTGGGGTCCCGGAACCTCAATAATCTTGGTGGGGCCGGTGTAGCCTTCCGGCAAGCTAGTTTGCACCAGCTCTTGGGGAGTGGCGCTGACACTCGGGGTGGGTTCGGCTGCGTTGACACTGAGTGAAACTGGTTTTTCAGCTTGGCTGGTGAGCCCCCAAACAACCAGCACAATCACGACCAGCCAAATCAGTAACCCTAAAATCATCCACAGCCAAAACCGGTTGAACGGGCGTCTGGCGGTTTTTGCGGGACTGGAAAGCCGGGCACCAATCTTTTCGGTAGTAGAGAGAGCCGGAGTTGCGGGGTAGTTGGCCAGGTAATCACTGGGAGTGGCGGTTCGTGCCCGGTTTATCGCCGCCATTTCGGCCGCGGCCGTGGCGGCTGAAGTTGAACCTTCCTGGTATAACTCCAGCTCATTAGCAGTAGGCTGAGGGTTTTTACCGACGGGCGCAGCCGGCTTTTCGGAGGGCTGAGGTTCCTCAGAAACTGGCGGTTCCTTCGGCTGGGAAGTATTGGGCTGCGGGGCTGTCGCCGGTTTACTCGGTTGAGATACTTGGGGTTCTGGGTGGGCTGGCGGTTCTGAGACGGGCTTGGTTGAGGACATGTACTCCGTCACGTAGTTTTCCAGTTCGCCTCGCTGCACCAGTTTGGCGCGTTTCGCCAAGGCCGCATTAATCTGTGTATCTTGGAGCTCACCTAACCAATCCAACAGGTCGGGATAGGTTGAGGGGTTCAAAGCCAGCAGGGAACCCAGCTCGGGAGCATCTTGCGCGATAGTTTGCAGACGATCCAGTGGGGTATCTGGATTGATAGCTTCAAGTTGTTCCTTGGTTAAATCTTCCATGAGCACACCAGTTTCAACGTTTGAAATGGAAATTACCTCCCATTATATCCATATTCCTAGCATTTTCCAAGGTAATCTTAAGGTTTGTCCATGCAAAGGTTCTGAATCCTGCACCCGAAGGCAGGAAAGCTTCCCGGAATACTGGCAACGCCCGGCTTTACGGACCTGTGCCGGGTTTTTTCGGCCTGAGTAACAGGATAATTTTTTGGCGTTAAAGCCCGATTCCAGGGCAGGGATATTATTCCGGACACTCACCGGGTTAGACTAGGGTTGTTAGTTTTGGCGGCGAGAGGTGAGTGATGGTGGGCAATACCCAAAAACCCGTTGCGCAGCAGGGTCGTACCCCCAACCGGGCGCGCCCCAATCCTCAGAATCTGCCCGCGGAACAAATCGCCAAAGCACGTCACCGCTGGACCATCGCTATCATCGTGACTTCTGTCATTTTGGCGGCGCTCCTGATCGGCCTGGTCGTGATGTGGGTGCTGGGTGGTGATTCCCAAGGAGCGCGTTCGGCTTGCGCGAAAGCTAGCCAGGATTTGACCAAACAGTACACTTCGCTGCAGCAGGTAGTGTCCGACGCGGAAAGTACTCTGGCCGCGGTTGATTCCTCTCAAGTCAAAGACCCCGCGATGCTTGATGACGTTCAGGCGAAAGTTCGGCAAGCCAGTAAAGAAGTGAAACCTCTGGAATGCACCGGTCAGGATGTCGCCAAGAAAACCTCCACCATGATGGCTCAGGCTGAAGAGTTAAAAAAACAGCAAACTGAGCTGGAGGCGGCGCTGCGACAAATTCAAGAAGCTGAAAATCTCAACAGTCTGACGGTAGCCCAGAAAGCCTTGGCAGATAAGATTGCCCAGGCGGAAAAGCTGGCGCAAACCGCTGCTGACATCGAGGCCAATACCGAACCCCGAGCTTCTCTAGCGGCCCAGATTGAGGACGCGAAACGCCTTTTGAACCAGGTCAACTCCCTTTCAACCGTGCCGGACGATAAAGTCGACGGTCTCAACGAATCGATGCGTGCCTCCGTGGATCGTCTGGAGGAGGACATCACCGCGGTTACGAAAGCTATCGATGATAAACGCTTGGAAAATGCTCGGAAAGAATCCGAAGAACAGATGCTGCGTCAGCAGCAGCAGATGGAGCAGGAACGGCGTGCCCAGCAAGGCGGCGCGACCTGCGAGGTCGGCCAGACGATAGTTGACGCCAACGGCAATAAATTCTATTGCCGCACCGTTTTGGACCCCGCTACCGGAACCGGCCAAACGACTTGGGTTGGGGAGCCAGCGGAACAGCCGCAGCCCAGCAACTAATCGACGCTAGCGAAAGCGCGCCCTCCCTGGGTGCGGCAATCCGTTCTCATCAACGGCAACCTGCCTCACGTGCCGGGCGATTCCGGAGCGTGTGAAGTCTCCGTAGGTGTGGTCGGGGTATCCGTCGGAACTTCCGGCTTAGTCGTGGGTTCCTCCGGGGCAATCGCCACCACGGCGGTCATAGACGTATCCAGCCCAACCAACTGACCTGCCTTGTCCAAAGACAACACCGTGCCCGGAGCAGCTGTAGCATCTTCCTTTTCGGTAATCGTCAAACGCACCCGGTTGGCATCCACAAACTGTTGCAGAGCCTCCTTGGTGCCTCCCACCAGGTCTTGGGGAATCCGGAAAGTACCGGAGGCCACTTCCAGGTCGACCGAGTCGCCCTTTTTAACCGCTTCGCCCTCCGCGGGGTTGGATTTAATGACTTTGTCTTTGTCTATCGTGCCCGAATCAGCAGTCGTGATGCTACCAATCTCTAAGCCTTCTGCCTCCAAAGCCTTCCGAGCCTGTTCCTGGGTCAGACCGGCCAGCGAGGGAACACTGGCGTCGCCCGGGCCGGTAGAAAGCGAGACAAACACCTTGGAACCTTTGGCAACCTTCGTCCCCACCGCCGGATCGGATTTAACAAAAATACCCTCCGGAATGTCCTCGGAACTGACCCCGCGGCCCAGGCGGAACACCAGTCCCGCATCGGTAATCGTGGTGGAGGCTTCTTCCTGGCTCATGCCGTCCAGAGAGGGAATCTCTACCATCTCGTCACTCGGCTTGTCTCCACTGAAAACCAGCCAATATCCGAGGCCTAAAACCGCCAAAATTGCCAGCAGCACAATGACAATAATCAGCGGTTTCTTATTGGGTTTACCGCGATGGTTCTGGGTCGGATCGGTGGCTTCCAAAGTCTGGGTGGTCTGTCCCGCGGCAAACATTGCGTTAGACCTAGCGGTTCCGTAGCTAGAGGCGTACCCCTGGTTTACAGGGGGCAAGACAGTGGTCGCACCACCGGCGGTATCACCAACCAAAGGAGCCGTCCAGGTTGACGTAGCGGGAGCTGCCACGCTTCCTCCACGCAGAGAAGCCTGCAGGTCAGCTCGCATATGAGCGGCATCGGGATAGCGTTCTTCACGGTCTTTCGCTAACGCTTTCATCACCACGCGATCCAAAGATTCCGGAATATCCGGGGCAATCGAGGAAGGCAGCGGCGGCAGCTGGGAAACGTGCTGGAACGCGACCGCCACAGCCGAATCGCCCTTGAACGGGGGCTGGCCAGTCAGCAGCTCGAACAGCAAACACCCCGCGGAATAAAGGTCAGAACGGGCATCAACCTGTTCGCCGCGAGCCTGTTCGGGAGAAAGATACTGGGCGGTGCCCACCACCGCATCGGTTTGCGTCATCGTGGCTTGGGAATCAGACAGGGCGCGAGCAATCCCAAAGTCCATCACCTTGATTTTCCCGGTCGTGGTAATCATCACATTGCCGGGCTTAATGTCGCGGTGCACCAAGTTTTGATGGTGAGCATACTCCAACGCGTCCAGGACACCGGAAACGATTTCTACCGCTTCCTCCAGCGGAACCGGATTCCCGTCCGTCAGCAGCTCCCGTACCGTGTGACCTTCCACGTACTCCATAACGATGTAGGGCACCTTTATCTCGGCGCCGTCAGAAGCGGTAATGGTTTCTTCACCCGTGTCATAGACAGCCACAATAGAGGGATGGTTCAGGTTCGCCGCCGACTGAGCTTCGCGGCGGAAACGAGCCTGAAAAATGGGGTCGCGCGCCAAGTCCTGACGCAAAATCTTAATCGCTACAATCCGGTTCAGGCGCGTGTCAGTACCGATATGGACTTCAGCCATACCGCCGCGTCCGATGAGCTGGCTAATTTCGTAGCGCCCGCCGATAATCCGGTCAGACTGACTCAAGGTTTTCCTCCTCTACTGGCGAGCTGGCTGGGGCTGCAACCGACGTTACGGTCAAGCCCGATTCAAGGTTACCGGTTGAGGCCCCGGTACGCAGGGTGGTTGCCAGCCCAAAAATCAACGCTATCAACACCACAGCGGTGATGACCAATGCAACAACAAGTTTTCGTTTCGATCCCGACTCCGGCTGGGGCAGTGGTTTGCCTTCCAGGTAGCGCATCATTTCCTCGTGACGCTGCGGTGGAATCGCTTGGGAACCCACCGGTATAGCGGCCGGCTGAGCCGGTTTTACTCGGTGAAAATTAGGTCTGAAGGGCGGGGTAGACATCTCCGGGGCAGAAGCGGCAGGCGGAACCGAATCGGTCTGGTACGGGCCAACTGCGGGAGCCGTTGTGTCAGGTTTGGCCGAGACCACACGAGGAGGCTGCGGAGCCGGTTCGACCGGCGCAGCAGGCGCTTTCGTGGGAGTGACCGGGGAGGACGCCGCCGCAGGTGGGGTTGAAGAGGCCGATACGGCGGGTGCATCTGCGGGTGGGGAGTCCGGAGAAGTATTTTTCGGGGTGTCCTCGACCGGTGCCACGGGCATCTGGGCGGTCGGGGGAGCGTCGGCCAAATTGCGTGAAAAACTCATGCGCGGGGTAAACGACAGTGGCACCGTGCCGTGCCACAGCGCCTGAATCGCCTCAGCGAGCTGTTTCGCCGATTGCGGACGCAGCCGCGGGTCTTTTTCCAACATTTGGTAAATCAACGCTGCCACTTGGGGATTTACCGTCTCGGGAAGAGGCGGAACCGGGTCTTTCACGTGTGACATCGCGATGTCGACCTGGGTCGGGCCCGTAAACGGACGTTTTCCAGCCAAGGCTTCGTAGGCGATGACCCCCAGCGCATAAATATCGCCCAAGGCGGTCGCGGTTTCACCCATCGCCTGTTCGGGAGGCAGATATTGGGCGGTACCCATCACCATCCCAGCCGCGGTCAGGGCCTCGGCGCGCGGAGCCAACGAAATCCCGAAGTCCGTCAGCTTCGCCACGCCCTTGTCGGAAACCAAAATATTCGAAGGCTTCACATCACGGTGAATGACGTGCGCCTCGTGGGAAGCTTGCAAGCCGTTCGCAATCTGGATCAGAATCGGGGCCAGTTGTTCCCAGGTCAGAATCTGGCCTCCCGCCAGAATATCCGACAGGGGACGGCCCTCCACCAGCTCCATCACTATCCAGCCCTGGCCATCTGTTTCGCCCCAGTCGAAAACGGCGGCGAGGTTGGGATGATGCAGGCGGGCGGCGTTGGTGGCTTCGGCACGCAAACGGGCCAGGAATGTCGCCTGACCGATGAGTTCCTCTTTCAACACTTTCACCGCGACGACGTTTTGGCTGCGCTTGTCCCAACCGCGCCAAATCACCCCCATTCCGCCGGTCGCCAGGATGGAAACCAGGCGGTAACGGTCGTTGAGCACCGTATTTGCCCCAATCATTGGCTCACTCCTGCCTGCAGAATGCTGCGTGCCAGCGGGGCAGCCACGGTACCCCCGGTACCGTGCACGCCCTGCGGATCCTCCACCACAATCGCTACGGCAATGCGCGGGTCTTCTGCCGGGGCAAACCCTACAAACCACTGATCTAGGCCGCGCCCCACCCCTGTTTCGGCGGTTCCGGTTTTACCTGCGACATTCAGGCCGGGAATACCGGCAGCCTTGCCGGTTCCAGATTGCACGACTTCCACCATCATTTGGCGGATACTGGCGGCGATTTCCGGTGACACCGCCTGGCTCAAAACTTGTGGAGCATACTGTTTGAGGACCTCGAAATCGGAGGACAGCTCCTGATTGATCAGGTAAGGCGTCATGACTTTTCCGTCGTTAGCGACAGCGCTCGCCACCATCGCCATCTGTAGGGGCGTCACCCGCACGGACTGCTGGCCGATGGCGGCGTTCGCCAGGAAAGACGGCGCTTCCGGAGGAGGAAATTGGGAAGCTACCCCGGTCAGAGGCACGTTCGGGACGGTGCCGAAACCAAAGGCTTTGGCCTGTGCCTGCAAAGGTTCGCCACCCAACTGCATTCCCAATGCGCCGAACGGGGTGTTACAGGACAGGGCAAAGGCTTTATGCAATGGCACTTGGCCGTTTCCGCAGGATTCTCCGGCAAAGTTGATGAGTTTCACGTTGGTGCCCGGCAAATCCAGCGTATCGGGAGCGTCCACAATCGTATCCGCGGCAACTGTCCCGTGAGACAGCAGAGCCGCGGTGGTCACAATCTTAAACGTCGAACCGGGGGGATAAAGTTCGCTAATTGCCCTGTTTAGCAGGGGTTTTTGTGGGTCGGCGACCAAAGCGTTGTAGGTATTTTGCAGGGCATTGCCGTCCGGTCCGCTCAAGGCATTGGGGTCAAAAGTGGGGGAGGACGCCATTCCCAGGATTTCTCCCGTTTTCGGGTTCAGTGCCACGGCGGCGCCGGTTTTCCCGGACAAAGCCGCGGTCATCGCGTCTTGGACTGCCGGATTGATGGTCAGTGATACGTTTCCAGCCTGCGGCTGGGCACCGGTAAACAAGTCTTGCAGGCGCTGCATCCATTGGGAATCCGCCTTGCCGGACAAGACCGGTTCGGCGGCCTTTTCCAGGTCCGTCATCTGGCCGCGAATCGCTGCCGGAAAATAACCCGTAATATGGGCGTACTTTGCGCCCTGGGGATAGTTCCGGGCGTAGGTCACGTCCGGTTCGGTTCCTACGGGCAGCGACTGAGCCAATACCAGGGCACCATCTCCGGTCACGATCTTGCCGCGCTCCTGGTTCCAGTAGGCATCGGTGACCCGCCGGTTCAGGGGGTGAGCGTTGAGGGTCGGAGCAAAAATAAACTGCTGATAGGTTAACGCCCCCATCAAAGCCACAATCATGACAATCAGGGCAACCGCTAAACGGCGAATCTGAGCGTTCATTGCGGCATCACCACCCTTTCGGTGGCGGCGTAGTCAAGAGGTCCCCCGGCGAGCCCAGCATCTCCCGAGTCACCGGTACCGGATGTCAACCGAAAACCGCCAGACCCATCGGATGGAACTGGTCGACGTGCCGAATCGGAAATGCGCAGCAGAATCGCTACTGCCAACCAGTTGGCGACGGAAGAAACGCCCCCCGCGGCCAAGAATGGGGCGGTCAGGCCGGTGGAGGGAATCAAGCGGGTCACACCTCCCGACACGATAAACAGCTGCGCCCCAATACCGAAAGCCAAAGCGGTGGCCAGCAGTTTCCCGAAACCGTCGCGCACCCCCATCGCGGCTCGCAATCCGCGCAGCACCAGAATCAGGTACAGCAGCATTACGGCCAACATACCGGTCAGACCGATTTCCTCAGCAACAGAGGACACGATGAAATCCGAGTTTGCCAAGGGAGTTTGACCCGGCCGGCCCAAACCCCACCCGGTTCCGGTCAAGCCGCCGTAAGCCATGCCGAACAGGGCGTTGGCCAGCTGCCAAGAACCGCCGACTCGATCCGGGTTAGCGACATCCAAATCCAAAGCATTCAGCCAGTTCGTCACCCGGTCTTGCACGTGAGAGAAGGACAGGTACGCCACGACGGCCATCGGTATCATCAACACACCGCCGAAAATAATCCAAGACGGACGGTCCGTAGCGACATAGAGGACGGCGACAAAGATGGCGAACAGCAACAGTGCCACCCCCAGGTCCTTTTGCAGCACCAGCAGGCCCATCACCGCCGCCCAGACCACCAGAATCGGCAGCAAGTCGCGCCACCGGGGCAGCTGAATGAATCCGAGCTTTTTGCCGGCGATAGCCAGGGAATCCCGGCGGTATTCCAGGTAGCCGGCAAAGAAAATCGCCAGCAAAATCTTGGCGAATTCGTTAGGTTGAATCGTGAATCCCAAGATGCGCAAGGAAATATCGGCACCGTTGACGGTTTGCCCCAGTCCCGGAATCTTGGTGGAAAGCATCAGCAAAATGGCTATAACCAGGGCGGGCCAGGCAAATTTTCGCAGGCTGCGGTGATCCCGAAACGCCAGCAGGGTCAGGATTACCACCACGATGGAGCCGATCATGAAAACGACTTGGCGTTCATTGTTGACCTGGGTCAACATGGCGTTACGCACCGCGGTGGAACCGGTGGTATCGGCGCGCTGCTGATAGTACAGATCCAGGCGCGAAATCATCGCTAAACCGATTCCGTTTAACGCCACAGCCACCGGCATAATGACCGGGTCGGCGTAGGGCGCCAAAAACCGTATCGCCACGTGCAGCCCGATTCCCCCCACGGCGATGGCGGCGCAATACCAGTACCAAACCTGGGGAGCCTCCGGGTGAGAAACCATGACGGAAAGGTAAGCTCCGACCCCGACTAAGATTGCCAGGATGAGCAGAACCAGTTCAGAGCGGCGTCCGGATCTGGCAGGATACTGCACGATGGTAGCCATTACTGGTTACCTCCCGCAGTATTCGGGGATTCTTCGGTTGACGTGGTTGTCTCAGGTGTTGCCGGGTTCGGGGTCACGAGTTTCGGTGCGGTTTTTTTCGTTTCCTTCACCATTCCGGTGTCCCGCCACGACGCAATCAGCTCCTGGGCTTCCTCACGACTCCGCAGAGAAATGCTCTGTTCCAGACGCTGCTGGATGACGGGAGCCAAATCGGAATCCCGTAGCCCCATCCCTTCGACAGGGTGATACAAATCCCACGAACCAATGGATTGATCAATGCCCCTAAACAGTGTCACTTCGCCCCGATTCACCCCCAAGAAGTACTGTTTTTGGGTCCAGCCATAGGAAAACCAGGCTCCGAGCCCCAAACCCGCCAAAATCACCAGCGTCAAAAATATGCCGATGAACCAGCCCCGCCGGGACATCTTGCGGGGATCTTTCGGGGTACGGGTGGCAAATTCATCCTGCTCCAGAGGTTTCCCGCGGCGCAGCATCGCAGCTTTCTCAGCGGGGGTGGCTTCGCTGATACTGGCTCCGGCGGGCCGAATGGAGGCGGCCCCCACGATCTGTGGGGCGGTAGCGGTCAGTTCCTCATCGGAATCCACCACATCGGCAATCACGCAGGTCACGTTGTCGGGGGCGCCGCTTTTCAGCGCCAAACCCACCAGGTCTTCGCAGCAGCTCTCCGGCGTTTGGCCCTCGGTGAGTACGGTGGCGATGGTTTCGGCGGAAACCACTCCGCTCAACCCGTCCGAACACAGCAACCAGCGATCCCCCACCACGGCCGCACGCACGGACTCGTCCAGAGTCACGTCGCCTTGTGAATCCCCCAACACCCGCAACAACACGGAACGTTTCGGGTGGTGCGCGGCCTCCTCCGGGGTCAGCTCACCAGATTCCACCAGGTACTGCACAAAAGAATGGTCTTTCGTCACCTGGGTCAACTCACCGTCCCGCAACAGGTAGGCTCGAGAGTCACCCACGTGAACCATCGCCATCTTGTTTCCGGAACGTAAAATTGCCACACAAGTGGTGCCCAGACCCTGCAACTCCTCGTGGCTGCCCGACAGCTCCACCAAATCTCGGTGAGCCTCCCCAATGGCGTCACGCAGCAGGTTCAACAAGTCGTCAGCAGCGTGGGAATCTGCGTCCAGCGGCGCCAAATGCGCCACCGCCACCGAGGAAGCAATGTCGCCTCCGGCGGGACCGCCCATACCGTCAGCCAGCACCAACAGATGCGGCCCGGCATAGCCGGAATCCTGGTTGTTTTTGCGAACCAAGCCGACGTGAGAACGAGCCGCATAACGCAGTTGGATTGACATCAGCGCAGCTCCACTATGGTTTGCCCGAAGCGAACCGGGGTGTGTGCGCTGAGCGGGGTCGGGGAAGTAATCCGCACTCCTCCCACGACAGTCCCGTTGGTTGAGCCCAAATCCTCCACGAACCACTGGCCGTCTTGCGGATAAATCCGGGCGTGTTGAGCCGAAGCGTAGTCGTCATCCAGCACCAAAGTTGAGGTCGGAGCGCGTCCCACGATGACCGGCCTGTCGGTGAGCTGCAGGGAAGACCCCGTCAATGGCCCCTCGGTAACCAAAAGCGTGGACACCTGGGCGTCACGCTTCCGCTGTTTACGGCCTTTGGTGGGTTTTGCTGATTTAGCCTGGTCACGCCGTGTAACGACCGTACCGTAGATATCACGGCTCAAAACCAGGATGGAACCTCCCACCAGGAGCCACAGCAGCACCAGGTATCCCAGGCGCAGTAAAGAAAAACTTAGTTCGTTCAAAAGCTCGCCCCTAGCCTCACGATACTCGGGGTGGGGCGGCTTGGCGCCAGAAAATCATCTTGATACGTCCAGCCGTCACCACGTTGCGATCTAAGAGAGTAGCTTCGTTGACGCGGTTGCCTTCCACAAAAGTTCCGTTCGTGGAGCCCAAATCACGCAGCACGTAGTTGGTACCGACCTGGACAATTTCAAAATGCTGATGGGACACCCCGGAATCGCTCAAAGCGATGTCCACGTTGCGTCCCCGTCCTACCACGGTACGTTCTCCCACCAGCAGGTAAGTCTGTCCCCCGACCACTTCCAACAGGGGTTTTTGTTCATTCTTGGCTAAAAGTTCGGATTCCTGGGGCGTGACCGTGCCGCCGGGGTTCGCCGAGACCCCAGGAGCCGCGGATTCCACAGGTTTCCATTCCAGGTCCTCACTAGCGGGAGTCGGTGCAGGAGCCGGGTGCGGTTCGGGTTGGGAGGGCGGTGTTACCGGCTGAGCTGGGGTTCCGGGTTCCACACCGGAAACCGGACGGGCCCCGGATACGGAACGAGCCTTAACTTCCAGGCGGTGCTGTTCGGGGTTCAGCGGGGTAAATTCGACATAAACCGAACCGGTCAACGAATAATTTTGCTCAGTCGCGTAGGCGTTAGCGTCACGCACAAACTCTTGCAGCAGGGCTTCCTTACCCCACTGTTCGAAAGCGGCGTCAGTCTCGGGAGAAATAGAAATCTCGAAATAGTTTGGTGCCACGGTGCGTTCACGAGACATCGGGATGGCACCTCGATCCATGGCTTGGCGGATAGCCTGAGTCACATCTATAGGTTTGTCAGGGCCGGAACGATACACTTTGGATTTCACGCGGTCAAAGAACTCCAAAACCCCCTCCTTCCGAGAATCACCAACAGTTAAGACAGTCTGGGACAATCCTAACGGTATAACCCACGTAATTCGTTATTGAACTATCAGACCAGGGATTTTAGCGGTGATCCGCAACCCGGGTAAAGAAGTCCCCGATGGCCTGCAAAATAATGACGATAATGCCGATTACAATCAGCGAAACCAACAAGGTGTCGGCTTGGTAGCGCGAGTGGCCGTAATTAATGGCCAAAGAGCCCAAGCCTCCTCCGCCAAACGCCCCGGTGATCGCGGAATAACCAATGATGGTGATGACCAGCACGGTCGTGGATTGAATCAGGGCAGGAAGAGCCTCGCGGACTTGCACGCCCCACATAATTTGGCTGCGGCTGGCACCCATCATTTGTGCCGCCTCAATCTTGCCGGAATCCACACCCATAATGTTGGATTCGACCAGGCGGGCAAAGAATGGCGTGGCGCCGACAATAAGCGGGACGCAGGCCGGCTGCCAGCCTATCGTGGTGCCTATCAGCAGGCGCGTAAACGGGAGAATAAATACTGCCAAAATCAGGAACGGCAGGGAACGCCCCAGGTTGACAATGAATCCCAAAATTTTGTTTACCGCAGCGTTGGGCATCAAGCCGGTTTTCGCCGTGGAAACTAGGAACAACCCCACCGGCAGGCCAAACAGCACTGTGAACAGGGTCGAAACGGCTGTCATCGCTAAGGTCTCGAGGGTGGCAGGAAGCATCTCTCGCGTGATGGCGGGGTTGTCAAACCAGGTCGGATCGCCAGGTCCGGTGGGAAGTATGGATTGCACTGACGAAACAATCGGGTTCACCTGGTTTACTAAATCTGCGTTGTGTGACAGCAGGGTGGGCAGGAGTTCCAGCATTTTAGATTTCCTCCTCCAAGTTCAAAGCCTCCAAAGGTCTGACGCTCGCATACACACCTTTGGCACGCATCGCCGCAATCAGACCGTTCATGTTTTCAGCCGAAACCGCCAAAGCTAGCCTTCCGACCTGTGTGTTTCCTACAGTTTCAAATGTTCCGGCAGCGATATCCGCCCCCGCGGCGGCAACCATCGACATCACGGCAGAACCGGTAGGTTTGCCCGGATTCGAGTTGAAAGCAATGTCCACCAGCGCCGCCGGTTTGCCGTTCAGCACCGGCTTGCTCTTGACTTGCGGTCGAGGAACCAGGTCAAGCGCTAAACGGCTTTCTGGCTCAGTTAATATGTCCTCAACCGTGCCGGTTTGGATAATCTTGCCGTGTTCCAGCAGGGTGACGGAATCACAAATTTCACGCACCACCGCCATCTCGTGCGTAATAATCACCACGGTGACCCCCAAAGTTTCGGAAAGGTCACGAATCAGGTGCAGGACCTGACTGGTGGTTTCCTGGTCCAGCGCCGAAGTCGGTTCGTCACACAACAGAACCTGAGGACTGGTGGCCAGACCCCGAGCAATGCCGACCCGCTGCTTCTGACCCCCGGAAAGCTGGGATGGATAGGACGAGGCGCGATCCTCTAAACCCACCAGCCGCAGCAACTCCATGACTTTTTCTTTGCGGTTGCCGTGCGGTACACCAGCCAGATAGAGGGGGTAGGCGACATTTCCGGCCGCGGTGCGGGAATCCAGCAGGTTCGCGGCCTGGAACACCATCCCGATTTTACGTCGTGCCTGGCGCAGTTCCGTCTCACTCAAGGCGGTCATTTCTTGACCGTCAAGGGTGATGGAGCCCGTGGTGGGTTTTTCCAACGCCGTCAAGCAACGAATTAAGGTGGATTTACCGGCCCCGGATTGTCCTACGATACCGTGAATCGAACCTTTGGCTATCGTCAGGTCAATGTTGTCCAAGGCATGAACGGTTCCGCCTTCCGCGGACTTTACATGATAGATTTTGCTAACCCCGCTCAGGGTAATCATCGGCTCGCTTGTTTTCATCGCCTTATACCTTACCGGATTTTGTTGTAATTCCCGCAATAGTGTCCGTCTCGGTCCGGCTGGCACCAGCACGGCCGGTCAGCTCCAGAGAGGGGCCACAAATCGAGGGCGTTAAATGAGTTTTCCCCGGTCCGCTGGATCGCAGCGGATTCCGGGGAACAGCGCGCCCGAAGGGACTCGAACCCCCAACCTTCTGATCCGTAGTCAGATGCTCTATCCATTGAGCTACGAGCGCTGAGGTCATTAAGTCTAGCCCTAACCTGCACGATTCCCCAAATCGACACTCTCCGGGCAAAAATCTAGAGGAATCTGGCTTCATTCAAAGCGATTCCAAGAGGTCAATTTGTCAGCCTCAGTGATTTCACGCAACACTCGGCAGGGGTTGCCGATGGCCACGCAGTTATCGGGGATGTCTTTGACGACGATACTGCCCGAACCGATGACCACGTTGCTGCCGATGCTCACCCCCGGCAGGACTTGCACAGCGGCGCCGATCCACACGTTGTCGCCCACGGTGATGCTGTGGCCGTACTCCAAACCTTGGTTACGTCGCTCGTAGTCAATCGGGTGACCCGCTGTGTGAAACCCGCAGTTCGGAGCAACGAACACATTGTTGCCGAAAGTAATCCGGGCGCAATCCAGCATCACCGTGTTGTGGTTGGCGTAAAAGTTTTCCCCTATCTCGATGTTGTAGCCGTAGTCGCACCAAAACGGAGCGATAATAGTGAAATTTTGCCCAGTTTTGCCCAACAGTTCCTGCATGAGGCGGTGCTGGGCGGCGTGGTCAGAAGGTCGGATTTGGTTGTATTCAAGACACAAGTCTTTGGCTTGGTCTCTTTCGCCGCAAAGGGTGGGATCTCGGTCTGCGTTGTAGAGCATCTGGTTCAGCATTTTTTCTTTTTCAGTTAAACTCACCAGAACTCCTTTGTGATTGGCAGATAGCTTGTGAGGCTGTCGTGGTAAACAATCCCCTATCCACAGTGTAGAGCACCCACAGAACCGGAAACGAGACGAACCGGTCTTGTGACTTTAGGGCAGGCCGGGAAAGAACACGCTGATAATGACCCGCAAAGCCCCAAACGTGGCCAGAGCCAGCGCCAAGTTGCGGGCCCACTGAGGCTTGACATATTTCTTTAGTAATCGCGAAATGACGGTGCCAACCAGGATAGCCCCCAAGATAGCGGCAATCGTGGGGGCGGGTAGGGAGGTGAGCACGGCGTTTTGACCGCCGAACCAGACTTTGCTGGTCACCACAATAATGTTGAAACACAGGAACAGTGGCTGCAAAGTGGCTGCGAACTCGCGCTGGGACCACCGGGTAGTTTGGGAGTAGGCCGCCATGACCGGGCCGGACTGAGCCACTAGGGCGCTCATCATGCCCCCGAGGAAACCGAAAATCAGGGATCCCGAAAAAACCGGTACCGCCCGAAAACGGGGGGCAAAAATGGAAAAGAACACCATGGCCAGCATAATGATTCCCACAAAAATTGAAAATACCCGGTCCGGCACAAACCGCAGCGCCACCACGGTAGCGAACAATGCCGGCAAGGCGCTGAGCATCAGCAAGCGGAAACGATACCAGTTCACGTCTCGAAAACCGGTCACGAACAGCAGTAACGTGACAAGGCCGCCGCAAATGTTTCCCCACAAAATACCGTAGTGAGCTCCGGCTGCCACCACGAAAACCGGGACGGCGATCATGCCAAAACCCATCCCAGCCAAGCCTTGCACGCAGGTGCCCAGCAAGACGATTGCAGTCAAGAGGACCATTTCCATTACTTCACTATATCGCCTCGCCGCGCGGCCCCCATCATGGAATATGTTTCCTAACTGTGGGAGAGTGCGGCTTGGCGCAATATATTGCGCCAAGCCGCACATTTATCAGGGTGAGGAATTCAGCCGGGATTGGCCTAGCGTCACCGGCTGACATTGTCGCGATATGCCTCCAGGTAACGCTGATATTTCTGGGCCGTAATTTCGGCGTATTCTTCCTGCGGGATGATTTCCTCGCCTACCGGCGGTTCGTAATCCTCTAAAGATAGCGTGCTATCCAACAGATACGCCCCCCATAGGGCGGCGCCCATCATGGAGTTTTGTTTCACCAGACAGGGGGTCAGGGTGTGTCCGAACACGTTAGCTGCCAACTGGGACCAGATGCTGGAGTGGAGGATTCCTCCCGAAATGAGGATACGCTCGGGTTCTCCGTTCAGTTTGGTTACGGCGTCGTAACACTGTTTGAGGTTGAACAACACCCCTTCCAATACGGCCTGGTAAGTCAGCTTGAAATCGTGCTTTGAGATCAGGCCCAAGAAACCGCCCTTGCGCTTGTCCCCCCAGCCGGGGTTACGTTCCCCAAAAATGAAGGGTAGAAAGACCGGCGTATCGGCAGCGTAATCCATCCCCGCTTCGAGTTCGTCGTAAGTGGTGGGGCGCAGCGACAAACCTTTGAACCAATCCACTGTGTTGCAGGCTCCTGCCGTTGCAGCCCCGGAAATCCAATTCTTTGGTCCGATATAGCACCAGGTGGACATATCCGGGTGGAGCTGCGGTTGAGGGGACGTGACCCGTAAAGCACCGGACGTGCCTACCGACAGTGTCATTTGCCCTTCGCGCAAGGCTCCCGAACCAAGCTGATTGAGAGACCCATCGGACATGGCGGGAACCACAGGGATTCCAGCCGGTAACCCCAAACTGGCTGCAGCTTGGGCGGAAAGCGGCGCCTGATAGTCGTTATCGACAATTTCTGGAAGCTGGGAAGGTTCGAGGTCAATCACCTCTAGCAGCTTTGGGTCGTATTTCCCGGTGGTGATATTAACCAGTCCGGAACCGGATGCCATACAGCGAGAAACTTTGATGGTTCCAGTCAAGCGATAGAAGTTATACGTGGCCTGGCCCATGGCGATGTAGGAAGAAATGTTGTATCCCTCTTCTTTGAGGAAGGCAAGTTTAAAGAAAGGATAGATAGCGTTGGGATAACCACCCGTGAGGTTATAGTATTCCCTGGTCAGCTGGGGTTTGCTGCGGAAAGCCTCAGCTTGGTCGGAAGCCTTGGTATTGGACCACTGCATGATGGGGGTCACCGGGTCCAAGTTAGGGTTGAACAGTCCGATGGAATGCCACACCCCAGAGAGAACAATGATGTCAATGTCTGTCCGACCCCGCAGAAGTTTCTTGGCTGCCGCCAAGCTCGCTTCATAAACCACCATGGGATCATGCAGGGTCAAATCATTATCCATGGGCGGATAGAAAGCATTTTCAACCGTAAAATCGTTCTTGACTGTGTCATAGATCATCGCTTTGGCTGAACTGGTTGATGATTCGATAACTAAAACATTCATCGCGCACTCCTAAAGTTCACGGCTTGTTTTCAGTATATCCACAGTGTCTTGCGCGGTGTACTGATTCAAGAAATCGATTTAGAAGCCAGATTAGTTACCGGTTTACCTGCTAAAGCGTGCAACAGATTGTCTACCGCACCCCGTGCCATGCGGATGCGGCTTTGGACAGTTTGGGCGCCGCTGTGCGGGGTGGCGATGACATTGGGGAAACGGAAAAGTTCGTGGTCGGGCGAGGGCGGTTCTTGCTCGTAAGCGTCCAAGGCGAGACCGGCGAGTTGACTGGCGTCCAGGGCTGCGGCGGCGGCGGACTCATCGATAATCCCCCCTCGTGAAGTATTAATCAAAAACGTACCGGGAGACATGAGACGGAACATTGCAGCATCAAACAGATGTTCAGTCTCCCGCGTGAGCGGCAGATGTAGGGAGATGAAATTGCTCTCACGCACCAGGTCAGCCAGCTCCATGCCCTGAACCGTCGGGTCGGTGTCGGGGTCAAAAAATGGGTCGTAAACCAGCACTTTCATCTCCAGACCCGTGACCAACCGGCGCAAAGCCCGCCCGATTGAGCCATATCCCACAATCCCCAAAGTGGCTTGCGACAACTCGGTACCCACCACGCGCAACCACTGTCCCTGCCGAGTCGTTTCGTTCAACTGGGTAACGTGGCGCGCCAGGGCAAACATACTGGTCAAGGCCATTTCGGCAACCGCGATGGAATTTGCTCCCGGAGTGTTGGTCACCACGACTCCGTTGTGGCCAGCAGCCTGCAAATCGACCCGATCAACCCCCACACCGTAACGAGAAATGACTCGCAGGTCAGGGAGCTGATGCAAAACCTCGGCTGAAAAATCGTCCAAACCCGCCAAAATCCCCACGCAACCGCGAGCGGCTTCGACCAGCTGGTCGGCGTCTAAGGGTTTGCCTGACTGGTTATAAGCCACCTCGTAGCCGCTGTCTTGCAAGAGATCGCGGGCAAACTCCAGCTCCGCTGAGGCAAAAGAGGTGGGTGTCACTAATATCTGTGGTTGATGGTTCTTCATGGTGTTCTCCGTGGCGGCTCAATAAATATGGTCAGCGTTGAAAACCATCCTAGTTCCCTATCGTTGTTTGTGGCTGGCCCGCGCGACGCCTTCGGGCGAATCGTCTAAAAATCTCATTATCTGCACCTGCGCAGCTATTTCAACCAAAAACGCGGCGCGTTCCAGTAGACTTTGGGTACATATCGACCGCTGAGTGCCGGCCAACAGGGTTCTTGATGAGGACTGTTGGGGTGTTTGGTGGCCAACATACAAGTGAGAGTTTGCTCTATGTTCAAAGGAGAGTTTAGATGCAACCATTTGAGATAGAGGGATGGACCCAGACTATGGGGACATTACCGCTGCTCGGCATTGCTTTAGCTGCAATCGCCGCGATTTTGGTCCTGGTCATTGTATTCAGGCTCCATGCTTTCCTGACCTTGGTTTTGGTCAGCTTCCTCACGGCCTTAGCTACTGGTTTGCCTCTGGATTCAATCGTGGGGGCAATGAAAGATGGCTTTGGAGGCACCCTTGCCTCGGTCGCGCTGCTCGTTGGCTTAGGTGCCATGCTCGGCAAGATGGTCGAGCAATCGGGAGGCGCGAAGGTACTGGCGGACACCATGATTAATCTCTTCGGTGAGAAACGTGCCCCCCTTGCTTTGGGTGTGGCATCCCTGATTTTGGGCTTCCCCATCTTCTTTGATGCGGGCTTGATCGTGATGCTGCCGATTGTTTTCGCAGTGGCGAAGCGGCTAAAAGGTTCCATCGTCCTCTACGCGATTCCAACCGCGGCCGCTTTCTCGGTCATGCACGTTTTCCTCCCGCCACACCCCGGACCTGTTGCCGCAGCCGATTATTTCCATGCCAATGTGGGTTTGGTGATGCTGCAAGGTTTCATCATCGTCATTCCGACCTTCATTCTCTCCGGTTACCTGTGGGCTAAATTCATTGCTCCCCGCGTTAAGGTGGAGGCTTCCCACGTGTTCGGTAACGTGTCGGATGATGAACTTCCTGATAATCTCCCTTCGGTAGGTACCATCATCGCGTTGCTGCTGCTGCCCGTGCTGTTGATTTTCATGAACACCGGGTTTTCGACCCTGTCCAAGGTCGGAGTTATCAGCGGTGATGCCAGCTGGGTGAAGTTCCTCATCACTTTGGGCGAGACTCCCATAGCGCTGCTGATTTCGACTCTGGTGTCGATTGCGGTGCTTGGCGGCAGGATTTCTAAGGACAAAACTGTTTTGGAAAAGGTGGTTGATTCCGCTTTGGGACCAATCTGTTCGGTGGTGCTCATCACCGGCGCCGGCGGTATGTTCGGTGGGGTTTTGCGTGCTTCGGGAATCGGTGACGCGTTGGCTAAATCGATGGAAGATTTGGGTATTCCGCTCTTGCTGGCTGCCTACCTGATTGCGGTGGCTCTGCGTCTCGCACAAGGGTCGGCCACGGTTGCGCTGGTTACGGCCGCTTCACTGTTGGCTCCGGCGGTCGAACAGGCGGTGTCTGCCGGTCATCTTTCGCAGTGGGGCGTGGTCTGCATCACTATGGCTGCGTCTGCGGGTTCGGTGTTTGCTTCACACGTCAACGATTCTGGTTTCTGGCTGGTTGGTCGATTGACGGGTATGGATGTAAAGACCACCCTGAAGGTGTGGACCGTGCAGCAACTTCTCGAATCAGTCATCGCTTTCGCTATCGTGGCGCTGCTTTTCATCTTTGCTTAGAGCGAAGTCCGCGAAATTATGAGTAACTGGTTCGATATTTCTGGTCGAGCCGCCCTAGTAACCGGATCTAACCGGGGACTAGGGCTGGCTCTGGCCACTGGATTAGCAAAAGCTGGGGCACACGTCACTCTGCAAGGCCGGGATGCCACGAAAGTTTCCCAAGCAGCCCAGCAGTTGTCGCAGTCCTTGGGGGTCCCGGTCGGACACCTGGTTTTTGATGTCACGAATGCCCAGGACGCCGAGCAGGCTCTCAATGACTTTATGGACAGCCAGGGCACGCCAGATATCCTGGTCAACAACGCTGGCATCCAGCGTCGTCACCCCATCACCGAGTTCCCCACCGAAGAATGGGACGCGGTCATCAACACGAATCTTTCTTCCGTGTTCTACGTGACGAAACCGGTAGCGCAGCGCATGGTGGAACGCGGCAGTGGCAAAGTCATCATGGTCGGTTCCGTGCAGTCTCGGCTAGCGCGGCAAACCATTGCTCCGTACTGCGCCTCTAAAGGCGGCGTAGCGATGTTTGCCCAAGGCCTCGCGGCGGATCTATCGCGCTACAACATCCAAGTCAATACGCTGTCTCCCGGATACTTTGCTACCGAGATGAACACCGATTTGTGGCAAGACCCGCAATTTGATGCCTGGCTGAAAGCCCGTACTCCGGCGGGACGTTGGGGAAAGTTCGACGAGCTGATGGGAACACTCATATATCTGTCCTCCGAGGCGTCGAATTTTGTCACCGGACAAAATATTTTCGTTGATGGCGGAATGACCAGCGTGGTTTAGATCATCAGGTCGAAACGCCACAGGGAGGTAATGAATGACTGACATGAAACAGGTGCGTATCAATGCCAAGGAAGAAATGGAATCTTGCTGCGTGCCTCGCCCCGAGCCCGGTAAAGGCCAGGTGCTGGTGAGGGTCGCTTGGGCCGGTATCTGCGGTTCAGATTTGCACTATTTCTTTGACGGACAGGTCGGTGCTTTCAAACTGCGCGAACCGCTGGTGCCGGGTCATGAAATAGTAGGTATCGTCGCCGAAGACCCCTCTGGGACCTACGCGCCAGGAACACCGGTTACCCCTCATCCGGCCACCTTCGGCCAGCCCCAAGCCGCCTACAGTGATTCACCTCACTTGTGGCCGGGGGGAGCCTACCTTGGATCGGCCTCCACCTGGCCCCACACCCAAGGGGGTATGAGCGAATACCTCCTGTTACGACTTGACCAAATCAACGCTTTGCCACCGGATTTGCCGTTGAAACGCGGGGTGCTGACCGAACCTTTGTGTGTCGGTTTGCACGCCTTACATCGTCTCCAGGCAGCCACAGGATGGCAGAATTTGGCGGGTCGGAACGTGGCGGTAATCGGGGCGGGTCCAATTGGGTTGCTGGCCGCCGGCGCGGCCCAGAGCCTGGGAGCCCAGGTCAGCTGTATAGATGTGCAGGACGCCCCTCTGCAGCGAGCTCAAGCCCTGGGAGTAGACCACGTGTATAACTCGACTGTGACTGAACCCGAGGCTGGAGCTTTCGATGCGGTCCTGGAATGCGCGGGCGTGTTTCCCGCCATTTCACAAGCCTTCCAGATTTGCCGTCCTCGTGGCACAGTGGTTCAGGTGGGAATGGTCCCCGCGATTGATGGGCCGGTCAATTTAGCACCCTTGATTTCCAAAGAAATCACCTATTTGGGAACGTTCCGTTTCCTAGACGAAATCGACCAAGCATTGGAAATCTTGGTTGCCGCTCCGCAGTTAGAATCCGTCATTACGCACGAGTTCAACGCTGACGAAGCTGAAAAAGCCTTCCACACGGCCAAAGACAGTGCCGCGTCCGGCAAAGTAATAGTCAACCTATGGTTTGAGGAGTGAAAACTTATGACAGCAAAAGCAGATGTAGCAGTAATCGGAACCGGCGTGATGGGACGTTCTTTGGCGCGCAACTTCGCACGTCACGGACACACCGTTGCCCTGTTTGATGTTTCTCCTGGGCGGGCTGCTCAGGTGGCGCAAGAGCACAGTGCGGAAGGAGCCTTTATCCCGGCTCAGGATCCGGTGAAGTTGGCCGAATCGATGTCCACCCCTCGGGTAGCCATTTTGCTGGTGCCAGCGGGTGAACCGACTGACAAGGCTATCGATATGCTCGGGGAAGTTTTCTCCGCCGGGGACATCATCGTAGATATGGGCAACTCTTTCTACCTTGACACCGAACGTCGGGAAAAGCTGGTTACTGAGCGCGGACTGCACTTTGTCGGTTGTGGAATCTCAGGAGGGGAATCCGGGGCTCTCAACGGACCCTCCATCATGCCTGGCGGTGCCCAAAAGGCTTACGAGAGGCTGGGGCCCCTGTTGGAATCAATTTCGGCCCATTATCAGGGCGAACCGTGCTGCACCTGGGTAGGCCCGGGAGGGGCGGGACACTACGTGAAAATGGTGCATAACGGGATTGAATATGCCGATATGGAACTGCTCAGTGAGGCTTACCAGCTGTTACGTTACCGAAACGGAATGAGTCCGGCTGAGATTAGTGAGGTGTTTTCTCGGTGGAACGAGGGCCCGCTGCATTCTTATCTGTTAGAAATATCCGCCGATATTTTGCAGCATACCGATGAAAAAACTCATCAGCCTTTCATCGACATTATTTGTGACGAAGCCGGTCAAAAGGGTACTGGTTCGTGGACTGTGCAGAACGCGCTGACTCTGGGGGCTGGTTCCACCATCATTGCGGCGGCCACTTTTGCTCGGGCGGTATCCTCGCAAAGAGTCCACCGGAACTTGGCTCGTGAGGTCTTAGGAGAGCTGGTTCCTGACACTGCCCCCGGGGGGCCTGATTTGCTAGATAATCTGGAAAAAGCCGTCTATGGGGCAAAAATTGTGGCGTACTCCCAAGGACTGTCGCAAATCCAAGCTGCCTGTAAGGAATACGGTTGGGAAGTCGACCTGGCCAAGCTGGCGGGCATTTGGCGTGCCGGTTGCATCATCCAAGCCCGGCTCCTGCAAGACATCATGGAAACTTATAAGGATGGCGACTTTGATACCCCGCTGTTGCTGAAGCCCGCCATCAGCGCGGTCATTAGAGACGCCCTGCCCGCATGGCGCGCGGTGGTCAGTGACGCCATCAAAGCCGGGATAGCTCTGCCTGCTCTCAACGCCGGCTTGGCATATCTGGATTCCTTGCGTTGCCCAGCTCTGCCGACAGCTCTGGTACAGGCCCAAAGGGACTTCTTCGGGGCGCATACCTATCGCCGGCGGGACAGTGAGGGAAGTTTCCATACCCGATGGGAGAACCCGCAACGTCCGGAGATATCGCTCTCCTAGCAGTAACTATAAGTTAACGTGGTTCACCCAATAGGGTAGTGTCACCAGCAGTACGGTGTGGTTTTCAGCGAGTTGCCGCAATCTCTAGGGCCGCAGCAGCCCGAGCGGCAATTTCGCTGAAATCACCCTGGGCAATTAACTGTCGAGTGGCGATCCAAGAGCCCCCGCAGGCAGGAACCTGTGGGTGAGCCAGATACTGCGCCAGATTTTCCTTTGAGATACCACCGGTCGGGACAAACTGTATCTGGGGGAAAGGACCTGAAAGTGCGGAAATAACCGGCAGCCCGCCCGAGGCTTCCGCGGGGAAGAACTTGACGTACTGCAATCCCGAATTGACCGCTTTCATCAGCCAAGAAGCATCGGTAGCGCCCGGCAACACCGGCACTTGGTTCGCCTGGCAGTAATCCACTAGGTCTTGATCGTAACCGGGCATGACCAGGTACTTGGCCCCCGAATCTATGGCGGTTCGAGCCTGTTCCAGATTCGTGACGGTGCCCGCACCCACCAAAATATCGCTGTGCTGGGACATCTGCGCGATAGCCTCAGCTGCCGCGGCAGTGCGGAAAGTGACCTCAGCGGTGGTGATGCCTCCGGCAAGCAAAGCGTCCGCCAATGCCACGGCATCTTTCGCATCGTCTAAAACTACTACCGGTATGAGGGGATTTTTCTTGATCACCGCGTCCATATCCATCATGGTTCCTCCTGAAATTCTTGAGCCCTTGTCTGCTGGGCATTTTGCCTGACTGTTACGGAGTTCTGAAAAGGCTGGCACATCGCCCAATCGTGAAACATCGTTACCATCATTTTAAGATTTCATGAGGTGTGAAATGGTCGTAATCAAGCTAGATTGCACAAGGCGAGGGTGGTGTTTGTGGTGTTGCGCCTGAAACGACCAATTGTGGTCGTTTCTTAACGGCTTCACCGTTTTCGCGGCGGCTCATGCGAGCGTTGCTCGCTGCCGCCCGCGCCGGTGAACCGGGGGTTCGAATCCCTCGCGGAGGGCGAGGGTGGTGTTTGTGGTGTTTCGCCTGAAACGACCAATCATGGTCGTTTCTTAACGGCTTCACCGTTTTCGCGGTGGCTCTTGCGAGCTTTGCTCGCTGCCGCCCGCGCCGGTGAACCGGGGGTTCGAATCCCTCGCGGAGGGCGAGGGATTCGAACCCCCGGTGAGTTTCCCCACAACGGTTTTCAAGACCGTCACATTCGGCCGCTCTGTCAGCCCTCCAGCGCGAAAAGCGTGATATCGATTCTAGCAGGTGAAAACTGAAGCGCCGACTTTTGGAAAATTTGGAGGAATTTCGCTAGAGTTAAAACCCTTGGAGACGTGGCTGAGCGGCCGAAAGCGGCACCCTGCTAAGGTGTTAGGGGCCTTGCCCCTCGCAGGTTCAAATCCTGTCGTCTCCGCCAAACCCGCGTCACTTAGGGTGACGCGGGATTTTTCATTTGTGCTGGCACGTCCCCATTCTCTTTATCGTGCGATATCCGCTTGACTCGGCTCTATGACTTTTTGATAAATTCTTTCAGTTTCACCGGTTATTCGAGATAGTGTTGAACTATGCGTCGTTCCAAAATAGTCTGCACTCTCGGCCCAGCCACCAACACGGAGGAAAAGATTCGTTCGTTGATGCACGCCGGAATGAATGTGGTGCGCATCAACCGTTCCCATGGCACCCAAGCTGAGGCGGATGAGCAAATCGCTCTGGTGCGCAAAGTTGAGAAAGAATTTGAAAACCCCGTGGCTATCCTAGTTGACCTGCAGGGTCCCAAGATTCGTTTGGGTACGTTCACAAATGGTGTTGAAAGCCTCATTTTGGGCCAGGATTTCACCATCACCACCCGTGACGTACCGGGGGACTCCAGCCTTGTTTCAACTACGTTCAAAGGATTGCCAGGAGACTGCCATCCCGGCGATTTGCTGCTGATTGACGACGGCAACGTTCAGGTACGGGTGACTCGCGTCGAGGGTGAGGACGTGGTGACGAAAGTTGAAGTTCCGGGAGAAGTATCGGATCATAAAGGATTGAACTTGCCGGGCGTGGCCGTATCGGTACCTGCTCTTTCTGAAAAAGATGAGGATGATTTACGCTGGGCGCTGACTCGGGAAGTTGACTACATTGCCTTGTCTTTTGTACGCCGAGCGGCTGACTTGGATGACGTACACAAGGTGATGGATGAAGTCGGACATCACCTTCCGGTTATCGCCAAGATAGAAAAACCCCAGGCTGTGGACAATTTGCAGGAAATTATTCAAGCTTTTGATGCCGTTATGGTGGCTCGCGGCGATCTTGGGGTGGAGATGCCGCTGGAGGAAGTCCCCACCGTACAAAAGAGGGCGATCGAATTGTGTCGTGCAGAGGCGAAACCTGTAATCGTGGCTACCCAGGTACTGGAATCCATGATCTACAATGCCCGCCCCACCAGGGCAGAAGCCTCAGACTGTGCCAATGCGGTGTGGGATGGTGCTAGTGCGGTGATGCTTTCCGGAGAGACAGCAGTGGGCAGCTATCCGATTCAAGCCGTGGAAACTATGGCAAAAATTATCGAAGCAGCGGAAGAACTAGGCACGCGTCACTTTGCGAAACTCAAGGATGGCGACCTTGATTGGGAATCAATCATCGCACGTCATGCACTTTTAATTGCGAAGTCAACCAATTCTAAATTCGTGGCGGCCTTCACTAATTCCGGAGCTACAGCTCACCGGCTGGCTCGGTTGCGTTCCACGATACCTCTGTATGTGTTCTGTTACCACGAGCAAGTCCGGCGCCAATTGGCTTTGGAATGGGGAATTCAAACCTATCCCGTTAAAATGGCGCAGCGACTTTTTTCAATGATTCATGATGCGGAAGATATTTTGCTGGAACGCGGTATTGTTCAACCAGACGAGGTGGCTGTGTTCGTCGGAGGCCTTCCTCCAGGGCAAAGGGGAAGCACCAACACTATCCGATTGCACCGGGTCTGTTCATATGACGATATTTGATTCTATTAATTGACACGGTTGACATGATGAAGATAGTAAGACGGAACTGAAGTGCCCAGTCTATGATGACTAACGCCTCATTCCAGAATTTGTGTTGCCTCTGCCACAGAAAATAGTAGCGGTTATACCCACAGCGCTTCGTGGTATTCAGCACTAAGAGGGTGATCCAGGTTACCTTGTGCAATCGCGGCGGGTGCGGAGGGGGCATTGGGCAGACGCGGTGCCAACAATGCTCTCACTGAATGATAAATATCGGGAGCTCCTGGCCATACGGTGTCATCTGGTAGGTTGTTTGCGTTGAGCTCGCCGACCCAATAGCCATCAGCTTGGATGACATGTGCCTCCAAGAAGTCCCACCAACGGTAGTAAAGTTCGAAGTAGGGCTCTAATTCTTCTGCAGTGGCTCCCTGTTCGCGCAACGCAAAAGCCAGGGATACCAATGACTGGATAGCTTCCGTAAGGACCCAGGTAAACCGTTGACGCATCAAAGGTTTACCGTGATAGTCCACGGTAAAGAAAATACCGCTGTGGCCGTCTTTGTACCATGAATCCGCGGCTGTCCGATCGAAAATCTCTCGTGCCACCTGCAAATAATCTTTCGGGGGTTCGAGACCATTGTTTTGTAAAGCGGCAGCTACTTGGATAATTTTCCGTGACCAGCCAAAATTGTGTCCGACATTGATTCCATAGGGTCGGCGCGGGTCAGCTGGGGTGCCGACATTGTAGTTTCGGTCCAGGTTCCAATTTCCATCGAAGTGTTCCGGAACTCGCCAATTGTTTTTTCTGGCTTGTTCCATGGCAAAAGTGACAATTCGCGCGGCTCGTTCAATCCACTTTTTGTCTTGAGTGGCATCAGCTACGGTCAAGAAAGCCGACACGGCGTGCAGGTTTGAGCTCATGCCGTGATAGCTTTCCATCTCTGAAAAATCGCGTTCGAAGTTTTCGTTTACACGGCCAACTTCTTCATCCCAAAAGTATTTCTCTTCGACATCAATAGCTTGGTCAAGAAGTTCTTTAGCACTGTTGACATGGGTTAACGAGGCCGCGGCAGCTGCTTCTAACAGATAGGACATGGTTCGTGAGGTTTTCCGGTTCCCCTCCATACCCGCAGGAATACCGGGCGTATTTGCTAATTTTTGGCGTTCTTGAATCGGCTCTATCAAAGAAAACCAGCCGTCATAATCAGAATCTTTGAATGCATTCCTGATGGCATGGACTCCGTGTTCACATCGTCGCAAAGAACCGGGGATTCCCAATAACGATGCTATGGCGTAAATGTAAGTTGAGCGAGCCGTCAAATCCAGCTCCACAGGTTTTGCCGCATCAACACTCCCATCTCTGCGAATGTATCCAAAACCGCCATGAATATAAGCATGCTGGCCGTACTCCAGCACCGTTTGCATGTGATTGCCGAGCCAGCGAACATGTTCTGTGGAATCGAATCTTGGCATTATCGCCCCCTCCTTACGAGCCTCAGATACAAAAATTTTACCCGCTGATTCCTAAGTTTTTTCGATTTCAGTTGAATTAACAACACTTATGAAATTAGTGCAGAGAGTCAGATTTCAGTTCGGCGTCCAGGATTTTGCTGGGGGGACTCTCCCCGAGAGAGGCAGCTCGGATACCTTAAAGTCCCATTACCTGGGTGAGAGCTTCCAAGACTGCACCCGCGCCCTGCTTCGTGTCCGGCAGGGTAGTGGCGGCAGCGGCTGCTTTTACTTCGGGTCGGGCATTTCCCATGGCGACCCCGTAGCCGGCAGTCCGCAGCAGGGGAATATCGTTACCGCCGTCTCCGATGGCAATAGTGTGACCCAGGTCAACCCCCAAATTCTCACAAACAGTGGCAAGCCCGTGCCCTTTTGAGGTTCCCGGTGGATTGATGTCCAGCCAGGAACGCCACCCGATGGCATGTTCCACTCCGGTAAAATCTATGCGTTTGACCGCGCGATGAAATTCCTCGTTGTTCAACTGGGGCTCACGAATGACCACTCGAGAAACCGGAGTCGCCAAGAGTGTATCGAGGTCTTGGACCTCCAGAGTTTCGCGCAGTTCTCCGGGCGGGAAGGGCTTGGAAACCCGGAAGCCGAGGGGATTGTCCT
>QWCJ01000100.1_pt1 | contig 49226 bp, 38 predicted proteins | sample 1972501 | NCBI WGS metagenome assembly QWCJ01 (sample SAMN09866711, study PRJNA288562) | Human vaginal metagenome isolate term2_vaginal, whole genome shotgun... | isolation source: vagina | host: Homo sapiens | place: USA: California
CATTCCGAACAGAGAAGTTAAGCCCAATAGCGCCGATGGTACTTGTACGCAGGGAGAGTAGGTAGCCGCCGTCTTTTTGAGAGGAGAGATCAGACACTCGTGTCCGGTCTCTCCTCTCTTTTTTGTTGCCCTTTCTATGTTAGATATAGGTGTCTATTGCACCGTCCGACACGTCCTATTAGAGAGTACAGTCAGAGGCGTGACACCCCAGCAGGGGTGCTCACTCCATAGGCATCGGTCATCCGCAAACCGGTGACCGATGTATGGCTGCAAACCCTAATCCCTCGCCCCCTTGTGGGTCGCCGAAGAAGAGGGTCACTTGGAGCGACTCCGGTGGGGAGTTGCTCGGTATGAGGTCGCAAAGGAGGGAGCGACGTTTATATAAGGCGTCTCTTGAGTATTCTGCGGCCTTCGTCACTTCGTCCCTTGACACGCAGGATAAGAAGTGATGATCACTGCGGGATTGGTAGACGGGATCGTCAGACGGGCTGGACTTCCTTGGCGTATACCAGGCGTCTCCTCCGCTGTCCGACCCGTCCGACCCGTCCGATTAGGCAGCGAGGCACCCCGACAGGGGTGCCCGTTTTTTAGCCCGGATGTCGAGGGGCGCAGCCCCGAAGACTCCGGGTTACGATGGGGCTCTATCCCAGCGACCCCGCTAGGGTGTCGCACTGATTGCCTAACTGGTGAGTGCGACACCCTATCGGGGTCGTGCATCTTAATGAGCGTCTTCCTTCCCGGGGTCTTCGCCACTTCGTGGCTCGACACCCGGTCTAAAAAGCGATGATCCCTCCGGGGCTGCGCCCCTGCGGGATCGGCAGGCGGAATGGCACCCCGACAGGGGTGCTTTCTCACTTTACAGAGCGCTGAGAGCTGCCTTTGCGGCCTCTCCAACTACGACGTAGCGGATAAATTTCCCCAAGGTCATCCAGAATAATACGCCCCAGGCGTTGGCTCGTAGGTACCCCATTGCTACAGCGATAAAGTCGCCTACGCCCGGTAGTGCTACAAATATTGATACCCAAGATCCTCGACCTTGAATCTTAGTTACCCATTTCTGGATCTGCTCCTCTTTCATCCTGAAGTATTTCTCCAGCCACTCGAGCTTACCGAGCGAGCCGAGCCAGTAGCAGGTCATTCCTCCCAGGCTATTGCCGATGGTTGCGGCGATGATCAGGGTAGAGTAGGTCGCCCCGCTTGCCAAGACCCCTGCAAAGACCACTTCGGAGCTGAAGGGAAGCACTGTCGCGGCTAAGAATGCAGCTATAAAGACGCCTATATAGCCGTAATGATCTTTACATAAGTCATTCAACTCATCGTGAGGAGTGGGGTACGAAGCACCCCGACAGGGGTGCCCGTTTTTTAGCCCGGATGTCGAGGGGCGCAGTCCCGAAGACTCCGGGTTACGATGGGGCTCTATCCCAGCGACCCCGCTAGGGTGTCGCACTGATTGCCTGACTGGTAAGTGCGACACCCTAGCGGGGTCGTGCATCTTAAAGAGCGTCTTCTTACCCGGGGTCTTCGCCACTTCGTGGCTCGACACCCGGGCTAAAAAGCGATGATCCCTCCGGGGCTGCGCCCCTGCGGGATCGGCAGGCGGAATGGCACCCCGTCAGGGGTGCTTTCTTTTTAGCTGAAAAACTCAAATGCGTCACCCCTGCTCGTGATCCCAAGGGTGATGTATTTGAGCGCTACAGCTATGAGATGGTCCCTTTTGCCGGGTACGATCTCGTCGACCGGTTGCCCTATTCACGCTACCATCTGCTGATCTCGCAGGCGCTTCAGTGGGATCATCGCTCTTTTGTTGCACATAGGGACATGAGGTGGTGAAGACTATGGAGACGCCATTTTAGTCAAGAGGAGACAGGAAGAGACACCCAGAGACGCTGTGAGACAACTTCTCACGTCGGTTGAGCTATATTTGCACACCTGAAGCGTCCTGCATGCGAAGTGAACCTGCCAGCCAGGGGGATCGGGAAGACTCTGCTTCTCCTGTTTCGTACACTCTACATCCTCAGTCGGGTATTTCAAGCAGAGGAGGTCCTCAGAGGCTTATGTAGATAGGCTGATGGTACGAAGGACGCTTCGTGTCGGTATCTTCTCAGTGCCCTGAATGGCTTTCTGCATCACTCTGTGCGCCTCAATGGCGGTACCCCCATGATCTCATGATTTTTGCACACGCCCTGACGTATGGCTCTATACTTGATCAGCAAAAAAAAGAGACTCTCGGTGTGAAATACACCGAGAGTCTCTGATGATATATGTATTGCTTGTGGGGTCTATTCTCTTAAGCCCCGATGCGGATCACGTCCTGTGCGAGAGTGTATCTCCCTTGCGGACACGATAGGTCTTGAAGGAATTGTCCCTTGTCTTGGTGTTGCTCGCTCTGTATTGGCTTGATGAGTTGCTTCGTGTGGAGCGCCCCTTGGCGTAGACGTACATCTCCTTGTGAGGTGCACCGCTTGCGAAGTCGATCAGCTGCTGAGGATTGAGCGCAATGCCCATAAATCGTGTCTCATAGTGGAGGTGTGGACCTGTGGAGCGTCCGGTGCTACCACCGAGACCGATCGCATCGCCGGCGTGGACGACGGCATTCTCCTTCACGAGCTGTCTGGAGAGGTGCCCGTAGAGGGTCTCAAGACCATTGGGGTGACGGATCACCACATACTTACCGTAGCCACGACCATCAACATCTACCAGTCGCACGCGACCGGAGAAGGTGGCACGGACGGTATCCCCGCGATTGAGGTCAATGTCAACACCATAGTGCATACGACGGAAGCGACGACGATAGCCGTAGCCGCTATTGATGCGGCGGATGCCGTCCAGCGGGTAGACAAATTCCTTGAGACTGATCTCGTAGCGAGAGGGAATGGCTGCAGAAGCCCCGCGAAGGGGATTGAGGGAGTTATTCCATGACTCCTCGCCATAAAGATCGACAGAGGGGTATAGGAGATCCTCCTCGGTCAGTTCGTCCAGATTGAGAGACTCGTTGATCGCCTTAGCGAAGCTGGTGACCAGGGTGGTGTCTCTATAATTGAGGTTAGAAGCAAGTAGCTGTGCGGCTGCTCCGCTCTTCTTGTCCGCGTCCTTAGTGACGACCTCAGTGGACTTCCGGTTGTGGTGATTAGTCGTCTCGTTACTCTTCTGTGCATAGCCAAGGGCACAGGTGACGAGTAATGCTCCGACAGCCACCACTCTCCGAAGTAGTGAGTTGGGTGTACTCATTCTGTAAATAAAGAAGGTTGACATCCTCTCCTCAGACCCCCTCAAGCTTTGGCGTGCTCTCATCGTCCACATCTATACAGACGGGGCGCCAAGACCATGTCAACTCCGGAGGAGGAACCAGGAGAAGATATAAAACACAATATTCAGCAAGGGCTCTCTCGTTTCTTGACTATGAAAGCTCATCGCCACAGTGGCCCCGTACGCTTACGAGTGGCTCACACGGACAACAGTCTCCCAAAGAGTGAACTCTTACATGGCGCAAGGTACAAATTATTTCTTAGCTTGGCACAAAGGATCTCTCGTTTTCCCGGTGATTTAAGCACTTTTTAGCACCATTGGGGCTTCACGCCACTGTTTTATGATTGCGTCGCTGGTCGCGGACCTGCTGCCGATCGTGGTGTATCACCTGGAGGGCATTGAAGATGTTTTGGAAGATGGAGTAGGCCGCTTGCGAGACGGAGGCGATCGGATTGAGGTACGACTGGATCATCCAGATGCTGATGGAGGAGTTTTTCTGCCCCAGAGCCTGACCGATGGTGACGCTCTCACCGAGTACCTTTTTGCTCATCGCCTTGCCAACAGAGTATTGGATGATGCAGGTGACGAGACCTATCAGCACCAGCACGATGATCATCGTGGCCACGCCTTGACGCTCTTGCGCAACAAAGTGGACGGTATTGGCGATGACGAGCGAGAGGAGGAAGATCCATATATAGAGGGAGGCGGAGGAGAGGGAGCGTATCTTGGCGTGCAGTGAGGGGAGCCTCCAGCGGATCCCAAAGGCAGTCAGCAGAGGGATCATCACTATCGGCAGCACACCCACCAATACGTGTGCCATCGACTGCAGGAGAGTCCCCTGGGGATGCCCCAGCCAGCCGAGGATCAGAGGTCCGGTGATGATGATGCTCAGGCAATTGATCACCACATACGAGGTGACGATGGCGATGGAGCCCCCGAGGAGCCCCACGATCACGGGTGCTGCTGCCGCCACAGGGCAGAGGAAGCACATCAGCACCGCCTGGGCGTAGATCTCAGCAAAAGGCACCGGCAGGTACCGCACAAGGAAGTAACCACCGAGAGCCAGCGCAATCTGCGTCACGATGAGGGTCAGGTGAATCGGTCTTGGGCGAATGTCTTGCGGTGCGATCCGTGAGAAGGTGAAGAAGAGCATAGTCATCAGCACGTAGGGGATCATTGGGCTGAGGACCGACAAGGGGCGGTAGGCGGTGATACCCAAGAGGATACTCCCGAAGAGGCCATACTCCTTGAGGAGTCGCCGGAGGGTCGTCCTGATGTCTGCGCTCACCTTAGCTGTACCTGGTCGATCATATCCTCCGCCAGTCGTGCGTGGAGGAAGAGCCCGGCCATCTCCGCAAATTCGCCATCCTCCTCGGTGGTGAGGAAGTGCGAGATCCCATTCTTGCTCAGTCGCCGCTCCATCTCCGGGTGACGCTGCAGGTAATTCTGAGTAGACTCGGCCACGATCATACCCTGCTCTGCGATCACAATGTCGTCGCGGACAAACTCCCGTATGCGAGGGAGCAGGACCGGGTAATGCGTGCAGGCGAGCTGGATGGTGTCGATCCTTGGGTCCTTGCGCAGCAGCTCCTCGATATTGCGTCGCACGAAGTAATTGACCCCCTCATTGGCCTGATACTCGCCCCCCTCGATGAGAGAGACCCACATCTTGGGTGCCTGCTGTGTGAGCTGTATCTCGGGGTGGAGACGATTCACCTCCAGTAGGTAGGTATTGCTCCTCACCGTTGCCGGTGTAGCGAGGATCCCCACATGACCGTTTCGGGTAAGCTCCCCGAGACGCTCCACTGTAGGGCGGATGACGCCGAGGATACGCCGAGTGGGGTCGCTGCTCCTGGGGAGATCGATCTGCTGCAACAGCCTGAGTGCATGGGCGGAGACCGTATTGCAGGCGATGATCACCATCGGACAGCCGCAGGCAAAGAGATGCGACACCGCCTCCCGAGCGTACTCGTATATCGTCGTGAGGGAGTGCTTTCCATAGGGCGCTCGGGCATTGTCGCCGAGGTAGAGGAAGTCATACTCCGGCAGCAGCTTGCGCAGGTAGCGAAGGATCGTCAGCCCACCATAGCCTGAGTCGAAGACCCCGATCGGAGCCTCCATGAAGGGGAAAGGTGTCGGTGTCCTGCCTGTCGTCATATGCCCACCTCTATGTCACGCCCGAAGGGGTGGAGTGCTATGCCGGCAAACTTGAAGTGCTGTTTCCCGAAGGGGATCCCGATGATTGTGATGCAGAGGAGTATCCCGAAGAGGAAGTGTGCGAGGGCGATCCAGATACCACCGAGGATAAACCAGAGGATATTGAGTATCGTGCTTCCCAGCCCTCCCTGTGAGTCGCTCACCTTGCTTCCAAAGGGGAAGATCATCACTGCTGCAATCTTGAAGAGCTGAAAGCCAAAGGGGATCCCCACGATCGTCAGGCAGAGCACCAGCCCCGCTGTCATATAGCCGATGGCGGTCTCCAGTCCCCCGAAGATCCACCAGATAATATTTCCTATGATCTTCATCACTCTCCTCTCATCTTGAGAAACCTATCCGCGGCAATGGCGGCACGACAGCCGATGCCGGCGGCAGATACAGCCTGACGATAGACCGGGTCGGCCACATCGCCTGCGGCATAGACCCCCTCGATCTCTGTCGCCGGGTCGCCACTATCCTTAGTGAGGATAAATCCATGCTCGTCGAGCTTCAGCTGGCCATTCAGGAAGTCGGTATTGGGCTTATGACCGATTGCCTCAAAGAATCCGTCGATCGCGATTTCGGTGTGATGCTCGTCTGCTTCGCCCTTATTGATCACAAGCTTCGCTCCCTGTACGGTAGGCTCCCCGAAGAGCCCCTCTGTCTGATGCTTCCAGAGCACCTCGATATTCTCCGTCTCTTGGACCCGATCCTGCATCACTTGGCTGGCACGAAGCTCGTCTCGACGGACGATGAGGTAGACCTTCTTCGCCAGGCTGGAGAGATAGATCGCATCGCCGCAGGCGGTATCTCCACCCCCAACGACGGCAACGGTCTTCCCTTTGTAGAAAAATCCGTCGCAGGTGGCGCAGGCGCTTACGCCGGCACCCATATACTTCTTCTCCTCCGGTAGTCCGAGCATCTTGGCTGAGGCTCCGGTGGCTATGATGACCGTCTTGGCTGTGATGGTATACTCACCATCCACAGTAGCGACAAAGGGTCGCTTGCTGAGGTCCACCTGTGAGACCAGTCCGGAGCGGACCTCTGCCCCATAGCGCTCAGCCTGCTTGCGCAGGTCATCCATCATCTCAAAGCCTCCCACGCCCTCGGGGTAGCCGGGGAAGTTCTCTATTGAGGTTGTCTCCGTCAGCTGTCCGCCCGGCTGCAGTCCCTCCAGGACGATGGGGGAGCGGTTGGCGCGAGCAGCGTAGATGGCAGCGGTATATCCCGCAGGGCCGGAGCCGATGATCAGGATGTCTGTCCGGGTATTCTTATCTGTACTCATATCGGTGTTATCTTAAGTCTATCAGCTTTGCTCCCTTGACTTTGTCGGGGGTGTATCTAAAAAATGATTTGTCCTTCAGTTCCTTAAACTCTCCCTCCTCAAAACGTGTCACCTCTATCAGGATCGGCTCCATGAGTCCATTCTCCTCCAGTCGGAGGGAGATCGGGAGACCATCGGGGGCGATCAGAGCCTCCAGACGGGCGAGCGGACCATCGTATCGGTCTTTTCCCTTTTTGCGAGGCACCGCAGTGATCCGAGTATTCTTTCCCTCCTTCTTTTTCGTAATAGAGAAGGCGTTCTTCCTGACGCTCTCAAGATTGAGCAGCGGATTGATCTCCAGCAGGTCCTCCTTGTGCGGGGTGGAGAGATTGACCTCTCCACTCTGCCGGATGTAGACCCACAGGTCCGTCCCGTCGTACCACGCCTTTACCTCCTCGGAGTCGTAGTAAAAGCGTCGTCCCTCGGCGTAGTACTTGCAGTCTGTCGTCACGTCCTCGAGGGTCATCCGGAAGTCTACTTGTAGCCCCTCCTTCGCCTCGAGCCGACTTATCGTCTTATCGAGTAGGTCTCTTGTCTGTGCTCTTGCTGTGGTGACGCAGAATACGATGAAGAGGAGCCAAAAGAGTATGCGGGTTGATGAATATGACATAATATGTACTGTGTCTTAGCTCTCCGGATGAAGGATCCGCTCGAGCTGCTCCTGTGTCGTCACAAGGAGATCGCGCGAGCCACGCCCGTCCGGCTTACTGATGATGCCTGCCGCCTCTAGCTGGTTGCAGAGCCGGGCAGCACGGTTGTATCCAATGGCAAAGAGTTGCTGGATCAGCGAGATAGAGACCCGTCCCTCCGCCACGATACGCTCTGCCACCACATCGAAGAGGTTGTCCCGCTCATTGGGGTCGATCGATCCGTCCCCACCGGCAGCAGCGCCATCACCCTCCTGGCTCACCTCCGGCAACTCGTAGGCAGTGGGATAGCCCCGTTGCGCCCCGATGAAGTCTACCACCCCATTCACCTCAGGAGTGTCGACAAAGGCGCACTGCACACGGGTCAGCTTTGTGCCGGACTGGTAGAGCGCATCTCCCTTACCGACCAGCCTATTGGCTCCGCTCGCATCGAGGATGATGCGCGAGTCCACTTGCGATGTGACGCGGAAGGCGAGACGCCCGGGGAAATTGGCCTTGATCGCACCGGTGATGATGCTTGCCGTTGGTCGCTGCGTCGCGATGATGGCGTGGATGCCGATGGCGCGCGCCTTCTGAGCCAAGCGTGTGATTGGCAGCTCGATCTCCTTCCCCGCAGTCAGCAGCAGGTCGCCGTACTCATCGATGATCAGGACGATGTAGGGCAGGAAGCGGTGACCATTCTCGGGGTTTAGCTCTCTGTTCCTGAAGCGCTTATTATACTCCACGATATTTCGGCAGGAGGCGGCCGCCAGCAGCTCATACCGGTCATCCATCTCTTGACAGAGGGAGGTAAGGGTGTCGGCGGCGCGCTTCGTGTCGGTGATGATCACCTGATCCTCGTCCGGGATCTTTGCCATGAAGAGCTTCTCCACCCGGGAGTACATGCTAAACTCGACCATCTTCGGGTCGATCATCACAAACTTCAGCTCCGAGGGATGCTTCTTGTAGAGCAGGGACATGATGATTGCATTCAGCCCGACCGACTTTCCCTGTCCCGTGGCACCCGCCACGAGGAGGTGAGGCACCTTAGCGAGGTCAAAGAGCAGCACATCATTTGTGATCGTGCGCCCGAGGGCCACCGGGAGCTCCATCGTCGTCTCTCGGTAGGCAGGCGAGGCAAGCACGCCCCGCATACTGACGATCTGCGGTCGCTTATTAGGCACCTCCATGCCTATGGTTCCCTTGCCGGGGATGGGTGCGATGATGCGGATGCCGAGAGCAGAGAGGCTCATCGATATATTATCCTCCAGGCTACGGATGCGGGAGATATGGATCCCTGCCGCAGGGACGATCTCGTAGAGTGTGATTGCCGGTCCGACGGTAGCGGAGATCTTATTGACCTCGATCCGGAAGCTCTTGAGTGTATCGAGGATCAGCTGCTTATTTGCATTGATCTCCTCCATATCGATCTCTCCATCATCGTTGCTGTAGTCCTTGAGCAGGTCGAGGGTGGGGTAGTGGTAGTCTGCGAGGTCGCGCGTCGGGTCGTACTCGCCCTGAGCACGCACCAGCTGCTGTGCGGTGGTGAGAGAGGGGTCTGCCGGCTCGTCCTCCGTCCGCCGTGCGTCATGTACTTCGATGTCGCCCACCTCTGCCCCGGCCGTAGGTGGGGCGGGAGTGGCGCTTGCCCTTGGCTCAAGAGGAGGGTCGGGGATCGGCTCTACCGGAGTCGGGTCATCGTCCACAACCTCATCGTCACTCTCCGCCGTCTCAGGCACCACCTCCTTCTCCTCCTCTGCTTCCGGGATCACCTCCTCAGCTACCTGCGCCCGCTCCTCCTCGTCGAGGAGGGCATTTTTCGCCTTGCGTTGCTTGGAGAAAGCGCTGTAGCGCCGCATCAGGGAGCCAAAGGAGATCACCACGAGCAGGATCAGGAGGAAGCTCATCAGCAAGAGCGCCCCCACTAGGCCTATATGGAGCGTGAGGAAGCTTGCCGCCTCGTGCCCGAAGACCCCTCCCGGGAGGAAAAACCACCCGTCCGTCCACTCCGCCGGCATGAGACCGAGGGTGACCGAGGTCCAGAGAGCTGCGCTGATGCAGAGACAGATCTTGCGGATCCACGAGACCCGCATCACCAGCGTGATCCACACCCCCATCATCAAGATGAGGTACAGGAGGAAGACCAGACCGAGGCCGATCCACTCGTTCACCAGCGTATTCATCAGCGCAAAGCCGGTGATCCCGCCGTGCCCCTGTATCCGCTGTGCCGCCTCCTCGGCGGTTATGTCCTGCCCCAGGAGCAGGCTCTGATTCTCCGCTCCGGTGACGAAGTAGGAGAAGAAGTTGTAGACTAAGAAAAGCCCAAGGAAGAATAGGGTGACCCCGGCGATGAAGCGCCACAGATCACCGGGTACTCCCCTCTGCGGGAGTATCTGCTGGAGGAAGCTTCCCTTCCTCTGGCTACGTCTACTGCTACGCTTTGCCGTTGGCTCCCCGCTCTTGCTGTCGGGAGAGGAGGCCTTGTTTATGGTAAAATTCTTCACTGATAAAGCCCGGGGTCATACACTCCCCGCACCTGCAAAAGTAACGAAAACGGAGAGACCTAACCACCCCTCCACCCATCTTAGTCAACTGGTGGGGGGTGAAATAGAAGCAGCACCACAGGTCGGGAGACCCATGGTGCTGCAGATGATGTCGCCCGGGGCTCAGAGGAGCCCACGAGGATCTCTTATCAGATCACCGGAGCGTCAGAGATGCGCTCGAAGTAGCCCTGCGGATGCCTGCAGATGGGGCACTTCGTGGGAGGCACCTTGCCCTTGAAGACAAAGCCACAGACGCGACACTTCCACTCTACCTCTTCCTCCTCCTTCAGGAGGTTCTCCTTCTCGAGGCGATCGAGGAAGAGCTGGTAGATGCGCTCGTGCTCCTTCTCAGACTTGACGATGTTGCGCATCAGAGTGGCAATCTCCTTGAAGCCCTCCTCCTCAGCCTTGTCGGCCATAGTGGGGTACATGTCGGTCCACTCCTCGTGCTCACCGGCGATGGCGAGCTGGAGATTCTCACGCGTGGTGCCGATCTTGCCACCGGGGTAGGAGGCGGTGATCTCTACGTCTCCTCCCTCGAGGTGAGAGAAGAGCATCTTAGCGTGCATACGCTCCTGATCAGCTGTCTGCTTGAAGAAGTCTGCGATCTGACCATAGCCCTCCTCGCGAGCAACGCTCTCAGAGAAGTGGTAGCGGTTACGTGCCTGAGACTCGCCTGCGAATGCCTTCAGCAGGTTCTTCTCTGTCTCAGTACCTTTGATACTTTTCTTGTCCATATTATACAAAACTGTTGTGATAAATATTTCAATTTTGGGTCCTCATGATAAGGTCTCACAGCGCAAATATACCCAAAAGTGAGTATATGGCACAGACCTCGTCCTTGCTTTCTTGCAGACCGTCGGCGTGGGGATGACTTTCTCGTGACGCTCCAAAATCATAGAAAGAGAGTATTGACGGGCGTAGTAAGCTGTGGTACCTTCGTGCCAGTTATAGTACAAACTAATGAGAAGAAGAATTCCTATACGGGTTTTCCCCGTAATCACCTCTGAGAAGGCGCACCATTCGCTCATCGAACGGTGCGCTTTTTTTGTGAACAAAGACGAGCAACATTCACTTCTGAGACACCCACTGAGATGCAGTATCTGAAGGAAGAGGTCCGTCGACTCATTGTGACGGTCGCGCGCGAGGAATTCATCGAGCACGGCGTGCGAGAGACTTCCATTCGCACCATAGCGAAGCGGTCTGGCGTGGCGGTGGGCACGATTTACAGGTACTTTACTGATAAGGATGCCCTATTCCGTGCTGTCCTTACCCCGTTGCTCCAGGAGCTGGACAGGTATCTCTCAGCGCACAACGACAAGGATTTCCTTGATCTGAGGGTATTCCGGATGCCGGAGCTCTCCCTCGACCATCAGCTGAGGATGAAGGAGCTTATCAAGGCTTACCGCCCGGAGCTTCGCCTTCTGCTTTTCCACTGCGAGGGGTCATCGCTGGAGCACTTCATGGATCGGATCATTGCCACTCAGACGGAGATAGGGAATGAGTATTTACGCCTGATGAAGGAGCGTTACCCTCATCTGGAGGTCAATGTCTCGCCCTTCCTTATCCATATCCTCTGCTCATCCTGGGCGCACATCTTTGCCGAACTGGTGGAGCACGATGAATATACGGATGAGGAGATCGACCTTGCTCTCAATCAATACTCCCGCTACAGTATGGCGGGGTGGACGGAGCTGTTGAAGCCATTTGAAACCATTAATACATAAGTAGTTATGAATACATTTAAGAAACTGGGAGAGTATATGGGTAAGCGTAAGCTCCTCATACCGCTCTCCATCGTCCTCTCGGCGCTCAATGGATTGCTATCGCTGGTGCCTTTCGTCCTCGTCTGGCTGGTGGTGCGCACCCTTCTTACGGCAGGTGGAGACATTGCGGAGACACCCATCAGATCGTATGCCCTGTGGGCATTTGTCGTCTCTGTTGCTACTGTGCTGCTCTACTTCGGTGCTCTAATGCTCTCTCACCTGGCTGCATTTAGGGTGGAGACGAATATGCGTCGATTTGCCATGGATCGCCTTTTGCGTACGCCACTTGGATTCTTTGACCGTCAGGATACCGGTCGGATGCGGAAGATCATCGATGAGGACTCGAGCATGACGCACACGCTTGTGGCACACCTCCTGCCGGATGTCGCGAGCAGCGTTGTCGCCCCGCTGGGGATCCTTGTACTCCTCTTCGTGGTGGACTGGCAGCTGGGGCTCGCTGCCCTTGTCCCGATACTTCTTTCCTATGGCCTGATGGGATACATGATGGGTGCTGAGAGGGGAGGTTTTCAGCGGCAGTACCTCGATGCCCAGGAGCGTATGAGCGCCGAGGCAGTCGAGTATGTCCGGGGGATCCCGGTAGTGAAGGTCTTCCAGCAGACGGTCTTCTCCTTCAAGCGCTTCTACGCCAGCATCATCGACTATAGGGATCTCGTGACGAAGTATTCGCGACTCTGTCGCCGCCCGATGTCACTCTATACGGTGCTGACGAGCGCCTTCGCTTTCGTCCTCGTCCCGGTGGCAATCATCCTCATCGGTCACGGAGGAGATCCTGTGGTGGTAATCTCGGATATGTTTCTCTACGTCCTGATCACACCGGTCATCGCTCTCAGTATTATGCGCTGCGCCTATCTGTCGCAGGACTTCTTCCTCTGCGGAGAGGCGATCCGCCGCTTGGAGGGACTGACGGAGACGTCTCCACTTCCTACCGTAGAGACGACTCTGGAGCCTATGGGGTACAGCGTGTCTCTGGAGGATGTCTCCTTCCGCTATGAGGGCGCAAAGGAGGACGCTGTCAGCCATGTCACCCTCAGCGTCCCGGAGGGGAAGACAATTGCCCTCGTGGGACCATCTGGAAGTGGTAAGACCACCCTTGCGCGACTGATACCGCGTTTCTGGGACACTACCGGAGGACGGGTGTTGGTCGGCGGTGTAGACGTGAGGAAGATGTCGCCGGAGAAACTGATGAAAAGCATCTCCTTCGTCTTCCAGAACACTCGCCTCTTCAAGACCACCATTCTCGAAAACGTCAGGTACGGTTCGCCCGACGCGACACTCGAGGAGGTCAACCGGGCTATTGACCTCTCTCAGAGCCGAGAGATCCTCGACCGACTTCCTGAGGGACTCAATACGCTCATCGGTGCCGAAGGAACTTATCTCTCAGGCGGCGAGATGCAACGCATCGTGCTTGCGCGAGCTATTCTTAAGGACGCTCCGATCGTTGTGCTTGATGAGGCGACAGCCTTTGCCGACCCGGAGAACGAGTATCTGATCCGCCAGGCTCTCGCCCGACTCACGAGAGGGAAAACCGTGCTGATGATCGCCCACCGCCTCACGACGGTACGCCACGCCGACAGCATTGTGGTGATGAAGGAGGGAACGATCGTGGAGGAGGGGACACACGATGAGCTTATGGAGCGAAATGGCACCTACCGCTTGATGTGGGACGAGTACCAGAGGGCTGTCGCCTGGAAGTTGTGATGGTCTCTGCAAAGGTCTTCCGTGACGTTACTACCTTTCCTACAAAGAAGAGAATGAAAATTATGATTACAAAATATCTACAAGAGCGCTTTGTCCTCTCCGAGAAGGGAGCCCGTGATCTCAAGCGGGGAATCTTTTTCTCCACCCTGCAGAATGTCGGGCTCATGTTCCCGATCTGCTACCTATTCTACTTCCTCACCGAGAATCTTGATCCGGCGAGAGGAGGAGAGCCACACAGTCTCACCTTTTACATCCTCCTTGCGCTGGGGCTGATGATTGTGATGTACGTCATCAATCGCTTACAGTACGATAGCACCTACACCACTGTCTTTGGAGAGAGTGCACGGCGACGGATCACGCTGGCGGAGAAGCTGCGCCGGCTGCCACTCGCATTTTTTGCTGAGCGAAATCTCTCTGATCTCACATCGACTGTTATGGAGGACTGCACGCAGCTGGAGCAGACCTTCTCTCACGCTGTCCCGCAGCTCTTCGCCTCCTTCCTGAGCGTGTTGATCGTGGCCATCGGTATGTTTTGCTACGATTGGCGCCTGAGCTTGGCACTATTCTGGGTCGTACCTGTTGCTGTGGCGATTCTTCTCCTCAGCAGACGCCGTCTCTCGCATGAGTTTAAGGATCACTACACCGTGAAGCGCCGTGTCACCGAGACGATACAGGAGGGACTAGAGTGCGTGCAGGAGATCAAGTCCTACTCCGGAGAGGAGGAGTACAGAACCCGGCTGGATGAGGAGCTGAAAGACTACGAGCGGGAACTGGTTGACGTGGAGCTGGGCTCCTCTGCGGCTGTCAATTCTGCCGCCGTCCTCTTGAAGCTTGGTATGCCTACCGTCCTCCTTGTAGGGGCTTGGCTCCTAACGACCGGGACGGTGTCGCTCTTCGTCTACCTGGCCTTCCTTCTCGCTTCGGCAATGGTCTACAATCCTGTGCAGGAGGTCTGCAACAATCTCGCCCTGCTCTCCTTCCTCGACGTGCGGCTGAATCGTATGCGTGAGATTGAGTCGATGCCGATGCAAGGGGGTAGTGAGGAGTGTGACCTTCTCAATCACGACATAGAATTCCATCATGTCTCCTTCTCCTACGAGGAAGGGAAGCAGGTGCTCGAGGATGTCTCCTTCACCGCTCGGGAGGGTGAAGTGACGGCACTTGTAGGACCATCGGGTGGGGGAAAGAGCACATGCGCCAAGCTGGCTGCCCGCTTCTGGGATGTGGATGGAGGCGAGGTCCTCATCGGAGGTAAGGACATTGCCGGGATAGACCCCGAGACTCTGCTGCGGGATTTTGCGATCGTCTTTCAGGACGTAGTTCTTTTCCACTCCTCCATAGCAGACAATATCCGCATAGGGAAGCCGGACGCCACCGATGAGGAAGTGAAGCGTGTCGCACGGCTGGCTCAGTGCGAGGACTTCATCCGCCGGATGCCGGAGGGGTACGACACGATCATAGGGGAGAATGGCGAAACACTCTCCGGTGGGGAGCGGCAACGTCTCTCCATTGCACGGGCACTCCTTAAGGACGCTCCCATTATCCTTCTTGACGAGGCAACGGCGAGCCTCGATGCAGAGAATGAAACGAAGATTCAGTTAGGTATCTCGGAGCTGACGCGGGATAAGACCGTCCTTGTCATTGCTCATCGTATGCGTACGATTCGCAATGCCGATCACGTCGTGCTCCTTAAGGATGGTCGTGTAGCCGAGGAGGGATCTCCTGACGATCTGGTACGCCGTGACGGTGACTTCGCTCGTATGGTACGCCTCCAGCATCAAGAGGAGTACTAATTCTCTCTTATAGATAACGAGACAGGTAATCCCCATCGTCTGAGGAGACGGTGGGGATTACCTGTCGTCTGAGAGGAGAACCTTATGCAAATGTCTTGCATCCCCCAGAAGTAATAAAGATGCTATGACAAAAGACCTCGTCCCTGCTCAATCATACGATCAAGTAGGGACGAGGTCTTGTAAGATGACCGGGTCTTACTCCTCCACCTCTACAGCGATCTGACCGCGGTAGTAGCCGCAGGTGTTGCAGACGGTGTGATAGACGTGCCAGGAGCCGCAGTTGGGACAGCGTGTCAGCGCGGGGGTCTTGGCTACGTCGTGGGTCCTACGCTTTCTGGTCCTGGTGTGGGACTGACGTCTTTTAGGATGTGCCATGATGATGTACTTCTATTATATGAGTGTTACTTTTCTGTCTTGACTTACTTCTTACGAGGCTCGGTGTCGTCCTCCTCGGAGATCTTCTTGCGAAGACTCTCCCAGCGGGGATCCTCGGGCATCTCCTCAGGCGCATCACCCTCCATAAGGAAGCTGACCACTGAGGGGTCGCACTCCTCGATCTCCTCATGCGAGTGTACGATCGGGAGACTCACCTTGATGAGCTCGTAGAAGATAAAGCTGAAGTCATATCGGGGGTCTGCAGCGTCCAGGATGAGGGCTTCGTCATTCTCCTCATCCAGTGCCTCACCTAACTCGACAGTAATCTCATCGTCCGTGTCCACCTCCACCTCCAAGGGCGCCAGGCAGCGGTCGCATGGTACGGTGACCGCCCCCTCGTAGTGGAAGAGTAGCTGGTACGAGTGGCTTGAAGTGGGCCGGATCTCCAGATCCAGATCCACATCGCCGCCAAGGATCTCTTCGTCTCCCTGCTCGGAGAAGAAGTCGTCGTCAAAGTGGTATGCGAGCGACTCGGGACCTCTGAGAGGCTCCTTAAAGTCGATCATATAGGCATCCTTCCTCTTATCCATGGCTTCCTGCTCTATTCAGACCGCAAATTTACTAATTCCTTTGCAGTCAAGCAAGGAACAGACTGCGCATCCCCTCCGAGCCAGAGACTCTGTCAGTCGTTTGGCAAGAGAGGGAGGGGCGCAATGGGCGTCTCGCTCTCGCTGGACTGTTTCTTCTGGATGGCGATGGAGACGCAGTCTTTGCTCATCCCGAGGTCTGCCATTGTCTTTGCTATCCGGCAGATGCAGGTACTTGACGAGATGTCAATGTGTACGAATTCGTCATCGTCACTCGGCTCGACAGCCTGGAAGGGAAACTCTCCGGCGAGGTTTTTGTAGTATCTTTTCTGCACCAAGCCGGGATCCTGCTGCAGCTCCCGCCAGGTGAGTAGAGCATTATCCTTATTGAAGAGTGGTTTCTGATTGCCCTTGAGGTACTGCAGGGTCGTCCTCTTTTGGGTCACTAACTTGATGAAATTGAGAAATACCTCCTGCCACGAGTGTACCGGGGCAGTGACGTCATCCAGTCGGATGCTGACGGGCTTCTCCCCGGCCAGTAGCCTATGGATGCCGTCATCGAGTGGGGAAAAGTCCGTGTAGCCTTCTGTGACGCGCTGCTTCCAGTTTTCCGCTCTCTGATACTCATCCGGCAGGGAGAAGGTGTCGATAAAGGCATTGATCATTACCTTCTGATGCGACAGGATGCTCTCCAGCGACCACCTCTCCTTATCCATAATGTCAAGGCGGTAGGCAAGGGAAGAGGTGGCGAGACGGTTCTTCTTATTTTCAAAGGAGGTGTTGCTCATCTCGACATTAAATTCCGTCAGTATCAGATTGCCGATGTTGTGCAGGTATTGAGCGTGTATTTCGTCAGCATCCTGACCCAGCTCATCTCTCCATGCGGTGGTGATGGTCTGCGGCATGATGTGCTCGATCGTGATCTTGGGGTCGCGGAAGTCGACCGCCACCTTTGCCCGATGCTCCTCGATCTTCCCGAGGATAAGCTTGGCGTACCTTGTGAGTTCCTTATAGAAGTTGAGGCTCTCCAGCATACTCCTTATCTCGATGTCGTTAGGCATCCTGAGTTGATACATCTGGGAGGACAGCAGGTCGATCAGGCTGATATTGCCGCTGTAGATCTCTTCGATCCTTTTGCAAAGGCGGGGGATGGCCTTATTCTCTGCCTTGGTCAGCTTGAGGACTCGTCGGCGGATCAGGTAGGTCCTGATGGTGGTCAGCAGGCTGATCAGCTGAGCCTCGTTGTGTCCTGAGTGGCAGTGGTGGTGCAGGAGCCCAAGCACAAGGGGCTTAAAGGCCTCTGTGCCGATGTCCTGGAAGATGTTTCGGGTCAGCTCCTTGACTCGTGGGTCGGTGGAGACGGATCCGGTAAAGTCCGGGTCGATGATGAATCGGTAGCAGTCGATGTAGTCCACGATGTCGGTCATTAGTTCGTCCCGGCTCTCCCAATTGTCCGTGGCGTAGTCCTTAAACTGCTGGTACAACTCCTTCGTATTGCTGTCGCTGATGCTCTTAAGCGATGTGGCAAGCTTGAGTTGCAGGTAGTCTCTCAGGAAGCTGGATGTGCTCTCCCCGAGCGGCTCCTCGATCTTCGGGTACCAGACCTTCTCATACGCCTCTGTCTGCTTTTGGCTACTCATATTGAGGAGGATGAAGTTGCGGATCAGGTCTGAGAAGGTCAGGGGTCTGCCGAGAGAGTTGAGGGTCTCAAAGATGATCTGCGGATCCTCTCCTTTATAGGCTCTCTCGTCCAGGATAATCACCGCCACGTTCACCCGTCCCAGTGCCAGGATGAAGTGCTTGAGAGAGACTCGCTCGTCCTCAGCGCAGTAGTCGCTGAGGAGTCTCCGGAAGGTCTTGTAGGCCTCCGTCACTGCTCCCGGGATCATCGGGTGTCCCAGCACAAGTGCCCGGTAGGCGTCCCAGTCCTTAGTCACCTGCTTGAGCTTGATCTTGTCCTCAAAGGTGGATGAGGGGTTGACGAGGTAGGTGTCGGTGATCAGCTTCTGACTTTCTGGGTCGCTGATCAAGTCCCTCACCGCCATCAGTAGGATCAGGCCGGTGGTGACGCGCTGCTGGCCATCGATGATGATGGTGCGGGTCCCTGCGATCCCCACAGGCTCGTTCTTGACTACCAAGGTGCCAAAGAAGTGCTCCAGCTTATCCCTGCACTCCTTGTCCAGCTCCGACTCTATGATCCTGCATAGGTCTCTGAAGAATCGAGTGATCTCCGCCTTCTTCCATGCGTATGCCCGCTGGTAGGGTGGAATGTAAAATGAGGTCACGTTCTTTGCGACGAGATCCTTGAGGTTACTGCGTTGTACGTCCATAGAGTGGTTTGACTGAAGTGTTGTCTCCTTAGTGAGACAAATATAGGCTATTTCCTCTTTTATCTTTGCAAAAAGGGCTGAGGGGTGACGTATCCGTCTGATGTGCTGATGTGTCGGTACCGGCAAAATGGGTACATTTGTGAAGCATGAGCAACGAAATATATGAGTAATACGATAAAAGTGGGTGACCGAGTTCGCTTCCTCGATGCGACAGGAGGCGGCGAGGTGACCCGTGTCAGTCGGGAGGGAGTGATCTATGTGCGGGATGAGTCGGGCTTTGAGCTGCCGACCCGTGCCGCTGACGTGGTCCCGGTCACCGAGGGGAGTACCATAGCCCCCAAGCCGGTCGTCCCGAAGCCGGTCCGGGAGCCTGAGGTCGCCTCTCAGCCACCGGTGGAGCCGACACGCCCGATCGAGGAGCATCGCAAGCGCCCGGTGGATAGCGACCACGACCGGATCAACGCCTACCTCTGCTACCTCCCCGAGGATCCGGAGCGGCTGGGGACCTCTCCCTTTGAGACTTATCTCGTCAATGACTCCAATTTTGATCTCCTCGTCCTCTACACCTCCGGTCGGGGGGCGCTGCAGGAGGTTCGCTACGAGGGGGTGGTCCCCTTCGACAGCTCCGAGTTCCTCGAGAGCTTCCTCCCTTCGGAGGTGAGTGACCGGACACATGTGCAGCTGACGCTGGTGCCGATGAAGCGGGGGACCCTCTACACTCCGCGCGAGCCGATGGTGGCGGAGCTGAAGGTCGATGGGACGAAGTTTTTTCGCGAGGGCGCTTTTGCTCCCAATGACTTCTTTGACGACGGTGCGATCGTCTACCATGCGGTGAAGGACGATCAGCCCTACAGGAGAAATAAGGTGGATGGGGAAAAGCTCGCCGAGGCGATGATTGCCAAGAAGAAACGCACCGATGCTCCTCGTCCCCGACCACAGGAGGAGCGACCGATCTCCAAGGAGGAGCCTGTCGTGGTCGACCTCCACATCGACAGTATCATCGAGACCACCGCCGGGATGTCGCCCAAGGATATCCTCGACTATCAGCTCGACTACGTGCGGCAAGTGATGGAGAAGTATCGTCAGCCCAAGCTCAAGGGCACGACCGTGATCCTGATCCATGGTAAGGGCGAGGGGGTGCTCCGCAAGGCGGTCCTCGACCTGATCTCGAGAGAGTACCCGCGTAGCTCCACACAGGATGCCTCCTTTGCGGAGTATGGCTTTGGGGCGACGCAGGTCAAGGTGAGGTAAGCTCCAGTCCACTGATTTTCCTACAGACATTATTTATATGGCACTTGAGATAGAGCGAAAGTTTCTCCTGCGTCCCGGTATGACACTACCCTCCTCGGATCACGTGGAGAACATCCGCCAGTGCTACCTCGTCTCTGACGATGCGCTGGTGGTCCGGGTCCGTATCATCGATGAGGAGCGTGCGATCCTCGGGATCAAGATCTCGCATGAGGAGACCCTCTCCGTACGGACCGAGTATGAGTATGAGATCCCCATCGAGGAGGCACTGGAGATGATGTCGGTGGCATCGACCACCCCGATCGTCAAGCAGCGGCACGTGATCGAGGTGGGGGAGCGGAAGTGGGAGGTGGACTTCTTCGAGGAGGAGAATGAGGGGCTCATCGTCGCTGAGGTGGAGCTCCCCTCCCTGGAGACCTCTCTCCCCCTGCCGGAGTGGATCGGTCGGGAGGTGACCGATGACAAGCGGTATACTAATGGATCCCTTGCCCGCCACCCCTATGTGGAGTGGCAGGGCGATGTGGCTGAGGCCTGATAGACTGCGTATGAAGCGACTTATTCTTCTCTTCTCCCTCCTCCTCTCTCTGAGCCTCGTCGGCTGTCGGGAGCGGAGTGAGGTGGTGACGATCGATCTCTTCGAGACCGGTGACATACACGGATCGCTCTTCCCGGAGAGCATATTGGAGGGCGCTGATACCGGAGGCGGTGTGGCTCGTGTGGCTGCGGTCGTCCGATCGTACCGAGAGCGTCCCGAGGCGCGACCGGTGCTCCTCCTCGATGCGGGGGACCTCCTGCAGGGGCAGCCACTCACCTATTACTATAACGTGGTAGATACTACCTCCACCCATGCGGTGGCTGAGATGTACAACTACCTCGGCTATGATGCGATGACGGTCGGGAACCACGACATTGAGACCGGTCACAGTGTCTATGACCGCTTCGTGCGTGAGGCGAACTTCCCCGTCCTCGGGGCCAACGTGGTGGATACCGCTACCGGTAAGCCTTACTTCAAGCCCTATGTGGTGGTGGAGAAGGGGGGTAAGAAGATTGCCATCCTCGGTCTCACCATGCCGACCCTCACAGAAAACCTCCCGCCCCATCTCTGGAGCGGGCTCGAGTTTAGAGACCAGGTGGAGACCGCCCGGACCTACCTGCCGGAGATCCTCGGACAGAAGCCGGATCTCCTGATCTGTCTCATGCATAGTGGTCCGGGGAAGAAGGAGGGGGACCCTCGGCCGATGGCTGCCAATGTCGGCTATGACCTGGCAAGGGCGATCCCGGAGGCGGATATCGTCCTTTGCGCTCACGACCATCGGGCAGCCCTCGACTCTATCCCTCGCGAGGCGGGCGGCTATACCTATATCCTCGATGCGGGAGCTGACGGACGGATGCTCTCCCACTGCGAGATCTCGCTCGGGGTGAGCGGGAGTGGCAAGCCGGTCGTCCGGGTCATGCCCGAGCTGATCGACCTCTCTGCGTACGAGCCGGATAGCGACTTCATGGAGCACTTCGCTCCGGTGGAGCAGCAGGTGCGGGACTATGCTGCACAGCCTGTGGGGCGACTCACTGCCCCGATGGACTCGAGGTGTGTCTTCTTCCGCCCGGCGCCCTTCACCGACCTCATCCACCAATTGCAGCTGGAGCTCTTCCCTGAGGCGGAGGTCTCCTTGACCGCCCCCTTGGTGGAGAACCTCGTCATCCCCGCCGGTCCAATCCGGGTGGCAGATCTCTTCAACCTCTATAAGTACGAGAACTATGCCTACCTGATGCGACTCCGAGGGTCGGAGCTCAAGGCTCACCTCGAGGAGAGCTACGACCGGATCATCCGGACGATGACCTCGCCCGAGGACCCGCTCTATCGGATCGATGAGTCGAGGAGAGGCGGACCTTATCTGCCGCTGGAGGGTCCATCCTTCAATTTCGACACCGCTGCAGGCATCAGCTACCTGGTCGATGTGACCCGCCCCTCCGGAGACCGCATCGAGATCACCGGGGTAGGTAAGGGGAGACCCTTTGATCCCGAGGCGGAGTATCTCGTGGTGATGAGCTCGTATCGGGCGCAGGGTGGGGGTGGTCTGCTGACCCACGGTGCTGGCATCCCCAAGGGGGACCTCCCCGGGCGGGTGGTCCGCACCACCGATCACGACCTGAGGTACTACCTGACGGACTTCTTCCGGCGACACGATCCCTACACGCCACACATCATCTCCTCCTGGACCTATGTCCCCGATGCGTGGGCGGAGGTGGCCATCCCTCGAGATAGCGTATCGATATTTCGTGACTTTCCTCGTCCCTGACTATGATAGACATGGTACACGCGCACGCCTACGGGGTGCTGATGGCCGGTGGCATCGGCTCACGCTTCTGGCCGATGAGCCGTCGTGAGCAGCCCAAGCAATTCCTCGACATCCTCGACGAGGGTAGGACGATGATCCGCTCCACAGCCTTCCGCTTAGAGGCGGTGGCACCGGCGAGCCACTTCTACGTGGTGACTGGTCAGCTCTATCAGGACGAGGTGCTGCGGCAGCTCCCCTACCTCCATCCGTCGCAGGTGCTGACGGAGCCTGTGGGGCGCAATACCGCTCCCTGCATCGCCTATGCCGCCTACCGGATCTACGCTGAGGATCCCGAGGCGATCATGGTGGTCTGCCCCTCCGATCACCACATTGATGATGCGGTCGCCTACCAGAGGGTGCTCCATCAGGCGATCACCTATGTGGCGGAGCACGACGTCCTCATGACCATCGGCATTGAGCCCACCTATCCGGCGACCGGGTACGGCTACATCGAGCTCACCGGTGAGCCTGACGATGGGGTCTACCGCGTGGCGCGCTTCAAGGAGAAGCCTGAGCTGGAGGAGGCAAAGCGCCTGCTCGCCCGAGGCAGTCACCTCTGGAATGCCGGGATCTTTGTCTGGAAGGCGATCGACATCATCAATGCACTCGAGAAGTACCTCCCCGATGTGGCGGTCCACTTTGCCGAGATCCGGACCTATGGCGAGCCGGGCGAGGCAGAGGATGCTGCAGCTGCCTACCGCCACTGTCCCTCCATCTCCATCGACTATGGTGTGCTGGAGAAGGCCGACAACGTCGTCGTCCTTCCTGGTAGCTTCGGCTGGGATGACATCGGCACTTGGTCGGGTCTTGAGCGGTATATGAAGGAGCACCGTGAGACCGCCAGCGACGAGCAGACCCTCTTCCTCGACAGGAGCGATGGGACCTTTGTTCGCGAGACCACGAAGGGGAAGAAGGTGGTGGTCAATGGCCTCGAGGACTTCCTCATCGTCGATACCCCGGACCTGCTCTTCATAGCTCCCAAGGGCGACGAGGCCTACCTGACGGAGCTAATCCGCAAGTACCCCAAGGAGACCGGGGTCGAGTGACCTCCCTCCACCCGACGCAGAGGGGCTCAGAGAGAGTGCCCGCGCAACAGCCTGTACCTCAGCACCCATTTAGGGTCAAATTCTTTTACCGGTATTAGACGACTCTAATACCGGTAAAAGAATTCACTAATATCGGTATTAGAGTTTCCTAATACCGATATTAGTCCGTCGGTCGCCCTCGTGGTGCGAGGTGTAGTTCCTTTACAGGGTCTATTCATAAAGGTGAACTTTTGAAAAGAACTGAAAAATTGGTATCTTTGGTCTAGCTCGGAAAGAACATCAGAACTTATGAATAAAAAGAAGATACTGTACATCGCTCAGGAGATCTCGCCCTACGTGGAGGAGAATGTGAGTGATCAGTCCAAGATCCTACCTCTCGGCATGCTCGCTCGTGGTCATGATATCCGTACGTTTATGCCTAACTACGGCACCATCAACGAGCGGCGCAATCAGCTCCACGAGGTGATCCGTCTCTCGGATGTCAATCTCACGGTCAATGATAAGGTACACCAGCTGGTGGTCAAGGTGGCATCGCTTCTCCCGCAGAGGATGCAGGTCTACTTCATCGACAACGATGACTTCTTCTCCCGCAAGGGGACGGTGACCGACAAGGAGGGCACCCTCTATGCTGACAACTGCGAGCGCTCAGTCTTCTTTATTCGCGGGGTCTTCGAGACGGTGAAGAAGCTCCGCTGGGTCCCGGACATCATCCACTGCCAGGGCTGGTTCTCCGGCCTCGCACCGCTCTATCTCAGCACGCTCTACAAGGACGATCCCGCACTATCGGGTGCCAAGGTGGTCTTCTCGATCTATGACATGACCCCGCAGACGCCCTTCGGTGAGGAGCTTACCCAGGTGCTGGAGTACGATGATATACGGCACGAGCTCCTCGATGGCACCTCGCTGCGACGTGACGATCTCTACAAGCTGATCTTCAGCTACGTGGATGGCCTCCTCTTCGCCACGTCCGATGTGAGTGACGAGACGCGCGAGGCAGCTAGTAAGCTCAGCCTGCCGGCGATGGACTACGACAATATGGAGGAGTCCATCGAGGCGGTGGATGCCTTCTATGACCAGCTGCTGAGTAAAAAATGAGTTAAGGTGACCCCTGCCACCCTCTCTTTGATATAAAATTGTCACCTTTGCAGGAGCAAGATAGGGACCACTCCGGTCTCACTTGGCTCCTGATACACTATTTGCCATCACTCATGATCAAGATGACTCATAAGCTTAGCCTGCCTCTCGCCTCCCTTCTCGTGGGCGTGTGTCTCCTTCTCGTCTCGTGCGAGGACCGGTCCAATACACTGGGGGTGGGGATGATGCCGGACTACACGCGGTTTAAGTCCTTTGACACCACCTTTGACCTCTCCTATCGCACTATCTCGGCCGATATGAAGGGCACCGGGAGCACTACCTCCGGCACGCAATACAATAGGATGTACGTCAGCTCCAATTACGGCTACATCGGGCGGATCCCCAATCAGGAGTTTGGTGGCATAGAGACGGAGTATCTCACGCAGATGTACTGCCCTGAGGGCTTCCTCTTCCGCGATCAGCCGGTGGATAACCGCATCGACTCCGCCTTCCTGACGCTCTACTACGATGGCTACTCAGGCTACGGAAAGGATCTGGTGGAGGTGACGGCATATCGGCTCAATAAGCCTCTCCCCGGCAATAGCAAGTACTCTCTCGAGAGTATCTCTGACTACTACACACGGGGCGTGAGTAAGGAGCTGGGGCGTGCCTCCTTTATGGCAGTCACCGGCACACCACACGAGGGCAAGGGAACCTGGGTCCGCGTCCCGATAGCGCGTGAGATCGGTCAGGACTTCTACGACAAGTCGGTCGCCGGGAGCGAGGTCTTCCGGAGCCAGTCCGCTTTTGACCAGTACTTCCCCGGTGTCTACTTCCGCGTCTCTGCCGGTACCGGTAGCGTCATCCGTGTCGTGCGGACTGCGCTGACTTTTTGCTACCGCAAGGAGCAGATGCTCAAGCGCCGCTCCACCGGCAAGGTCGACTCCCTCGCTTACGTGCCGACGATACAGGAGCTCTCGCACACCAACGAGGTCCCTCAGCTCTCCCGCTTTGCCAATACGGGGCTGAGTGAGCTGATGACTCCGGGGACCGACTACGCTTATGTCAAGTCTCCGGCAGGTGTGCTGGCGGAGATCACCATACCTACCCGTGAGATCAAGAAGAAGCTGGACGAGGCCCCCAAGGGCTCTGTCCGCGTCCTTGCCTCGGCACCCTTCGCCATCTCGGGCGAAAATCGCCACCTCTCCGAGTATCAGCTGGTCTACCCGACAAGCCTCGTCCTGATGCCGCGGGACTCTGTGGCACATTTCTTTGAGAGCGAGCTGACCGATACCGACTCCCCCTTCACTACCTACGTGAGTAGGCAGGCGATCCAGGGCTCCTCGACCTACACCTTTGGCAACATCTCGGCGCTGATCAGTAAGCATATCGAGAAGAAGCCCGATGAAGATCTCCGTGTCGTTGTCGTCCCGGTGCAGTATGTCGCTGCTGAGCAGCAGCAGAGCGGGGCCGTCTCGCCCTCCTCGGTGACCAATCTGGTGCTCCCATCCACGCTTAAGATCAAGATGGATGGGAAGAATAATAAGCTCAGAGTCTATATCAACGAACGCAAGGAGGGGTCGCCCTTCTGATGTGCGTCGCACAAGTATCCCAAGGAGACTCCTCGATCCGATGTGGTAGGGGGAGTCTCCTTTCTTGCCTTTCGACACCCACTTGTGATGAGAAAATCGTATAACACCCTCCTCCTTTTCCTTCTGCTCCTTCTCACTGCTCCCACCGCCGTGCTTCACGCTCAGTCCACGCTGGAGGAACGGTCGCGGTCGGTGATCCTGGTAAAGAATATGGAGGGGCTCGTCCCCCTGTCCCTCAGTCCGATCGGGCGCATCACCCTGCTGAGTGACGACCTGCAGGCGGTCAATCCTCTCACTCGGCGGCTCGGGAGCTACCTGCCGGCGGATCGGATCTCCGTCCGATCGCTGACGAGGGTCCCCTCCCTCACGGCTGACGATCTGCTCGTCGTGGTGGTCTCCAAGGGTGACCGACCGTTGCCAGGAGAGGTGGACTCGCTACTTAGTGAGCGAAAGAGCGTGCTGCTCTTCGTGGACCGCCCCTCGGCGGACGCTTATGCCCATGCCGTCATCGCTGCTGATGCGATCGCCCTCTCGGCTAAGGGCACGGAGGGGATGAGTGCGCTTGCTGATGCCCTGATGGGCGGGATCCCCTTTGGCGGAACGCTGCTGGACGACAAGCCGAGCCTTTTCCCCAATGGCGCCGGTCTCACGACCACTAAGACCCGCCTCGCAACCGCCTTGCCCGAGGATGTAGACCTCGATGGGCGAGTCCTCGCTCGGATCGATCGCATCGCAGAGGAGGGGCTTAGGGCTGGTGCCTACCCCGGCTGTCAGGTGCTGGTCGCCAAGGATGGGTATGTGGTCTACAGCAAGGCTTTTGGCTACAAGGATGCGAGACGAAAGGAGCCGAATAGTACCGAGACGCTCTACGACCTCGCCTCAATGACGAAGGCGATGGCGACCGTGCCCTTGGTGATGATGGCGGACGATGAGGGCAGACTACGGCTCAGCGACCGCATCGATAAGCATATCGACTACCTCCGCTGGAGCAATAAGGGCGACGTGAGGATCTCACAGCTCCTGCAGCACTGCGGGGGTATGCCGGCGGTGATCCGCTTCTATGAAGAGATGATCGACGATGCCAGCTATGACCCGCCGCTGATCGCCTTTCGCCGGACAGAGGGCTACCCGACGCAGATGGATCGAAATGCCTGGGCAAGATCGGGATTTCGGTACAGGAGCTCGATGGTCAGCCGCGACTCGACGGCAGTCTACTCGCAACGCTTCTGCAAGGGGCTCTACCTCTCCCCAGAGGTGCGGGAGATGATGCGTCGGGAGATGAAGGAGTGCAACCGCCGCAGTGGGGGCTACCGCTACAGCGACATTGACTTCCTGCTCCTGCAAGAGGTGCTGGAGCACTCCTACCGGAGGGGGCTGGACACGCTCTTCAGTGAGCGGATCGCCGCACCTCTCGGACTCACGCGCCTATGCTATAGACCGCTGCAGTACTTTGGTCCCAAGGAGATGGCCGAGGGGCAGCGGGACAACTTCCTCCGTCATCAGACCCTGCGAGGGGATGTGGACGATGAGGCGGCAGCTATGCTGGGTGGCGTGAGTGGCAATGCGGGTCTCTTTGGCAACGCTGAGAGCTGTGCCGTGGTCTGTCAGATGCTCATCGATGACGGTCGGTATGGCGGGCGGACGCTCATCGATGCGGAGACGATCCGTCACTACACCACCTACCGTCACCGCCCCTCGCCCTATGCGCTCGGCTTTGACCGGCAGAGGGGTGGCGGGCGAGGAAACACCTGCGAGGAGGCACCGATGAGTACCTATGGCCATACAGGCTTTACCGGCACCTGCTTCTGGATCGACCCGACCAATCAGATTGTCTACATTTTCCTCAGCAATAGGGTCGCACCTCAGCGGTGGAATCGTAAGCTCTCCTCGCTCGACATCCGTACCCGCATCCAGTCGGTGATCTATGATGCTCTCCCCTAAGGTTTCTTTAGGAGTCGGACGTGTGGGACCGGTACATCGCCGGTAGGGATAGTGACACAGCGCGTACCCTCCCGGGCGGTCGCCCCGCCTACTTTGGACACTAAATGTAGGCTCTCCCGAGAGAATTATGATGCGGGTGAGTGAAAAGTGGTACCTTTACGAGAGTAATGGGACCCGACCTCTGGTGGGTCTGTGACTTAGATAAGTAAGATATGCCGGACAATCAATACCATAGTACGACCGACCCGCACTTCGATACCATCCGTCCCTTTACGGACGCTGAGGTGCATGATGCCATCGAGGAGCTACTGAGGGAAGAAGAGTTTCGCCACTTCGCCGATACCTTCGGCTTTGACCTCTCTCCGGAGAGTGAGACGTTGCTGAGCGAGCAGGTGAGGACGATCTTTGACTTCAAGCGCCTCTTCATCAGTGCCGGTCTCTCGAGACTGCTCGATAAGACCACCTTCTCCACCACCATCTCCGGCACGAGTAACCTCGACCGCGAGGGGCAGACGAAGTATCTCTTGGTCTCCAATCACCGAGACATCATCCTCGACTCTGCCATCCTGGACCTGCTCTTCATGGGGGCGGGCCTCTCCATGCCACGCATGACGCTGGGGGATAACCTCCTGAAGCGTCCCTGGATACGGACGCTCGTCAAGCTCTGCGATGCCGTGGTGGTGAAGCGTGGGCTGCCGGTCCGGGAGACCCTGATCGAGTCGAAGCGTCTCTCAGAGTATATCCGTACCGCTGTGGAGCAGGGGGAGGAGCATATCTGGCTGGCGCAGAGAGATGGTCGGGCGAAGGACTCCAACGATACCACCCAGCCCGGTCTGCTGAAGATGCTGACCCTGAGCGCCCCAAGGGGGGCATCGATCGCTGAGTCGATCGAGAGCCTCCACCTGGTGCCGATGGCGATCTCCTACGAGTACGACCCTTGTGATGCTCTCAAGGCGGTGGAGCTGCTTACCCGCCGACGCAATCCGGACTACCAAAAGCAGCCGACAGAGGATCTCGTCAGTATGCGTACCGGCCTGAGTGGCAGGAAAGGGCGCGTCCACATCAAGGTGGGCGAGCCGCTGCATGACCTCGTCTCGCTCTACGAACCGGAGGCAAGTAAGAATGAGCAACTGACTGCCATTGCCCGGGAGATCGACCGGCAGATCTTCTTGAACTACCGCTTCTACCCCTCCAACTACATCGCCTACGACATCGTCCGCGGTGGAGACCAATTTGACTCCATGTACAGCCGCAAGGAGCGCCTGCTCTTTGAGCTCTACGTGGAGGAGCAGATGGATGCTGCCAAGGTGGCAACCAAGGATCGGGAGGAGGTGGCACATATGATCTTTGATGCCTATGCCAATCCTCTGATCAATAACCTCATCACGCGTAAGATCATCCGCAGATAAGTTTTACCCGATAGAATAAAAGCAACACCAATGAGTTGGTTTGAGTGCAAAGTCACTTACGAAAAAGAGATCGCCGAGTCAGGCAAAGTCCAGAAGGTGCACGAGTACTACCTCGTCGATGCCCTCACATTTACCGAAGCAGAGGAGCGTATGAGCGGGGAGATGGAGAGCCGTGGCCCTTTCCGGCTCGACAGCGTCAAGAAGGTCAATTACTCGGAGACGTTCTTCAATAACGGTCAGCTCTTCTACAAGGCCAAGGTGGGATTCATCCAGCTGGACGAGAAGAATGGCGTGGAGAAGAAGAAGTACACCTATATGCTGGTGCAGGCGAATGACTTCCGGGATGCCCTCGAGGAGCTGGAGAAGCAGATGAAGACGACGCTCGCCGACTGGACCATTGCCTCGATCGCTGAGACCCAACTGGTGGACGCCTTCCAGTACGAGGCTCCGGAGGCTAAGCCCGCCGAAGCACAGTAAGAGATCATCCTATGAGTACCATTGCCGATCGCATAGAGGCGCTGAGGAGGGAGCTGGGGGAGCAGGTCCGACTCGTCGCTGTGTCGAAGTTTCACCCCATCGAGAAGCTCCGCGAGGCGTACGATGTGGGGCAGCGTATCTTTGGCGAAAACCGCGTCCAGGAGATGGTGGCGAAGCAGCCCGAGATGCCTGACGATGTGCAGTGGCACCTGATCGGGACGCTTCAGCGAAATAAGGTCAAGTACATTGCCCCCTTTGTCGACACGATAGAGAGTGTTGACTCGGCCAAGCTCCTCAGGGAGATCGAGCGTCAGGCGGTGCTCCAGGAGCGCCCTGCTGAGCGGGGACCGATACGGTGCCTCCTCCAGATCCATATCTCGGGTGAGGAGACGAAGCATGGGATGGATGAGACTGAGCTCCATGAGCTTCTGGAGTCGGGGCTGATCGACGACTGCCCTCATGTCGAGGTGGTCGGGCTGATGGCGATGGCCTCGCTGACCGAGGATATGGAGCTGGTGGAGCGGCAGTTTGCCCGTATGCAGGAGCTCCTCGGAGAGGTGCGCGACCGGTACTTTGCTGATCAGCCCTCCTTCCGTGAGCTCTCCATCGGCATGTCCCAAGACTATAAGATCGCCCTTAAGCACGGTGCGACATATGTGCGCATCGGTACAGCGATCTTTGGCCCTCGTGAGTACTGACTTACGTTGGGTAACTGTCAATTTTGAATCAGAAGAATAGAACAATCATGAAGAAGACAACTACAATCCTCGCTACCTCAGCCCTTGCCCTCAGCGTCTCGCTCAGTGGCTGTGGCTTCCTCCAAAAAATGGACAAGACCGTCCTCGGTGCCGGTGCCGGTACCGCTGCGGGTGCCGCTATCGGTGCAGGTATCGGTAATACTGCGGGCAATGCCGGAGCAGGTGCCCTCATTGGTGGCATCATCGGCGGTGTCGCCGGTGGCTTCATCGGCAACCATATGGAGAAGCAGGCTAAGGAGCTCGAGCAGGCTGTCCCTGAGGCTGAGGTGGAGCGTGTTAATAATGGAGAGGCGATCCGCGTCACCTTTGACAGCGGCATCCTCTTCGGCTTTGACAACACCGCGCTCAGCCCCCAGTCACGGGAGGCTCTCACCCGCTTTGCGGCTAATATGAATGCCAATCCTCAGACCAACATCCGCATCATCGGTCACACCGACAGCACCGGTAAGCATGCCTACAATGTCGGTCTCTCCAAGCGTCGTGCTGAGAGTGTGGTGAACTTCCTCCGCGAGCATCAGGTCTCCAGCACCCGTATGACCCTCGATGGTGTAGGTCCCGACCAGCCCATCGCTGACAATGGTACCCCGGAGGGTCGTGCCAAGAACCGTCGCGTAGAGGTCTTCATCCTGCCGAGCCAGGAGATGATCAACGAGGCTAAGGCTGAGGCTGCCAAGCAGAAGTAAGTCGGTCACTCATCCGGACGAACCTCTTCGTAGGAGGCTCGCCTGAGCATAAAAGAAGGGAGAGCAGATCCTCGTGGGTCTGCTCTCCCTTCTTAGGTGAATTGTGGAGAACTGGATCACTCCTTTTGGTTGACAGTGAAGGAGGGTCCCCATACTATGCTCCAAGCGAAAAAGTAGATGGATCGTGGCTGCCCTGTCTTATTCTCCTCAGCGGTCACGGTAATCGTGCGGGTGTCCTTGGAGATACAGAAGGTGATCCAGTCATAATGGATGACCTTGTCGCCGTCCTCCGTGGTGGTGATCTCCATCTCGTCCTTCGTCAGCTCCTTTTCCCTGACCTTATTAAAGGTGGTGGCTGATGGATCCTTCTCGTAGACCACAAGAGTGTGGAAAAACCACGGATTCTTCCTTAGAAACACCGTGTTTACTTTTGTTCCTCCGATCCGGTCAAACTCGATAACCTTCTGCTTAATCACGGGCGTCTGGCTGGTGTCGTCGCATCCGCAGACTAAGAAGAGTAGAAAGCAGACCGAGAATGCCCACAAGTAATGATGTTTCATACGTTATTTATTCTCTTGATTTGGCCACAGGATCAGATAAGCAGTTTTGGATCAATAGTCCATATCGCCATTATTACCTGTGTATATTATATCTCAATATCATAGACGTACAGACAGTAGCCACCCCCTGCCGTGTACGAGATTATGCGAAGTTACGTCATTTGCTGTGCAACTGCAATTTTGCACAGGTGGCAGTAGCCTCTCTCATAAAAAAAGGAGAGCAGATCCTCAGTGGGTCTGCTCTCCCTCATTAAGTGGTGTGTCTGCTCCGATCAGAACATCTGGAGCTGGTAGATGAGGCCGCAGAGTAGCTTATTGCTGGAGGCGTTGGTGTCGTCTATGTTATTCTTGAAGGCGCTATGGAAAGGGGATAAGAGGGGATTTCTTGCTACCTTTGCGTGACCGTAAGCGGTCCTCTGACTGTGAAGAAATTAGACCTCTACGTCCTCCGGACTTTTATCCCCTTGCTCCTCGGGAGCACTGCCGTCGCATGGTTTATCCTTGTGATGCAGCTCCTTTGGCGCTTTGTCGGGGATATTGTCGGCAAGGGGGTGGACACCTGGGTGCTCCTCAAGCTGATGTTCTACTCCGCGATGACGGTGGCGCCGATGGCTCTGGTGCTGGGGGTGCTGCTGGCGGGGCTGATGACCTTTGGCAACCTCAGTGAGCGGATGGAGCTGCTGTCGATGAAGACTGCGGGCATCCCCTTCACAAGGATTATGCGGCCACTCCTCGGTCTCTCCATACTGCTGGCGGGAGGGCTCTATTGGTTCCAAAACGACTGGATGATCACCAGTCAGGTACGCTTCTGGCAGTACTACTTCTCGATCAAGAATAAGTCGCCCGAGCTGGCGATACCGGAGGGGAGCTTTACGCAGGACATCCCCGGCTACTCTATATATATCACGCGTAAGGACCCGAAGACGAAGACGCTCTACGACCTGATGATCTACGACCACTCCGAGGGACCGCAAAATGCCACGATAGTCCTCGCTGACAGTGGCTACCTCTACTCGGTCAACGATGGTCAGGAGATGGTGTTGGAGGCGTACCATGGCGAGTCCTTCCGCAATCTCCGCCCCTCAGAGTCGAGCGACTATGGAGGGAATGTCCAGCGCCCATTCCTGAGGGAGCAATTCTCCTCCAAGGAGGTGATCATGCACTTCGATGACAGCCTCTATATGGTCGATGAGGGGGCGCTGAGTAGCCAGTTTGTCGGCAAGAATGCCCGCCAGCTACGCGCCTATGTCGACTCCCTCACCGTTGTGCGCGACTCGATGGCTCAGGTCAATAGGGAGCTGATCCGGGCGACGGCTGCTCGACCGGTGATGCAGGGCGATGCTCACTCTGTCGCTCGCTCCTCACGAGAAGCTCTCATCGAGGAGATGGCTCCTGTCGCCGGAGTCGCTCCCGGGGCGGCAGTCGGTGGGGCTGTGGGTCATGCGGTGGCGAAAAAGAGTGCTGAGGAGGAGGGTGCTCCGGCACCCACAAGGCGAGATCTCGAAGCAGACCTACGGGCTCTCGGGTACTCCCAGCTACAGACGATATACAACGCGGCCACACAGAAGCTCAATGCCGACGTCAGCTCCTACTACTTCAATAATATGGACCAGGAGGAGACGGAGAGCCTGATCCGGAAAAACGACTTCGAGTTTTGGCGAAAGTATACCTACCCGGTCGCTGTGATCGTCTTTTTCCTCATCGGGGCGCCTCTTGGTGCGCTGATCCGGAAGGGCGGTATCGGAGTTCCCTTCATCGTGGCGATCTTCTGCTTCATCGTCTTCTACATCCTTGAGACGACCGGAGTGAAGATGGTTAATGAGAGTCGCTGGATCCTATGGAGTGGCATTTGGCTGCCCAATATGGTTCTCTTTCCTGCCGGTCTCCTGCTCACCTACCTCGCCACGCAGGATAGTATGCGCTTCAATGTCGACATCATAGTCAATTCGTTTCACCACTTTATGGGCATTGAGCCGGTGCGCAAGGTGGGAGCGGTGGCGGCAGAGGGTGTCCCCGACTACGCACTTGCCACACGGGATATTGACCGGGCGGATGAGCTGGCAGACCGCTTCATCCACCAGTCCTCGGCAGGGTACTTCGGCTTCTTCACCCGCCCCACGCAGCAGCATCTGCAGAGAGAGCTCGCTAAGGCGCTTGATGATATCGTTGACAATCTCGGCCGCGGGGAGGATATCCTCCTCGTGCACCGCCTCAGCGGCTACCCCGATCTCAAGGAGCTGGCCAATGTGCGTAAGCCACGGGAGCGATGGCTGCGGATCGCACTGATGATCCTCTTCCCCCTCGGGCTCCTCGTCTACGCTTACTACCAGATCAGATACATAGCCTTCCGGCGTGAGTGCAAGCACGTTCGGGACAATAATAATAAGGTGCGAGGTGAGATAGCCCGCATCACCGAACATCGTAAATCACATTAGTTAATAGATATGGACGAAAAGATCAAGCTCAATACCATCGACGAGGCGCTCGAGGACCTGCGCCATGGCAAGCTCATCATCGTGGTCGATGATGAGGACCGGGAGAATGAGGGAGACCTCATCGGTGCTGCCGAGATGATGACCCCGGAGATCATCAATTTCATGATGCGCTACGGTCGTGGCGTGCTCTGTACCCCTATGACGGCTCAGCGCTGCGGTGAGCTGGAGCTGCCGATGCAGGTGGTAGACAATTCGTCCCCCCTCGGCACCCCCTTCACCGTCACCGTGGACCTACTCGGTCATGGTGTCACCACAGGCGTCTCTATGTCGGACCGCGCCGCTACGATCCGCGCCCTTGCCGATCCCTCCCTACGCCCCGACGATCTCGCCCGTCCCGGTCACGTCAATCCCCTCCGCGCACGCAATGAGGGCGTCCTCATCCGCGCCGGCCACACCGAGGCTACGGTAGACCTTTGCCGTCTCGCCGGACTTCGCCCCGTGGGCTGCCTCATCGAGATTGTCAATGAAGACGGCACCATGGCTCGTCTCCCTCAGCTCCTCGTTTTTGCCAAGGAGCACGGGCTTAAGATCATCACTATCGCTGACCTGATCAAGTACCGGATGAATAGTGAGAGCCTCGTGGAGGAGGGTGTGGAAGCAAAGCTACCGACGAAGTATGGCGACTTCCGCATTATCCCCTTCCGTCAGCTCAGCAATGGTCTGGAGCATGTGGCGCTCGTCAAGGGTGAAGTCTCGGATGGTGCTCCGGTGCTGGTTCGCGTCCACAGCAGCTGCGCCACGGGGGACATCTTCGGCTCCCTCCGCTGCGAGTGTGGCGAGCAGCTGCACAAGGCTATGGAGCTGGTGGAGCAGGAGGGTCGTGGAGCCATCGTCTACCTCAATCAAGAGGGCCGTGGCATCGGGCTCATGGACAAGATCCACGCCTACAAGCTCCAGGAGGAGGGGATGGACACCGTCGAGGCCAATGTCCACCTCGGTCATCGACCCGATGAGCGGGACTATGGTGTCGGCGCTGAGATCCTCAAGAAGCTCGGCATCCGTAAGATGCGCCTCCTCACCAATAACCCCGTCAAGCGGGTCGGTCTCGAGAGCTACGGCCTCGAGGTGGTGGAGCATGTCCCAATCGAGATAGCGCCCAATAAGTACAATGAGCGCTACCTCCGTACCAAGAAAGAAAAGATGGGACAGGACCTCCACGAGGTCTAAGCCTCCACGCTGAAGTCCTAAAGGATCAGAGAGCCCCGAGTCGAATCACTTCGCTCGGGGCTCAATGTTGTGTATAACGTGCAGTCTTATATCAGACTGCCTGTCATTAGTCAAAAAAGAAACGAGCCAACTACCGTACAAGTGTACGAAGCGACCCGAGATCTTTCAAGAGAAAACTGTCTCCCGACAGCTCAGCTCTTACCTTAACCTTTAATCTAATACTATTATGAAAAAACCACGATGCAAAGGTAGGGACTTTATCCCATATATGCAAGTCTGAGACTTGGATTCTTATCCACTTACCCCCGCATCCCTCCTCAGATACCGCTCTCACTCACGCTTTGTAAGCCGTCCCCTCATACCCGCAGGCAAAAAGAAACGAGTCGCCTCCAGAATGAGGTGACTCGTGACCTTTCAAGAAAAAGCTGTCTCACGACAGCTCTGTTCTTACCTTAACCTTTAATCTAATACTATTATGAAAAAACCACGATGCAAAGGTAGGGACTTTATCTGAACTATGCAAGTCTTTGTCCACTGAAGATTGCAATCTACCCCATATTTGACAATAATTTGTGTTTGTAGGCCTTTGGCTAACGCTCTTTTGTTCTTCAAGGAGTGCGCTTAACCATACCCTTCAATGCCCTCACAGTGAATAGTTAAGCCGGTCTATCGCTTTATCGGATTGTTTTTACTACCTTTGCGCAGTTAGTCCGTAGTCTATATATAAGAAGCTAACTCATGAGTAAGCAAAGCAATCCCCAAGACCTCAATAAGGAGGCAACCTCAGCCGAGACCGGAAGTAAGGCAGAGGATTATATGAAGAAGAATAGGCGGACGCTTATCATCTGCCTTGTTGCTGCCATCGTAGTGATCGGTGGCATCATCCTCTATCGTAACGCTTATATGATGCCGCATCGGGCAAAGGCGGAGGAGCAGATCTTCCGTGCCGAGCAGCTCTTCGAGAGAGACTCGTTTGAGACCGCTCTCAAGGGAAATGGCGCCGATGTGAAGGGTTTCCTTGACATTATCAGCGACTACGGAAATACGCCCTCCGGCAATGTGGCTCACGCCTATGCCGGTGTCTGCTACTACCAGCTGGGCGATTACCAGAGCGCTATCAAGCAGCTGGATAAGTTTAGCTCCAAGGACATGATGCTCCAGCCGAGCGTCATCGGTCTGATCGGTGACTGCTACGTCGAGGGCGACCAGTACGATAAGGCGGTCGGCTACTTCGAGGATGCAGCCAAGAAGGCTGACAATATGCTCCTCTCACCGATCTACCTCATCAAGGCAGGTCTTGCTTATGAGGCTCTCGGTAAGACTGATAAGGCTAAGGAGGCATACACCAAGGTCAAGGAGAGCTACCCGACCTCTCCCTCCGCTGCCAACGCTGAGAAGTACCTCCAGACGCTGATTCTGCAGGGCAAGTAAAGCTCCCCTGACAGTATACCAAAAAAAGCCCCCTTGCGACTCAGGTCGTAAGGGGGGCTTCTTTTTTTGCTATCTTTTCTCCTGAGGGACCTTTGCATAATACCCCATCTGCAGCGTCACTTTCGAGATTCGGGCTTGGTCATGTGCGTAAGCACACTCCCTTCGCCCTCACTCTCAGTTCCTTGCCCTGCCGAAAAAGCGGTGCTTTTTCAGCGAAAGACCATTTTTCAAAGGTCTTCCTGAGGGAGTAGCGGGAAGTCCTTGCTCGGCCGGTGCGACCGGTCGATCAGGTCGCCCAGCTGCCGGACCACCTCCGGGTAGTCGGCGGAGACATCCCGAAGCTCACCCGGGTCAGCGGAGAGATTGAAGAGCTCCTCGTACGTCTGCGAGGCATCCCTGACCTGCTGACGGATCAGCTTCCACTGACCCATGCGGACCGCCTGTCGTCCCCCCTCCTCGTGAAACTCCCAGTAGAGGTATGGGTGCTCCGCCTGCTCGCCCCTACCGATGAGGGTGGGGGCAAAGGAGATCCCGTCGGACTGCTCCTGAGGTGTTGCCCCGCTCAGCTCTCGGAGAGTCGGCATCACGTCCCAGAAGGCAAGCGTATGATAGGAGGTGCTCCCCGGCTTGATCACTCTGGGCCACACTGCGATGAAGGGGACCCGCACCCCTCCCTCGTAGAGGGCGCGCTTAAGTCCGCGGTAGGGACCATTGCCGTCAAAGAAGTAGGGATCGTGACCGCCCTCCTCGTGTGGTCCATTGTCGGAGGTGAAGATGAATAGCGTCTCCTCCGCCAGCCCCTCCTCCTGCAGCACCTCGATCATCCTGCTGACGTCCCGGTCGATGCGCCGGATCATCCCGGCATAGGTTGCCTTGGGCTGCGCCTCAGCGCGGTACCAATTTCCCTCAAAGGGTCGCTCACAAAACGCTCCTTCAAAGGGCTTCCGATCCTCCTCCTCAGCATCCAGGTCGGCATGTGGTAGGGCGGGGGTGAAGTAGAGGAAAAAGGGTCGCTCCCGGCGCTTCCGATCTCTCAGGAAGTCGATCGCATGGTCCATCAGCAGATCCTGAGCGTAGGTCTTCCCGTCCAGAGGGATCAGCGTCTCACCCTCGTGGAGAAACTCCGGTCTGTGACGATGGGCATTCAGCTGCCCCAGGTAGCCAAAGAAGTAGTCAAAGCCCTGCCTCGTCGGAGCACCCTCCGTGCCGGGACCGCCGAGACCCCACTTCCCGATGCAGGCGGTGTCGTAGCCGGCGTCTCTCAGCATCTCGGCGATAGTCACCTCATCATCGGCGAGCGGGTGGTCGTAGGTGTGGCCATCGGGATTGGCGGTATCCTTATTGCCACGGATAAAGGCATGACCGGTATGGCGGCCGGTGAGGAGCGACCCCCGTGAGGGTGCGCTGACGGAGCAGCCGGCATAGGCCTGAGTAAAAGTCATCCCCGCCTGAGCGAGGCTGTCCAGTGCGGGCGTCGGGATGTATCGCTGTCCGTAGGTGCCGAGGTCACCGATGCCCATATCATCGACCATGAAGAAGATGATATTGGGTCGCGACTGAGCCAATCCCGTCAGGGACAGCGCCCCCATGGCCACTCCCATGGCGATTCGTCCTCGTGTAGTCATACGTCCCTGCTTTACTCTAAGTGGCGAGGCAGCTCGGCAATGGTGCCTGGCATACGGTAGTCCCAGATCTGCTTGGGATCCTCGGGGTGATTGATCTGCTCCTCCTCCGGTGGCACCTCCGATCCGTAGCCGGTCAGCGTCCACCAGTCCTGCATGGGGAGCACGAGCAGTACCGAGGGGGCAAGTCGCCTCAATGCTCGTATCAGCCCTGCCGCCGAGGGATCATCGGCGCAGCCATAGGTGCGAGCGATGTCCCACCTCATAGAGTGGTCAAGCGAGCGCCACCAGTCGCGGAGCGTGCTGGTGTCGTGGGTCGAGGTGGAGCCGACGCTGAGGTAGGGGATATCGTTGGGATGGGCATAGGGGCACCAGGACTTCTTCGCCATACGCACCACCTCGAGAGAGAGCAGCTCAAAGGTGTCCATCACCTCCCGCATGCTTCCTGGGAGACTCCCCAGGTCCTCAGCACAGAGGAGCATACGGGTGTCTGAGGTGGCACCGAGGAGACGCTTGATGGCTGTTCGGCGCCAGAGCTCCTCGTTGCGGTGGTGGTGGTACTCCTCCCGTAGGTAGAGGATCAGCTGCTTCGCCTCCGCACTCAGGGGGCCAAAGTCGGGGTAGAGCTCAGGTGAGGGCGATGGGTGATACAGCCCCTTCTCGTCCCTTGCACAGAGCCTCTCCACCCCCCGCACCTCATCAGGTCGATAGCCGAGCGCCGGTACGTAGTGCGCCTGACGCTGATCTGAGCTACTCTCTGGGATGCTCCATATGCGGAAAAAGCCGAGTATGTGGTCGATCCGTATTGCATCAAGGTGACGCTCCATCACGGCAAAGCGGTGGCGCCACCAGCGGAAGCCCTCCGCCTCCATCGCCTCCCAGTCATAGGTAGGGAAGCCCCAGTCCTGCCCATTGGCGGAGAAGAAGTCGGGCGGTGCGCCTGCCTCCTTATCCAGGTGGAAGAGGTGCGGCGCCATCCACACATCAACGCTATTTCGTCCCACACCGATCGGCAGATCCCCCTTGATCAGGACGTGGTGCCGGTGGGCGACCTCCGTCAGCCTGCTCAGTTGGTCATAGAGGAAGTACTGGATGAAGGCGTACCGAAGCACCTCACGCTCCGCCTGAGCCCCCTCGATCGTCTTCGATAGGAGGTACTCCTCCCGCACTGAGGTGTAGGTCGCATAATCCGTGACCGGCGTCCCCGGCTGACGATCCCTGAGGACGCAGAAGAGGCAGTAGGCGAGCAGATCCTCCCCCTCCCGGGACATAAACGCCCGCACCTCCTCCAGCGTCGGGTCATCGGCCCGATCGTAGCAGTAGTCGACCACCTCGCGCTTGAGCTGTCTCACACCGAGGTAGTCCACGCGCGGCAGAGCATTGAGCGCAGAGGCTCGCTCCTCCCAGCTCCGCCTGAGCGGTGCCTCGTCGTACCCGGGTAGCCGGCGCACGTCGAGGTAGAGCGGGTCCAGCCCGTAGGTGGTGATGGCGTTATAAGGGTAGGAGTCGAGCGGGGTGCGGGTAAAAGTGGTGTCATAGAAGGGGAGCATCTGGTAGAGGTGCTGTCCCAGATCTGAGAGGTAGACGACAAAGTCCACCGCATCGCCGAAGTCACCTATGCCGAAGGAGCGCTCGGTACGCAGGGCGAAGAGTGGAGCCACTGTCCCCTCGATGCTTTTCCGCTCCCAGGTGGGCTGAAGAGTTGGCTCGTCGACAAAAGTGAGCGTGAGTGAGCGCTTCTCCTCCGGTCGGTACACTCTATTGGGTCCCTCCTCCCAGAGGATCGACCCGTCCCGCCTTCGGAGCACCACCTTGTACTCCATCGCCGGCAGTCCCTCCATGGAGAGAGTGTAGCAGTGACGACAAGCCCGGAGTGGGATGCCGTGCATCGGGTCCCACGCCCCCGCCTCTGTCGCAGAGCCGACGAGGAAGAGCTCACCATCGTAGATCTCCTGCCTCAGGAAGGCGATCACCTCGCCGCGTCGGCAGTCGAGGGCAGCCAAGGGCTCCCTTGTCCTATCTGTCAGCCCGAGCAGCCCACAGAGGGGCGGGCTCATCAGCCGATGTGCGGGGGAGGGGGCGATCCACCGATCACGGATCACCACATTGAGTGGCTTCGTCTCCGGCTCCGTCGATCTCAGTCGGAGGGTATGGAGCATCGGGGCCTCCAGCGCGATGATCTCTCCCTGCTCCACCACTCTGTAGCTGTAGAGCAACTCCTTATAGCTGCGGATGGAGAGCGGCAGGTCGAGGGTCCAGAGCCCTGCAGTGCGCTCCTCCATAGTGCGCTCCTCACCGTCCATCAGGCAGACTATGGTCTGCCCCTCGTGGGCGGTCTGGTAGGGTAGGACGAGGGTCAGCAGGATGCGCTGCTCGGTCACATTATCTTTTTTCTTCATCTACTCCGTCTCGTAGGTGGTTGGGTCGGTGATGCCGGCCTCACGGAAGGCCTCGCGTCGCTCCTCGCAGGTGCCGCACTTCCCGCAGTGCTTCTCCCCTCCTTTATAGCAGGAGTAGGTGTCTCCGTAGTCCACCCCCAGCTCTGCACCACGACGGACGATGTCAGCCTTGGTGATCAGCGTGTAGGGTGCATCGATGGTGACGCCATTGAAGGTACCGGCACGCATGGCCCCGCTCATCTCTCGGATAAAGTCGGGTCTGCAGTCGGGGTAGATCGTATGGTCACCGGAGTGGTTGGCAAGCATCACCCGGTCCAGCCCCCGGCTCTCAGCCAGCCCGCAGGCGACGGAGAGCATGATCCCATTGCGGAAGGGGACGACCGTGGACTTCATATTCTCCTCATCGTAGGAGCCCTCCGGGATCGCCTCAGCTCCCTCGATGAGGGAGGAGTGGAAGTACTCCTTGATGAAGTGGAGCGGGATCACCAGGTGCTCGATGCCGAGAGCAGCACAGTGACGTCTTGCGCAGGCGATCTCCCGAGCATTGTGATTGCTGCCGTAGTCAAAGGTTACGGCCAGGGCGATCTCATCCTGTTTATCGTGCAGTAGCGTGACGCTGTCGAGACCACCGGAGAGGACGATGATGGCATCTTTTCTATTATTCTTCTTCATGGCTCAAATGTACGACTTTTTAGGCTCAAGGGAGGTCCCTCTGTCGTGCAGTCCGGAGATATCCTCATCGTGGGGATGGATCAAAATTTCCCCCTCACCTTCGGGGCAATTCTAATACCGATATTAGAGAATTCTAATACCGGTAAAAGAAATCACTAATATCGGTATTAGGTGAATCTAATATCGGTATTAGATCGGAGCCTGGTGCTATGCGATTCCTGGAAAAGGTACACAGTTGATCGAGCATACCCCCAAAATCACTATTACTGGTGATTGCCGAAACAACGCAGGTATTGTACTTTCCCAAAATAAGACATGAATATTTTTGACAAGAAGATAATGGCAAAGGAACAAAGTAATTCCTACCAAGGGGTGATGGATCATTATGACGACCTGTTGACAGGACGAAAGTGGTGGTCAAGGATATACTGGCGATTGATATGGAACGAGGACGCGAATCTCTTGGCTCAGAAAGTGCTCGATTTTATACCGGACGACTTTCATGGACGACTGCTTGACATCCCTGTCGGCACTGCCGTCTTTACTGCGGGAAAGTACCGTCGGATGAAAGGTGGCGAGATTGTTGGTTTAGACTATTCGGATGAAATGATAGCCATAGCGGCTTTGCGGAAAGAAACAGAGGGGATAGCCAACTTGTCTCTGAGGCAAGGAGATGTCGGAGACCTTCCCTATCCCAACGAGTCCTTCGACTGCATCCTGTCAATGAACGGCTTTCAAGCTTTCCCGGATAAAGAGAAGGCCTTTGCCGAGATTTTCCGTGTGCTGAAGCCCGGAGGTTTCTTCTGCGGTTGCTTTTATGTCAAGGGTGAACGCCGATCGGCTGATTTCTTTGTTAAGAAAGTTATGGAGAGAAAAGGATTTTTTCGCCCTCCATACGACACCTTTGCCGAGGCCGAGAGCCGACTTAGAGGTATGTATGGCGATGACGTGCTGACAGAGAAAATGGCTTCCGCCTGCTTGTTTCGCTGCGTGAAACCACAAAGAGAAAACTCTGATCAGGAATAGTAACTATTAGCGTGACAATCATTGACGAGGAAAACTTCACCTTTGCTTCTTCTCTCCCAAGGGTAGCCCCTCGAAACTGCAAGTCGCCATGGGGTTCGTCGACAACTACGCCTCGTGTGGACTATCACCACAGACGTGTGATATGCCCATATACAAAAAAAGCGGTGGAGCAAGGTCGTTACCCTGCTCCACCGCTGTAGTACGTGGGGATGCTGCCGAGGTTACACCTCGGGGTTCATATAGACGCTGTCGGGGTGTAGGTGTGTCGCCTCCCAGCCCATGGCTGCGGCACCAAGGATGGCGGCGTCGTTTTCCTTCAGCTCGCTGAAGACGATCTTCACCTTGCCCTTATAGATATTGAGGAGGTTCTCCTCCATAGCACGCTGTGTCGGCTTGAGGAGCAGGTCACCGGCATGGGTGAGACCACCGAAGAGGATGATCGCCTCAGGGCTGGTGTAGGCGACCGCATCGGCAAGAGCCTCACCGAGGATGGTACCGGTATTCTCAAAGATCTGGATCGCTAGCTTGTCGCCCTTCATGGCGGCATCAAAGACATCCTTGGAGGTGATCTCCGCCGGGTCAAGGTCGCGGAGCAGGGAGTCATCCTCACGGATGGAGAGGTACTCGCGTGCCGTGCGTGCCACACCGGTGGCTGAGGTGTAGGTCTCGAGACATCCCTGGCGGCCACAGCCGCAGGTGCGACCATTGCGACGGATCACGGTGTGACCCACCTCGCCGGCGAAGCCATCGTGCCCATAGACCAGCTCGCCTCCGACGACGATGCCACTGCCGACACCGGTGCCGAGAGTGATCTCGATGAAGTCCTTCATACCGCGAGCCGCACCATAGGTCATCTCTCCGATGGCAGCCGCATTGGCATCATTGGTCAGGACGACCGGGATCTGCAGCTCCTTCTCGAGCAGGCCGGCGAGTGGGATCTTATCCTTCCAGGGGAGGTTGGGGGCAAATTCGATCGAGCCATTGAAGTAATTCCCATTCGGAGCACCGATACCGATCCCGAAGATCTTATCCATCGTCAGGTCGATCTCCACCAGGTCGCGGATAGCTACCCCGAGGTCCTTGATATAGTCTCGGATGTCGAGGTGCTTACCGGTCTTGATAGAGCTGGTACGCAGGATGTTGCCGCGAGCATCCACGATGCCAAAGGCGGTATTGGTCCCGCCGAGGTCGATACCGATGACGTAGGGCTTAGACTCTATAGTTGGTTTGTTTGCCATGATTTGGTTTCCAGGTTGTAGGTGGTGAGAGATTGTCTTCCCCTCCCCGCACGGATGGTTGCCCCGGTACGGGGCCGTAGGTCACTTGAGGACGAAGGGAGTCGGCATGTTGCCCAGCTTGAGGGCGTCACGGAGGTTCAGATTGACTCGCCAGTTGTCATTTTCCCGCACGAGATTCATCGTCTGGGGGACCTCAAGGGTGGGGATATCGTTCTTGGCGATGTACTGCTTGATATTCTCCTTCATCTCGTCGGGGAGGTCGGAGAGCGAGCTCATGCGCTTGCCATTTGCCATCATCTGCTGCAGGATCTCGAGGCTGATATTCTCCTTGATGATCTTGTCCATGTCAGGTACGGTGAGGACGTAGGTGACGGTGGCAGACTCGCCATTTACGATCTCCTTGAAACTACCAGCCTTGAGCACATCGCGCGTCTCCGGCACGAGGTCAAAGAGCGCCTGAGCATCCCTCGGAAGGGTGTACTTGGTGACGAAGTTGTCGTACGTCATTGCGGTCTGATCAGCCTCGCAGAGGAGGTTGTAGAAGGCCTGAAGGTCGCCCTTGAGCTGGGCCTCGACAGCCTCCTTGGCGACATCCTTGGGGGAGGACTTACCGCAGCCTGTGAGCCCGAGAGAGAGCACCAGCGTCATGGCGATAGCCAGAATGGTATTGATACGTTTCATATCCGGTTTCTGATATTATATGGGTGATATATTCCTAATCTGTGTACTAAGGTACTCCTTTTCTGATAAAAATTAAGGTTTTTCCTGCAGAATCTTATCCTGAGCGTCTCTCCGAAGCCCCTCGGCGATCACACCACTGCCATAGCAGAGGTGCTCCTCGGTGTCGTAGAGGGTGCAGAATTGCCCCGCGGCAACCCCCTGGATAGGCTCTTCGGCGATGACGCTGTGGCTCCCGTCAGCGTAGCGATGGAGCAGCCCTCGGGTGAAGTCAGGCGTGTGACGTACCTTAATCGTCACCGCCATCTCATCGGCTCCCTCGGGCATCGGATCGCCGGAGATGAAATTCATCGCCCCCAGCCGGATCAGGTCGCTGTACTGCATCTCGGTGTCGAATCCTCGGCTGACGAAGATCGTATTTGACTCCACATCCTTCCGGATCACGTACCAGGGACCACCACTCAGGCCCAGTCCTTTCCGCTGCCCGATGGTGTGGTACCAGAAGCCTCGGTGCTCGCCCAGCACTCGCCCCGTCTCCAGCTCCACGATCGGGCCGACCCTCTCACCGAGATGCTCCCGGAGGAAGTCGTCGTAGTCAATCCTGCCGAGGAAGCAGATCCCCTGGCTGTCGTCTCTGTGGGCGGTGACCAAGTGATGCTCCTCGGCGATGGCTCGGAGCCGCTCCTTAGGGAGATCCCCGATCGGGAAGAGTGCCTTATGGAGCTGCGGGTAGGTGATCTGGGCAAGGAAGTCGGTCTGATCCTTGACCGGGTCTACCGCTGTCGCGAGGTAGTCCTGTCCACCGATCGTCTCCTTGCGGGCATAGTGCCCCGTCGCGATATGGTCGTAGGTGGAGCCGGTGTAGCTGTCGAAGGCGCCAAACTTGATCCACCTATTGCACATCATATCCGGATTGGGCGTCAGTCCCCTCCGCACCGACTCCAGCAGGTAGCCGACCACATGGTCCCAGTACTCCCGGTGGAGATCGATCATCTCGAGCGGGAGATCGTACTTCCTCGCCAAGATCCGGACGATCACCTCATCATCCTCCGCCGGACATCCGGCGTAGCCCTCCTCCTTGGCTCCTATGCGGATGTAGAAGAGGTCAGGCCGTATCCCCTGCTCGAGGAGACGAACCATCGCGACGGAGCTATCGACACCGCCGGAGAGGAGAAGGGCTGTCGAGGACATGATTACGAGAGTCGGCTGCCCGGGCGGACCTCCTTGGAGGTGGTCGCTACGGAGAGCGTGCCATCGGGCTCTACAGCGCTCAGGATCATACCATTGCTCTCCAGCCCCATCATCTTGCGACCGGCGATATTGGCGAGGAAGAGTACCTGCTTGCCTACCAGCTCCTCGGGATGCTCGTAGTAGGCGGCAAGTCCGGAGAGGATCTGTCGACCACCGAGACCATCATCGAGCTTGAAGCGAAGGAGCTTCTTGGACTTCGGTACCCGCTCGCACTCCAGCACGGTGGCGACACGGATGTCGATTTTCTCAAAGTCATCGAAGGGGATCTCCGCATCAATCGGGTCCACCGTCAGGTGTGCGGCTGCCTCAGCCTCCTTGGCTGCCAGAGAGGCAGCCTTGGCAGCGAGGAGCTTCTGCTTCTGTGCCTCGACCTGATCGTCCTCGATCTTCTCGAAGAGCAGCTCCGTCTTGCCCAGCTGGTGTCCCGCCCTGAGGAGATCAGTCTCACCGATCGCCTCCCAGTCGACCTGCTCGTCCATAGCGAGCATACGGCGGAGCTTCGCCATCGAGAAGGGGAGGAAGGGCTCGAGGAGCAGCGCACTATTGGCAGCGATCTGGAGGGCTACGTTGAGGATCGTTCCGGTACGCTCGGGGTCTGTCTTGATCACCTTCCACGGCTCGAGGTCGGCGAGGTACTTATTGCCCAGTCGGGGCAGCTCCATAGCGGTGCGCTGAGCATCGCGGAAGTGGAAGTCCTCGATGAGTCGGGCGGTCTCCTCGCGGATCTCCCTCATCTTGGCGAGTACCTCCCTGTCCTCATCCGTCAGCTCGGCGGCGGGTACCTTTCCGTCAAAGTGCTTCCCCGTCAGCACCATTGCGCGATTGACGAAGTTGCCGAGGATGGCCACCAGCTCGCTGTTGTTGCGGGACTTGAAGTCCTCCCACGTGAAGTCGTTGTCCTTGGTCTCAGGAGCGTTGGCAGTCAGTACATAGCGCAGGACGTCCTGCTTGCCGGGGAAGTCCTCAAGGTACTCATTGAGCCAGACGGCCCAGTTCTTCGAGGTCGAGATCTTGTCCCCCTCGAGATTGAGAAACTCATTAGAGGGCACATTGTCGGGGAGGATAAAGGAGCCCTCGGCCTTGAGCATAGCGGGGAAGACGATGCAGTGGAAAACGATATTGTCCTTGCCGATGAAGTGGATCAGCCTCGTCGAGGAGTCCTTCCACCAGGTCTCCCAGCTGTCGGGGAGTAGCTCGCGGGTATTGGAGATGTAGCCGATCGGGGCGTCAAACCAAACGTACAGCACTTTCCCCTCCGCGCCCTTGACCGGCACCGGGATGCCCCACGAGAGGTCGCGGCTCACGGCGCGAGGCTTCAGCCCCATGTCGAGCCAGCTCTTGCACTGACCGTAGACGTTGGGGCGCCACTCCTTGTGCTCCTCGAGGATCCACTTGGAGAGCCAGTCTTGATAGTCATTGAGCGGGAGGTACCAGTGGGTCGTCGGACGCTTGACCGGGGTGGATCCGCTCAGCTTGGAGTGGGGGTTGATCAGCTCATCGGGGCTCAGCTCAGAGCCACACTTCTCGCACTGATCTCCGTAGGCCTCTTCGTTGCCACAGCGGGGGCAGGTGCCGACGATGTATCGGTCGGCGAGGAACTCTCCCGCCTCCTCGTCGTAGTACTGCTCGGTCGTCTGCTCGATAAACTTCCCCTCATCGTACAGCTTGCGGAAAAAGGCGGATGCCGTCTCCTCGTGGATCTTGGACGAGGTGCGGGAGTAGATGTCAAAGGAGATCCCGAAGTCCTCGAAGGACTTCTTGATGATGCTGTGGAACTGGTCCACCACCTCCTGCGGAGTGATGCCCCGCTTCTTGGCCTGAAGGGTGATCGGCACACCGTGCTCATCGGAGCCACAGACAAAGAGCACCTCCCGTCCGCGTAGTCTCAGGTAGCGGGCGTAGATGTCTGCCGGCACGTAGACGCCGGCGAGGTGACCGATGTGCACCGGCCCATTGGCGTAGGGCAGCGCAGCGGTGATGAGAGTTCGCTTGAAGTGACTATTATCCTGACTCATAATCTAATGATACCTTATATTATATGGGTCACAAAGGTACCACTTTTCGCTGACTGCCTTGTCGCTCTCTCGAGTGCCATCCGTGCATCTTCATCAGGCTCGGTATCGGTCTCCTGAGTATTTAGGCGGACTGTAGCGGGGTGTCGGGGGCGGAATAAGTCTTTTGTGGCTCAGGGCGACAAAAAAGGGGTATATTTGTCCGTAGGTTGAGACCTGCCGTAACTCCGACTATCAAACCATTACTTCAATACACCGTAACGATGAGTAGTAACTCTCTAAGCCACAAGATCGCTGACAATATCCGGATCCTTGCCCTCTCCATGGTGGAGAAGGCCTCATCCGGTCACCCCGGAGGAGCCATGGGCGGCGCCGACTTCGCTGCTGTGCTCTTCTCTGAGTACCTCCGGTATGACCCGGAGGACCCGGCGTGGATCGCCAGGGATCGCTTTTTCCTCGACCCCGGTCACCTCTCCTCCATGCTCTATAGCGTGCTGGCGATGCAGGGCTTCTTTACCACTGAGGAGCTGCAGCGCTTCCGCCAGTGGGGCAGCCCGACACCGGGACATCCGGAGCTGGATATCAAGCGGGGGATAGAGAATGGCTCCGGCCCGCTTGGCCAGGGGCATACAATGGCGGTGGGTGCTGCCATTGCGGCAAAGAAGATGGGCGCCCACTTCGATGAGGCGCTGATGCAACAGCGGATCTACGCCTTCATCTCTGACGGCGGCATCCAGGAGGAGATCTCGCAGGGCGCCGGTCGCCTTGCCGGGCACCTGGGGCTGGATAACCTGATTATGTTTTACGACGCCAATGAGGTACAGCTCTCCACCCGCGTTGATGAGGTGGACAGCGAGGACGTGGCGATGAAGTACCGCGCCTGGGGCTGGGAGATCTTTGACATCAACGGCAATGACCCTGAGGAGATCCGTCGCGCTCTCGATGGTGCCATAGCGGTCAAGGGCAAGCCCTCGCTCATCATCGGTCACACGCTGATGGCTAAGGGGGCGATCGATAAGGAGGGCGGTCGCTCGCTTGAGGATCAGGTATCTACCCATGGTCAACCGCTCTCCAAGGCCGGTGCTGACATCCGTCGTACCATTGCCGGTCTCGGTGGTGATCCGGACGATCCCTTTGTCATCTTCCCGGAGGTGCAGGAGTGCTTCGCCAAGCGGCGTGAGACGCTCCTCGAGGAGAAGAAGGAGTGGCAGGCACGCTTCGACAGCTGGCGTAAGGCTATGCCGGAGGCCGCAGAGGAGCTGGAGCGGTGGCTTGACCCTGAGATGAAGGGCGTAGACTGGTCGCGGATCGAGCAGGCACCGGACAAGGCGACCCGCAATGCTTCGGCGACCGTCCTCGGACATCTTGCGGAGCAGGTGCCCAATATGATCGTCTCCAGTGCGGACCTCTCCAACTCCGACAAGACGGATGGTTTCCTCAAGAAAACCACACCCATCACGCGGGACAACTACGATGGCCAATTCATCAACATGGGCGTCTCCGAGCTGACGATGGCGGTGGTGAGCATGGGGCTGATGCTGCATGGGGGGCTGATCGCCGCCTGTGGCACCTTCTTCGTCTTCAGCGACTATATGAAGCCGGCGAT
>QWCJ01000135.1_pt1 | contig 49013 bp, 30 predicted proteins | sample 1972501 | NCBI WGS metagenome assembly QWCJ01 (sample SAMN09866711, study PRJNA288562) | Human vaginal metagenome isolate term2_vaginal, whole genome shotgun... | isolation source: vagina | host: Homo sapiens | place: USA: California
TCTTGTACTTACACAATTCACATCGCTCACTCCTTATCTCTAAGAAGGGCGATGCCCTTGTCTTATCTTTATGTCTATGATCTCTTTTTCAGCATCCCCGGCCCCTCGGGCGGTGATGTGAGTGCAAAGGTACGAAAGTTTTTCATTCCTGCAAGTGGCTCGGAAAATTCTTTTTCCAGATCCGCTCACCCCGACCTCTGCCGGAGCCTCAGGAGCGTACCCCTCTCGGCTTTGCGAGTGCAAAGGTACAACATTTCTCACTTCCCGCAAGCCCTCCCTCAGGAAATATTTTACGAAGACTTTGTAAGTCGCTGACTTACAGGACGAAAGAAATACACACTTCATTTAAAGTCAGATCTCCAGTAGACCAATCTTAAGACCCGCTCCCCATCAGCGCTTCACTAATACCGATATTAGAGTTGTCTAATACCGATATTAGAGATCACTAATATCGGTATTAGATTTTCCCCAGAGCAGAGGGGACCCTTACCCCCTTGCTACAGCGACCCAAGAGCAACGACTCCGGCCCCGCCCAAGAGTTAATCAAAATACGAAGTAATCCAGAGCGGGAAAAATCATTCTCATCAATGCAGTCACACAATCGGAGGACTCTCTTAAGGATCATCTGCAAATGACTTAGGACTTCTGAGTTTCTTCGTTCACTAATCGCCGCTTGCACTCTTTATTGGCTTGCCCCTACCCGGTCTCTAAAAAAGAACTGATACCTCTGTATTTCACTAAATTAGGTAGCAATTAAATTATTCTTACATTTGTCCTTGAACCAATCGTAGGGAGGACTTGCAACCTTGGTCGCTATGGTTAGTTCTTAACTTTTAAACCAAACCACTTATGAAGAAAAGACACCTATTCTGGCTGGTCTTGGTCGGTCTACTCTGTGGCTGCTCCAATAGGAGCAGCGTGCAAGAGCCGGAGAGGACAGCTCCAGAGGTAGTCAATGATGACTACTTCATCTCCGAGGATCAAGCCGAAGAGATTGCGTCAGCACTTCCCATAGAGGGAGAGTTGCGCCTCTTAGCCACAGACAAGAGCGTGCCCGGCACAAGAAGCATAGGGGCAGCAGAGAATGAGTACCAGCCGGCATACTATCTCTTTGCCGGAGAGAGAGGCGGCTACGCCATCATCGCAGCCACTGAGCGTGCTTATCCGCTGCTTGGGTACTCCGAGAGCGGCAAGATTGACCCTAAGGACTTGCCCTGCGGCCTGCAGATGATGCTTGATATCTACGCTGAGCAGATCAATACGGCACGCGCTCTCGACATTAAGCCCACAACCACTCGCGCTGACGTTGAGCCCGGCAGTATCGTCGTAGAGCCACTGCTGGGAGATATTATGTGGGACCAGATGGATCCCTTTAATGGTATGACCCCCGGACACGCTCCGACGGGATGCGTCGCTACGGCCACAGCCCAGATCATGCGCTATTGGAAATATCCGGATCACGCAGTGGGGACACATGGCTACATGAGTAAGTCCTATGGCTACCTCTCACATGACTACAACTACCGCATCGACTGGGACGATATGCCGATCGCACCGAATGGCACACCCGACAATAAGATAGATGCCAAGCCCAATCCGACCATTGCGCGATTTATGTACGGGCTGGGGGTGGCTTTTGATATGAACTACTCCCAACAGGGCAGTGGCACCACGCACGACAAGGTGGTACCTGCTCTGATCCGTCACTATGGCTACACTAAGGACATCAAGCGTATCACGGCGCAAGAGGCCGGTAGCCAGTGGTCATCCATCATCAAAAGGGAGCTTGATGCCCGCCATCCCGTACTCCATGGTGGTACCGGGAAGGGTGGCGGTCACTCCTTCGTCTGTGATGGATACACGACTGACGACCTCTTTCACTTCAATTGGGGCTGGAGCGGCGTCTCCAATGGCTGGTATAAGCTCAACGCTCTCGTCCCTGACGTCCTCGGCACCGGTGGTGGTGCAGGCGGCGGGTACAACGAAAACAGGGACATCGTCATCAACATCGCTCCCCCGGCTCGCATCCTCGGGAAGAATAAGGACAACAGCAACCTCGCAGAGGACGACGAGCAGACTGATGAGGATGAGTCAACCATCATATATAATGGTGTGCCCTACTCTGGTGTAAGAGTCTTTGAGCCGATCGATATCTTCATAAGCTACGTGTGGATCAACGGGATGAGCAATCCCTCAGCAGGAGAAGGGTACACGCTCTTTAACACAAGCAACCGACTGATCTCGGCCACCGCAGGCAAGGAGCTCAAGATCAAGATCGAGACCGATCGCACCAATCTCTTCACCTCCCCCGTCATCGGCATCTACATTGACTACAATGACAATGGGGTATTCTACAAGTATAAGACAAAGGATGGCAAGGTGTACAATGACCCGGACGAGAAAGTCTATTTAGGGAAAGTCTCTCTCGGCACATTCGACACTACGTATACGATCCCCACGACAGCCGCCAAGGGCATCCATCGTCTCCGCATCGTCCTCGATGATGACAAGGAGTATAAGGAGAAGAAAGAGGGCGACTTCTGGGCTACCAACCCCAACGCCGGTGGGCTGATAGCCGGAGAGGTGGAGGACTACTTCATCGAGATCAAGTAACCAATGACCCTGCTATACACAACACCAAAGAAGTATGAATAAGCGACTATATATAATGACAGCCGTTGTTGCCATAGCGAGCTTACTCCTCGCCGGCTGCACGGACCTCACCGACCTTGACAATCGGGTCAAGGATCTGGAGGGTCGGATGACGAAGGTGGAGGGGCTGGTAAAGTCTGCCAATGAGAGCATCGCGACTCTGCAGAAGCTCGTCGACGCACAGAGCAAAAACAAGGCTATCAAGGACTACCGCAAGCTGGATGACGGTACAGGATACGTGCTTGTGATGAGTGACGGTGAGGAGATCGTCGTCCGCTCCGGCAAGATGCCTCAGATCAGCATGATCGAGGAGGACGGCATCCTCTACTGGGCTATCGATGGCAAGATCATACATGATGCCAAGGGGAGTCCCGTGCCGGCCAAGGGTCCCAAGGGAGATCCCGGAGTACCCGGTGAGCCCGGTGCACCCGGCGAGCCTGGAGCACCCGGTCAACCCGGCGAACCTGGAGCAACCGGCATCACTCCTCAGCTGCGTGTGGATGCCGACGGCAATTGGGAGGTAAGCCTCGACAACGGCACCTCGTGGCAGTCTGTCCTCGATGTCAATGGTCAGAAGGTGAAGGCTAGAGCAGCCACCGCTGATCTTCAGATCACCGAGGACGAGGAGAGCGTGACGATCGTCTACAATGGCAAGACCTTCGTCCTCCCAAAGGCACCCCAGGCAGTCCCCGCCGCCGGGATTCGACTCACCAAGACATCCGCAGAGCTGGATGAGGGCGAGACACTTGAGCTCTTCTACAAGCTGGAGCCGAGCGATGCCACGACTCAGGGAGTTGTGTGGGCATCGGACAATACCGATGTAGCCACCGTGGATGAGGATGGCCTCGTCACTGCCGTCAAGGCCGGCGACGCCACCATCACCGTCTCTGTCAAGGGACAGCCTGAGATCAAGGCAACCTGCACGATCACCGTCAAGAGCAGCAGCATCGCTGTGACCAATCTGACCCTGTCCCAGAGCTCGGCCGAAGTTTCCGTAGGGAAGACGCTGACCCTCACCTGCACCATCGAGCCTACGGATGCGACCAATAAGGAGCTCATCTGGAGATCCTCTGACGAGACGATCGCCACGGTGGACGCTCAGGGAGTAGTGACCGGTGTCAAGGCCGGTCCCGTCACCATCACTGTCGCCTCAAAGTCCAATCCCTCGGTCACGGCAACCTGCACAGTGACTGTCGTAGGCGAGACCTCCATTGACGATGTACCGGTTGTTGGGCTCTAAATGAATACCACTATTATGAGACAAAATATATCCTATATCTTTACCGCACTACTGCTCCTTGCACTGGCTTCGTGTCAGCAGAGAGCGCAGATGCCGGAGCCGGACAATACAGATGCCACAGGAGGGTACACGATGTCCCTCACGGTCGTGGCGCCTGATGCCGACCCATCACTCCGCGCCCACTTGTCGGGAGAGTCAGGAGACCCGGTGCTCAAGGCAACCTTCAAGAAGGATGACGACATCGCTCTCTTCGTCTGGCAGGACGGCAAGCTCTACGACCTCGCTAATGTCGGCTTTGCCAGCGTGGAGGAGGGTGGCAAGCGTGCCACACTCACCTTTGAGCTGCCTGCCGGTGTCGACGAGACCAAGCCGATCGACCTGATTGCCTACGATGGACCGGCCGACTTTGGGTACAAGAGTGGCACTGAAGTCAAAAGAGATCGCATGCTGATCGAGGGTGATAAGATCTTAGTCAGTGCCGAGTCCTATGGACCGATCGCTTTGGACGAATTCTCCGCTCCGGTGATGTTTCACGAGAAGGGGATTATCCCATCGGAGACTGAGCGGACCGAGAGGTTTGTGAAGTTTAAGCACTTCGGATGCTACGAGGTGATCTTCTTCACAAACAACTCCGATGCGCCCATCAGACCACGCGTAGGTCTTTCCCAGAAGGGTCGTACCTCCAAGTATGGGGGCTGGCGCTCATGGGCACTTAAAATGGAGATGAATATGACGGATTACTCCATGACTTATCCGCACATGAACTTTACAACCGGTGAGATCATCTACACTAATGATGCAAACCCAAGACAGCCATTTGCAATGCTCAAAAACCTAGATCCAGGAGCAACCGTAGCGATGGTCACTTGGTACGTGCCCAATGCTAAGGTTACTGTGCCGGATCTGGAGCTTACTTATCAGAATGGTCGCAACTGGGTAGTATCCGATCAGAAGATCGCAGCCAAGGACTTCCCTATGGAGATCGGCAAGGCTTATGCGGTCTCCGGCTCATGGGATGGCACCAAGGTGACCATCGGTGAGGTGTCGATCATCGAGCCAACCGGTATCACACTCGACCAGAGCAAGCTTACGATCAAGGTGGGCAAGACGGCAACCCTCACACCCACGATCGAGCCGGCGGACGCCACCAATAAGAATGTCACCTGGAGCTCCTCCAATGAGACTGTGGCAACGGTCTCAGACGGTGTGGTGACCGGAGTCAAAGCAGGCACTGCCGAGATTACTGCAAAGACCGCCAATGGTCTGACAGCTAAGGCTACGGTGACCGTGGAGGAGATACCTGTGACCAAGATCACCCTCCCCACAACGGAAGCTTCGATGACCATCGGAGGGACGATGGATCTCAATCCGACGATCGAGCCGGCAGATGCGACCAGCACCCACATCTCGTGGAGCTCCTCTAACCAAGGCGTAGCAACTGTAGATGCCAGCGGTCGAGTAACGGCCAAGGGAGCCGGTACCGCCACCATCACCGGTACTGCCACCAGTGGTGCCAAAGTAACCTTAGTCATCACTGTCTCTGACAAGGTGATCGAGGTAACCGCCGTAACACTCGACAAGACCGCAGCTACGATCAAAGTCGGAAAGTCTCTGCAACTTACGGCTACCATCAAGCCAACCGGCGCGACCGACCAAAGGCTGGAGTGGACCTCCTCCAACTCCGACATTGCCATAGTAACGGACGGACGTGTGACCGGTGTCGCCCCCGGTGATGCAACCATCACCGTCAAGACGACTAACGGCAAGACAGATACCTGCACCATTACCGTAGAGAAGACGAAGGGCGTACCAGATGTCCCCGGTGTCGAACTATAATCCTCTTCCCATGACTATGAATAAAAAGATATATGCAGGTCTACTGACCCTGCTCCCTATTCTATTAGCTCTCGCAGGCTGCACGCAGGAGAGCTTACGCCCCACAGACGCAGACACCACGGATGGATCTACCCTGACGATTAAGGTGAATGCCCCCGGAGAGGACACCTCTCTCCGTGCCGTGATGTCTCAGATGGAGGACTCGAAGGACTTCCTCGTTCGCTTCAAGGCAAACGACAAGGTGCTACTCTTTGCCTCCCAGGAGGGCAAGCTCTTCAAGATCGGAGAGGTCCCCTTCGCCTCGCTCTCCGAGGACGGCAAGGTAGGCACGCTCAGCATCACCCTACCTGCGGAGATAGACAAGAGCAAGCCGATCGACCTTGTGGGCTATAACGGCATCAACCAGAGCAGTTTTAAGGGACCCAATATGGTCTACTACGACAAGGATCACTTCAACGAGAATATCCTCGCCCCGGAGCTGAAGGGTCGGGCGCTCGCACTGATGCCCGCCTCGTCCTACAATGGATGCCGGATAGAGGACTTCAATGCCCCTGTGATCTTCCGTCTCAAGGGGATCGTCCCTGCCGAGACCGACATGACCAAGGTGGAGGGAGACTTTGAGCACATCGGAGCCTACGAGGTGGTCGTCCTCGAGAATAGGAGCGACAAGCCCTTCCGCGATCCCGTCACCTTCTCGGAGCCGGGGACACGGACCAAGAAAGACTACGTCTACAATGGTGGCTTCCGCTCCGGCGTGGGGACCAGGTATCCCTTTATCGACCTGATGACGGGAGAGGTGCTGGAGTTGTCTCAGTCATCTCCCTACCAGAGCTTCCTGTCCAGACCCAAAGCACTTGCACCCGGAGAGACCGGTCTCTACATGACCTGGGTAATGCCGCGACCCGACGTAACACAGATCCCCGAGCTGACACTCGCCGCAGGATCCTACTCCACCATCGTCACCTCAGAGGGCTTGATCCCGGCGCGCAAGGGACCGATGAAGAGTGGTATTGCCTACATCGGCTACGGCTACTGGGACGGCGAGCATATCGTCGCCCTGGATCGGGAGAAGGAGGAGCGCAAGACGCAGTATGTCACCATCACCACGGATATCCCGGTGGGCAGCCCCATCACCGTCTCTGCCTACCTGGACTACAGCAGTCGTGATGCGGCCTACGTGGATCTTAATGATAATAACGTCAAGGATCCCGGTGAGGCGATTACCAAGTCTTTCGGCGCCATGGAGTACACCGTCTCCCAGCCGAGGATCTCCTTCCGCGGTGCCTTTGAGGATCTGCAGCTCTCCAAGCAACATCTGACCGATGTGGAGATCAGCCCCGTTGCCGCCCTCTACGATCTGGATATACGCAACAATAAACTCTCTGCCGGCGTGATCAATAAGATCATCGATCAACTCCCTGACCGTTCCGGAGTGAAGCCCGACGATGTACACCATCTGCTGCTCCAGATTTCGGGTAATCCCGGACTGGAGGAAAAGGGCGTGGAAATCGACCTCAAGAAGGCTCTCAACAAAGGCTGGAGCGTCGATGTGCCTATTGTGCGAAGCGACCTCCCCCAGAATTATATGGAGCTTTCCGGCGAGCCACCTTTCACTCTTGCCTTCTCCGTGGAGGCTGATCCGGCAGAGCGTGACAACGTCTGGATCGACCTCAATGGCAACGGAACGCTGAACGAGGGTGAGAAGATTGAGAACTTTGGCTCCACCAGCACCAACTTGGTCAAGGCTACCACCAACCAACTCATCATCTACGGACACATCACCTCACTGACAGTCTCGTATGGGCAGGTGAAGTATTACTGGGGAGGCTCCGACAATGTAAATACTGAGATTAGGCACCTTAACTTCTCTGGTACGGGGATATCAGCGTGCATCTCAGCATTGTATCCCAAGCTTGAGACCCTGCTACTGGCAGATAATCCAATGCTCCTCCTCATCAATACCAAGAAGCTGCCATTCTTATCCAAACCTGCCGGTCTTAAGGTCCTCGACCTGGGTAACTCCGGATCTATCATCCGCCAGATGAATATACCGTACGATGTGCCTTCTTTTGATCAGATGACCGGTCTCACATACCTCAATATCCAAGGCTGGGACTGGACCAGCGAGCAGGTCGACCTGAGCAAGATGACCAAGCTGGAGCGACTGATCGCCTCAGGCAACAAACTGAAGACGATCGACCTCTCCGGGGCAAAGGGTCTGAAGTATGTCGAACTCATCGGCAATCAGCTCACTGCCGAGACCATCAACAAGCTACTGAACGACCTCCCCGATCGCTCCGGCAAGTCTCCCGGTCAGCTCTTCATCGCCGACAACCCCGGCTCCGGTGCTGGTAAGTACTCCATCGCACGGAGTAAGAACTGGAGAGTCGATGCCCGCAACAGTATAAGCAACCACCCTGCCCGCAGACCCAATATGGAGGGCGAGGACTGGTAATGATCCGGTGAGTCTTTTTCCTCACAACGAACAATATATATGACTATGATAAATAGAAAGATAAGCCTCTCCCTGCTGCTGTCGCTCCTCATCCTGGCGCTGTCAGCCTGTACGGACAGGTCGATCAATACTCCAGAGGAGACGCCCTCAAGTGATGGTCAGACCTACACCCTCCGCATCACCGCAGGACCCTCCCCGGAGACCCGATCCATCATCAAGGACCGCAATAGCAAGGGCATCATCCTGAAGTGGAATGAGGGGATGTTTGACCTCAATATCGCCTTCGTCCAAGAGGGCAAGGTAAGACTCCAGCGAGGAGTAGAGATACTTGAGACGAAGGGAGAGTACTGCACCTTCGAGGTAACCCTGCCAAAGGGGATCGATGCGGATAAGAAGTTTGACCTCTACGGCATCGTGGCTCAGGACATGCTCCTCAAGAAAGGTCGACTCATGGTCGGCGTAGGAGCCAGGCCGCTCTACGAGCTGACCAAGTACTCCAATAATCAAGACGGCTACGTGCCGGTCTACTTCTGTACCAAGGAGGTCTCCGTCTTTGACAAGGAGATCAAGGCGGACTTTGTCCACCTCGGCTCTCTTGCTGTCGTAACGCTTAAGAACAGCTCCGACAAGCCTTGGCGTCTGGCGGGTATAGCAGTCCGTCCGACAGACGGGGGCACTGAGTTTTACCACAAGGGCTCACTGCCCTTTGCCGGTAATGCCGAGATCCCCTACCTCAACATCATGGACCCGACTGAGGCTCCCGTCGACTACATGACTGCAGTCACCTACCCCGATGTGACGATTGGACCGAAAGAGACACAACACCTCGGCTTCTGGTTCCGCGCCACCAATACGGAGAGTACTCCTGAGGTAAGCCTCGTGGCCTACGATCCGGAGGGAGAGGGAGAGATCGTCTCCGTCAATACCCTCCCCGCCCGCACTGCCATGCAGCCGGGGAGGGCATACAACCTCTACGCCGAGTGGAGCGGCACGGAGCTTAAGCTTGTTGCTCCCTTTGATAAGGAGCCGCCGAGCGATCTGCCGACGATCAAGTTTACCCTCAACGACGTCCCCACTGAAGGGATTCTTCTCTCCATCAGCCCGAGCAGCCAGGAGGCTGAGAGTACCGCGTGGATTGATCTCAATGCCAACGGCACCTTTGACCCCGGAGAGGCGATCACAGAGTTTCAGTATGACCTCCGCAAGGATAATATGACCCTCTACAAGCCGACCGAGACCACCCTCACGATCCATGGTGACATCAGTGGCTTTGCCGTCTCCGGTGTATCCAACAAGGATAAGGAGATGATCAATTGGCTCACCTCTCTCGAGGTCAGCGACAACAGCCCGCTCAGCACCTTAGTGGTCTACAATGGTCAGATCAAGTCTGGAGACCTCTCCGGTCTGAAGAGACTGAAGGAGCTGGAGTGGGTGGCCAATGGCACAGAGACCATCACCCTACCGACCGATGGCAAGACCCTACAGTCTGTGATCGTATCAGGCAATCCGGGGCTCAAGACAATTGACATCAGTACGGCACCCAATACGATAATGCTCTTCCTGGAGGAGAATGGTCTCACCTCCATCACTTGTCCTGCGTCCTTCAAGGATCTCTGGATAGGCAGCTTGAAGGGCAACAAGCTCGATAAGCTCGCACTTCAGTCCTTCATGTTGCATCTCAATAAAGCAGGACAGAAATACTACAACTGGATGTACTCCCTTGACATCTCAGAGAACCCCGGCTCTGCCGATGCGGACACCTCCGCAGCTGTCGCTAAGGGCTGGATGGTGATTAATGGTGTAAAGTAATCCTCCCGCGAGACCTTATATTAAGAGGAGGCATCGACCAATGGTCGATGCCTCCTCTTTTTTTGCGCTTCCTCTATTGACCAGAGAGAGAGGTCTCCGTCTCTCAAAGCGGCCGGCCGACCTACTGTTTCGTCAGCTCAATGGCGCGGAAGCCGCCTCTATCCGAGTAGACTGCACGCCCCGAGACCATATCTCCATCAGCGAGGTCTTGATCATCAAGGAGGTACCGGGGCACATAAATATCATCATCGACAAAAGCGAAGTCCGGAGCATCGGTCGAGCTCATATACTTTAGGCTCAGAGCTCCGCTATACTGTACAATCAGCGACTCGTCCACCTCGTCAGTTTTCTCCATCCCGACAGGGATCAGCGCCCCCGCCCGCTTTCCTCGCTGAATGATCGCATACCTGATCTTAAGCGAGTCCCCTATCTCGGGACGAAGCTCTGTCTCAGAGTAGCGGATCACTCTGTCATGTACCATACCGCTCCTAAGCAATATGTGGAAAAGTGACTTCTTGGGATTGACATTATCCACAACTGCTATCCCCTCGGAGAAGCGCTCAAGAATACTCTCCGGGCTATCACAGAGAGCCGGAGATTTCACCCTCGCTCTCTTCTCCCCCTTGACACACTCATAGAAGTATCTAAAGGTCAGGCAGTCACCAGGCTTATACTCTCGGTCGGCATTAAATAGGACAAAGTCATCCCCATCGGGGGAGGCTATTGAGGCAATACGCTTCTCCTTATTAAATCGGTAGATGTATCCCACCTCCTCCGGCAGGGTGCTCCAGAGCGGCTGGTCCGTCACCTTCATCATCAGAGGTCTCAGTCTTACTCCCTCGTCGGATGCTGGATCAGTAGCCTCCTCAGCGATACAGCGACACCTGACCACAGTCCCAAGGGGGACACTCTTCTTCCCTATGCCTAATTGTACGGGTCTGATGGAGAAAGAGCGGTCGCCGGACACCAGCTTCACCCTCTCTTTACCCTTGACCTCATATTGCGAGACAACCACAAAGTCCTCCCACTGATAGTCCGAGTAGACGTACTCCATTGCAGCCGTCACAGCCTGTTTCTTGTCATACCGATCAGGTCTATCGTCCTCTCTGCTTTGGGCGAGTTGCTGTAGGTGGAGGCACCGGGCATCCACCTGCATCCCCTCTTTCTGCCTAAAAGCCACATACTCTCTGAGGTACTTGCGAGCATCAGCAGCATACCCCTCCCCGACCAGTAGCTCTGCAAGGTCAAGCTTGATCGGCCCCACGAACTTGTCATCACGCTGAAGCTCAAGGGCGCGGAGCAAAAGGCCAATCTTGATCGTGGGATCACTGACAGACTCCGCAGCCTCCCGCCATACATAGTAATTGGTACCGAGCACCAGCAGCAGCTTACGGAATCGCTCCGATGCATCCTCCTCATCCCCTGACCAGAGAGAGAGGAAAGCTCTGTGGCGAGCAGTCCACTCATCTCCGGCACGATGGCTCTCCATCTCGTCATAGAGCCGACTCAGCGTGGTTATCAGGTCGGGATCGCGCTGTGACGAAGGCAGACTCTTAAGTGCCTCGTAGCAGGCCTTAGCGAATGTTACCGCATGTGGGGGATATGACTTACCGTCCGATCCGGTAGCCGGGCGCCATGCACTCTCCCCCATACTGACCTCGGCTGTCGCCCGGAGGAAGTCTAAGAGAAACCGGGCGCGAGACGCATCAAAGTCTCGCGCGACAAGAGACATAATCTCCAGATGCCAGTGGGTAGCCTCGTACTGGCCATAGCGCATCGCATAGGTCATAGCTGCCTGGGCAAACTTTCCGGACCAGCCCTCCTCCTTCTTGATGTTATAGAGCGTCCAAAACCACCACTTGCGCTGCATGTCGGCTATATTCCGAGGGTACACTATTGATTGAGGAGCTCCCTCATCGAGCTCCTCAATCAATGGTGTACCCTCCTGGGCAAGCTGGTCACAGACTCTTGAGAGCAGAGAGGGGAAGGTGCCTCCATTACCATCCCGAGTGGGCTGCAGATCCTCCCTCCGGAGCATCCGGGGACCCCAGTGCTGAAGAAATCCGGAGAAAGAGAAGTCCTGCCCCAGCCTACGAAGCGTCACCGCCTGCCCAAGCATCATAGAGTGGAGGAGAGAGGGGCGTTTATTCGTCAGACAGAGGTATTTCCACAACACAGCAGGGCCCTCACGGGGAGCCAGCTGATCCCCTTTTGCTCTGAGGTAGCGGTAATAGATCCAGCCCAGCTCCTCATGCAGGGATGGATCCAAGGACTCACCCTGTCGTCCTACTATATTGCTCGCCCGATCGAAAGCCGTGATGGGATCTGACTTAGCGAGCTCAGAGCAGGCAGCTATGTCCGAGGCGTGAGGTGACAGCATCCGCCTTAGCTTCATGATTGCCGGCTTTCCGAGATTCTTGTCGTCCTTCATCGTCCGCTGCAGGCCCTCCATCTGAGTCAATAGATCCTGCGCACGTACCCTTCCCTCATCTGTCGGAGTATCGAGTAGCTGCCCAACCATATCACGCAAGACCCAGAAGAGTGCCATATCAGCCCACTCTCCCGGGTCTGCTTCCCGCAAGGCTTGAGCCATCTCGTATGCCTCCTCGAGACGACCACTCTTACGCATCGCGGTTATGTCCTTTACTCCGTACATATATCAGTCCTTATACGCTTGATAAACTTATCCAATAGCTCGTCAGAGCCCCCCATGAGCGAGGAGGGCATAGCCTTCGTGAGGAAGCCCTTATTTAGGTAGTAAAACTGGAGTGAAGCAAAGGAGGCAGAGGTCCTCAGCCCATAGAGGACATAATGCTGGTCCGGGTGATCGCAGACACCCGTGATCGTCACACCGCACTCACTCGCAGCCCCCCTCATATATTGATATAGCTGATCCAGGAACGGCAGAGCCGGCTGATAGCTAACATCAAACTCATACTCGCGCTCATCCCTCAGCGCCTCCACTATCGCAGACTCGTCTGGGACCTTAGGCTGCACAGAGTAGCTGCTATATAGTCCACTTCCCTTGTACAGGCAGTCGCAAGTCAGGCGACCTGATGGTCCCTCGATCGTATATCGATCCCGGTAGGGCATGGTGGCCACATCGGTGAGCTTATAGCCTATCTCGGCCAGAGCTTTTCCGGCACTGAGACACTTGGCCCGCTGCGATGGGGATGCTTCTGCCCCCAGATAGTCGCACGGAAGATCCTGCAGGCGATACACCTCCGCAGACACCTTTGAGATCTTTGAGATAGGGAAGAGGTCAAGCTTCTCAAAGGGCGAGACATCAGGCATATGGACCCCATAGAGCGACCGCTTGGCACGGGTCAAGGCGGTATAGATCCACCTGAGCGAACTCTCATCTGACCTCCCACGCTGGGAGAAGTCCACGATCACCTGCTCCCACTCTCCTCCCTGTGCCTTATGGCAGGTAATGGCGTATCCATACTTTGCCTGCAGAGCATTGACGTAGGGGTCTTCGATCATCTTTTTCGAGAGATCGGGCGACTGCCTTTCGGAGGAGTGGCGGATATAGAAGTGGATGTACAGAGCCTTTGACTCCTCTGCGGTCAGAGAGGCTCTCTCTGAGTCCAGCAGCGTGGTGAGCAGTAGTCGCTGACCTCTCATCCCCGTCTCAGTCTCATACTCTACCCTCCTAAAGGAGAGTCGGACGTGGCGTCGCTCCCTGCCCGTCCCCTGGGTCCCCCATACAGGTACGCTTACAGTCTCCTCCGGACCGGGATCGTCTACGATCCGGATGAAGTCTCCATTTAAGACCAGCTGATCTCCGAAGTAATTATTCCGGACCACCTGCAGGACATCTCCCTTGCGTAGACTCGGCTGATCGGGGAAGTATCTCTCACGGACAGCTCGGTTGTACCACAGAGCCTGCTTATTGCTGTAGCAGATCACGGCACTGCGATTCATCATCGGTGTGGGGCAGATCTCCTGATACTTCTGCGCCACCTGCTCCATTGTCAGTGGCTCCACCTCACCCTTGCGGGTCTCCAAGCGGAGTGTATTACGCACCTCGGACTGGATCAGATCCTTGACCAGCATAGCGTTCTTCAGGATCAGGCTCTCGTGCTCCTGGCGGATCACCTCCGTCAGGGTGTAGCTACGCACAGGTATGTCGGCGGAGGCGAAGTAGTCCGTAGAGAGGGCACACGACCGAGGATCCGTGACGGGAGGGAGCTGATTGGGATCTCCGACAAAGACCAGCTTGCACCCGAGGTGCCACTCTGAGTAGGTCAGCAGATCCTCCAGTAGTGAGCCGGTGCCAAATTGCACCCCCTCCTGCCACGACTTCTGTGCGGGGATCAGAGATGCCTCGTCGACAATGATGACCGAGCGAGAGGGATCATGCTCATCCCCAAGAGTCTCCACCGAGAAGTAGGTGGACACATAGTCTGTCTCAGGAGCAGACGTCAGGGACACCATCCTCGCAACGCTCACGTTCCCCTCCTCATCGTGCAGCACCAGCTGATCCCCTTCGTGACGGTAAATAGCACTATGGATGGTGGAGGCTTTGAGGCCACTCTTCTCTGACAGGATTCGAGCAGCCCGACCCGTCGGCGCCATAAGTAGCGGCTCCTGCCCATACTGAGGCAGGAGGTCACAGAGCGCACGGATCATCGTCGTCTTACCTGTACCGGCATATCCCCCAAGGATAAATACCGTGTCATCACTCTCGAGGAAGTCTCTCAGTTGAGCGAGAGCCTCACGCTGCTGCGGATAGAGGGGCATCATTTACTTTATTAGTGATCTACTTTAGGGGAAAATAGGGGATGCTTTACGGCAATGATCTTTCCGTCGGAGATAGTCAAGGTAAGCCGATCACCGGTCTTGTACCCTTTCACATCTCCCCAGAGGCGCTTGGGCAGCTCCTCCGGTGTCTTCCCGTCATACCTTACGTAGCAAGTGGAGACGAGCATACTCGATATGACCCCGGGGACATCGTGCGGGGTACCGGCACTTAGCAGATCTTGGGCGATAAGGTCTGCTAACTGCCTAAGGTCCCTACGTATGGTGATGAAGGTATTGAAACGGATGAAGTTATCAAGCTGCTTATCACTCTCCCTCACCCTAACCAGTCCGGGATCTATCTCGAAAAATCTATGAGAAAAGGCATTCCTCACCTTCCTCAGACCGGAGAGCCTGAACTTAAAGTACGTGTCCAGTGGAGGAGTCTTGCTGTTGCAGAAGGCATTGATCAGATAGTGCGACTCGACATCAGAGACCGAATCTACGGGTCGACCTGTTCTCCCAGAGTATCTGAAGCCCTCCTTCTCTGACTTCGTATTCTCCCGCAGCATCTCCTCGAGCGAGTCCACATCAGGGTACTTCCTTTGGTAGAAATAGTTCAGCAGATTCTCCACTTGGTAAAAGGCATAGACACAGAAGAGCGGGAAGCGATCATCCTCAGGGATGCGCGTACTGAGGGTCTTACTCTCCATCTGAAGGTTATCAATGATCAAGCGGTCTCTCGTGCGATGGTCGTCCACGAAGTCATACTTGATCTCCGGATCAATATCCTGCTGTATCTGCAGCACATCACGTATCGTGCAGACATCCTCCCCCACCTCCGTCAGGTACTCCTCCAGCTCGGAGCTAAGTGGGATGGTAGCCGGCGCAGTCGGGATGCCCAGCCGACTCCTCAGCTCCGCCCCAAAGTCAGGTCTTTGGTCACAGAGCTTGACCACCTTATCAAGCGTAGTCCTTAGTATCTCATCCATTATTGAGTAGCTGATCCAAATCAAAATTAAGAGCCTCCAGGTCGACCGGCGCAGAGGCTGTGAGCGCGAGACCCTCCGCAAGGAGCCGCTCTCCCCCTGATGGCAAGGGCTCCACTGCCCCTTCATCGGCATGGAGCAAGCGATCAAAGTCTGCGCTGAGACGGCGGTAGACGCTGTCATTGGGCCCCCTTCACCATACGGAGATAGCAGAGCTTTCCCTCCAGGACGAGGATCATGTCGGGGCACTTCTCTCTCAGGTGTCCCTTCTCCGCCATATAGCTCTCCTCAAACCTTGCCCTCGCCTCTCCCTCACCATACTTTCGCCAGATGTAGAGGAGGTTTCGGATCCCTCGGACGTAGGACTGTGGCACATTGAGCCTCTCCCCCACGGTCAGCCCCGTCACCTCCTGCCGAGCTCCTCGCTTCTGCAGCCTCGTCTTCTTCTCATTAATGACAAACCGCTGATCCTCTACTATCCTCCTAAGCTCAGACCGGAAGTCACCCCCCACCTCATACACATTATGCATAGAGCTAAAGGTGATATCATCAGCATAGCGAGAGTAACGGAGACCAAATCGCTTAGCCACCCCGCCCAGGCGTCTATCCAGCGTATCACACACCATATTGGTCAGTATCGGGGAAGTGGGGGCACCCTGTGGCAGCACGTATCTCACCATCCCCTCATCCGTCTCCAGCCTTACGGAGCAGAGACCGGCAATGATGCCGGCGATCGGCCTCTGGAGACTCAGCGGCTTGATCTGCAGTCTCGCCCACACCCTCGCCTGATCCACGCTGGGGAAGAAGTCCTTCAGGTCGGTATTGAAGACGTAGTTTTGTCGCAGATGGATCTGAGCATTGGTGACTACGGAGCGCCCCTCAGCAAATCCCATCGCATACTCAGAGGGCGTGTAGAGAGCCTTCAGCATCTCATTGACATACCTAAGGATCAGCCTGAAGGTCTTATTCTTCGGTGCCGATATCACCCGACAGCCACCGCTCTTCTTCGGTATCTTAAAGGAGCGATACCGCCCGTCATGCGAGGGATTGCGGTAGTAATTGATGTGCTTTAGGGTAAAGGGATGAGGATCCTCCTCCACCCCTTGATCCTCCCTCTTCATCTGATTGAGGAGAGTCAGGAAGTCACCGACGGTAGCCAAGCTGCGCACCTTGGTGGCGAGTATCTTCTTTTCCATAACGTAAAGCACTTATATGACAAGAGAGAGAGATGACAAGACTGCAAGAGGACACTCATTTCTTTATGTATGTGAGCGGAAAATAAAATACCCTCATCTAAATAGATCATGAAAGAGGATATCTAACCCCTAAATGAGGATGTTCTCTCGTGGATATGAAAATAGATCATCACGATCAAACATTGGCTATCTCATATCCCCGAGGGGAGTCTGAGACATCTTGCGAATACACCTCCGGAGAGGTGCGGCCTAAGCCCGCAGGACGAAGTCAAATTTATGTCCCTATGCAGTATGTCAAGGATCTCTCTTATGGTTTTCCATCCCAAAGATAGCATAAATAGGTCATCCCTCACCGGGAGTGCTATTGCTATCGCACTAATCAAATAAACCGGGAGAGGATGCGCACTCCGTAAGTAAGAGATGTGCGACCTAAGCTGGTCAGATCGCCACTGCGATCATCCAACAGCCTCCCATAGAGGCCTCCCGCTCATTTTGTGATACAAAGGTAGACCACCTCTGCGAACTCTATCTTCGCACCTCAGACTCTCCGTAGCGAAAAGTCATGTTTTCTATCCTATTCTTGATTTTTTGTCTCACCTCACTCGGTGACAGCACGATCAAGTGCTCTCCAAAGGAGGTCAGCTCACGGAATAGCTCATAATTCTCCCGACAGGTGATCCTGAAGAAGCGTCCACCGGCGAGGCTCGGCCAGTCGACCCTCAGGCTCTCCTCCTCAGCCAAAGCGGCCTGCCGTTGCGACTGATGGAGCGGCTTGGTGGAGACGTAGTCCATAGACTGATCACTCACCCAGAAGAGGATCTCCCTCAGCGGGCTGTCACGATCGACCGTCACACCGATCACCTCACTGAAGTAGTCACTCATATCCACCTCACAATCCCTATACGTCTCAGAGGTCAGCAGCTCCAGACGATCTATCCGATCGAGGGCAAAGCAGAGCATCGTCCCGTCCGCCACTGCCCCAAAGACGAACCATCGCCTATTATACTCGCGCAACAAGTATGGGGAGAGCCCTATGGAGCGCACATCATCCGGTGCAGCAAAGGTATGGTAGCTCAGAGCGACCACCACCCGGTGAGAGATGGCGGTAAAGAGCTGTCCGAGGAGCTTAGAGTTGGCCAAGGAGTTTTTGCTAAAGGAGAGGATCTTAGGCTGCTCCTCCGGCACACGGAGCCCTTGACGAAGGCTCTCCAGCCCCTCCAGGTCCGGCAGTCCATCGAGCTGCCCCAGGATCGACAGCGCCTCCCGCAGCAGATACTTCTCGTCATCGCTCAGCTCCTTCTTAAATATGGAGAATGAAGAGTCCGCATACCGGACACATCGCTTGGAGATACTTCCGCCCCGCTCATGGTCATAGGTCGATACGCTGTATCGCTCCAGCTCCACCATAAATGGACTCTCATACTCGAGATACCGTAGGTCCTTCTCGATGGTCCTCCGACACACACCATCCGTACTTGGGTCCACCTCCGCCAGTCGCTCACTCACCTCCTCGGTGAGATCGTCCAGGGAGTAATGGCGATAGCGGTTACTGAGCAGATCATCGAGGATCTTGTACCGCGTCATAGCGTTCTTATTGGCAGGCATAGGGCAAGGGCAAGTGATTGTCTGTAGATAAAGATTGATCGTGCATCAGGAGACCGTTGCTTACTCGAGATGAAGGTTGGATGTAGTGGTTGGTGATTGATTGTCGCAAAGGTACCCAGTGACTGCGAACTCTATCTTCGCACACCTGACACGCTTTTGTAGAGAAAAGGGAGATGCCGATCGTAACTCCACATCTCCCTCTCTTAAGTCTCTATGACAGACTATATGAGAATGTCGCACGAAGTGCCATTCTCGCACATTTGTTTCAAATGTGCTGAGACTTTGCACGAAGGACGAGATGCAAGGCGCTGAGGATGAGGCCGAAGGGAGCGTACTAGCGGTCAAAGACCGCCTTGTAGCCGTCGACCATACGGTCCCACGAGAAGTGGTCGGTGGTGTAGGACTGCCCCCGCTTGCCCCACTCTGCCAGCTCCTGCTGTGGCATTGAGAGGAGCTCGCGGATCTTGGCGACCCAGCGGTCGGGATCCTCGGGAGGAAGGAGAGTGCCATTGGCACCCTCGATCACCGCCTCGGTGATGCCCTCTATGCCGGAGGCTACGACCCAGGTTCCCCGCACACTCGCCTCGAGAGCGACAAGCCCAAACCCCTCCTGGTCACCCTCGACAGGGATATTGGGCATCACGAAGAGGTCCGCCAGCGAGTAGAGTGACAGAAGGTCCTCAAAGGAGACCCGCCCCAGGTGATAGACGCCGGGGGTCGTCTCCAGCAGCTCATCCAGCTCTGCCTCATCGGTAGGCGCCCCGAGGAAGAGTCGCAGGTCATTCCACGGTATATAGCGCGTCACAGACTGCATAAAGGACTGCTCTTGTCGCCGTGGCCCGGTCATCAGCAGCACCACATCGGGGCCAAGAGAGGGCAACACATTCTTGATAAACCACGAGAAGCCCTTCCGCTTCACCGAGCGACCACTGGCGATGATCACACGCTTGCCTCGCACGTCCACCCCTCGCGACAGCAGCTCCTCGATGATCTCCTCCCGGCGATCGGGCTTATCCGCCAGCGACACATCGACGCCATTGGGCACAGTATAGGTGTGCTCGGGGTCAAACCCACGCTTGAGGCACTGCCGGCGGGTGTACTCGCTGACACAGATCGCCGCACTATACTGCTCCAGCTTCGGGATAAGCTTATCCTGATAAAAGTCCAGCGGGAAGGTGACATCCAGCCCATGATAAGTGACGACGACAGGGATGTCGAGCTCCTTCTGCATCCAGAGCGAGGCAGAGGCCATCGCCCCATCATTGAGGTGGATCAGCCGTATCCCGGGATGACTCTCGAGACACTCCATGATGTGACGCTTAAGCGCAGCGAGCCAGACCACCTTGGGCCGGTCCCCTTTCTTATAGGTAAAGGAGTGGACCTTGTAGTAGGTCTTCAGCCCCTTGATGAGCTCATAGCTCTGCCGCTCCATCCCTCCGGTGGAGGGGGGATACTTATGCGAGATACAGAGGATCTCAGGCTTCGTTCCGATCATGGATATCAGAGTAATTCATAGTAAAGATAGGTCTACTCCCCACTCCGCGCGGCCGGATGACGGCGATAGACCACGAGCGAGGCGATCCCCGCCACTGCGAGCCAGAAGAGCTGACGCCCTCGCCTCATGAGCGAGGCGGCGAGCCACACCTCGTTGCTCTGCACACCGATGAGGTCGAGCATCACCTTATTCCCGTACTCCTCGATACCCAGCTGCCCGGGGATGACCGACCCGAGGGTCTTGAAGACCCCCACGCCCATCTCCACGGCTATGGCACTCATCACGGTGACGTTAAGTCCCAGCGTGGTAAAGATGACGAAAAACTCCATCGCCCCAAAGACCCAATGGACCATACAGAGTCCCAGCGTGAGGCAAAAGCGATGCTTGTGTCGGTGAAAAAACCGTGCCGCCTCGAGATTGGCGGCGTAGGTCTTGCGGATCCGCTCGTCGGAGAGGAGGGACCACTGCGTCCTCCGAGCCAGGCTCTCCACCGTCCGACCGATCAGCAGCCGGGGATGGACCAGCAGGCGGAAGAGACCATAAAAGATAAAGGCCATCACCGCCACCGTGCCGAGAGCGACCAGTACGCCTTGCGTCCCACGTATCGCACTCCCCATCAGGATATAGAAGACTGACACGATCGTCATGAGGACGTTGGCAAGAATCACCAGCCCCCTATGGGTGAGGACGGAGCTGAGAGCGTGCTCGACAGAGATCCCGTCACGCCGCATCAGCATCACCTTCACCGTCTCCCCGGCCACTATGCCGGTGAGATTAAAGGGGGCGAGCATGTCACCTATCAGTCGGTAGACAAAGAGCCTCCAGAAGGGCAGACTCCGCTCTCCGCCGACGCTGAGACAGAGGCCCCAGGCGACATTGGAGGCCGCATAGGAGATAAAGGACATCAGGACGACTAAGGGGAGCATCACCGGAGTCTTCCGGAGCAGATCCCCCAGCGCCGAGAAGTCCACCGAGGCGACAAAGCGGACGACCAATGCCACCACCACCACGAGGAGACTCCAGGTGACGATTTTGATGATCCTCTTGGACTTCGCTTCTCCTTGAGGCAAAGGCTTCTCTCTATTGGACATATCCCTTGATCCTGCTCTGCTTCTTTGGTTGGGAGCGTGCAATAATACACTATTTTCCTGATATAGTCATACACTAATGCGCACCAGCACCTTGCAGCAGAGTCGGGGATGGCTGACCATTAGTGAGTAGTCTCACATCAGATGGCTCTCTGAGAAACGCTTAATCCTGAAAAGGCCTGAATCTGTAACGGCAAAGAAACCGATTTGTCATAAGGAAGAGCGAACTTTGGGGCATTAAGTCACCAGAACGCATCACTCAGCATAGTACTGCCATGTCATCATTCAGTCGCAAAGCCATCCTGCTGCTCGGCATCCTCCTTCTTCTCCCCATAGTCGGCCTCGGGCAGGGGACCGTCAGGGGTAGGATCACGAGCGCCAACCCCAATGCACCCATCACTGCCGCCACGATCCTCGTCCGGGGGACAGACCCCCTAGTCTACACCACGATGGGAGAGGACGGGACCTTTGAGCTCCGTGCACCCATCGGGCGCCAGACGATCGAGGTGCGGAGCATCGGCTTCCTGAGCCGCGAACTGTCGGTCACCGTGATGCCGACCAAGGAGACGGTCCTCGATGTAGAGCTGGAGCCCCTGGATGTCGTGCTGGGTGAGGTGGTGGTCTCCGCTCCCTACGACAAGAGCAAGACGCTCGACCCGCTGAGTTTTGCCGGAGGGCGGAGCTTCAGCACCGATGAGACCTACCGCTTTGCCTCCTCGCTCGGTGACCCGGCACGTATGGTGCGGAGCTTTGCCGGTGTGATGCCCGCCAACGACAGCCGCAATGACATCATCATCCGTGGCAATAGCCCCATAGGTCTGCAGTGGGTCCTCGACGGCATCGAGGTGCCCAACCTTAATCACTTCAATGCCGGCATCGGCCTCACAGGCGGGCAGGTCTCGATGATCAATACAAACCTGCTGACCAACTCAGACTTCCACCTCAGCGCCTGGCCTGCCCCCTTCGGCAACGCCCTCTCCGGCATCTTTGACCTGACGATGCGCCCCGGCAACACCGCACACCACGAGGGATGGCTGCAGACCGGCTATGGTGGTCTTGAGCTGGGCTTCGAGGGACCAATACCGGTAGGGAGCGAGTCCAATTACCTCGTTTCCTATAGATACTCCGTGCCGCGGATCATGAGCGGACTGAAGCTGATGAAGCTCCCCGCCGTGCCGGAGTATCAGGACCTGACGGCCAAGGTCACCCTCCACGCCGACGACCGGCATAGTCTCTCCCTCATGACTCTCTGGGGGAAGAGCTTCATCAAGATCGACACAGAGAAAATGGTGTCAGAGAAAGACGCTATGATCGACATCGAGGATGAGGGGGCGCTCGACAGCTACAATCAGCTCATCGACGAGGGCAGTAGCAATCTCATCATCGGTCTCACCCACGATGCCCGCTGGAGCAAGCAAGTGCAGCAGCGCACCACCCTCTCTCTCGTCCGTACCGCCCTCGACCTCGATGTCAGGAGACAACTCAAGGAGAGTGGAGAGCTGACCGACAAGTACGAGCAGGTGATGAAGGACACCTCCAAGGAGATCAAGTACTCCCTCCACACCGATCTCACCTGGCACCCCGACCTCTCCTCTCTCGTGGTGGCGGGAGCGACAGGAGATATCTATCAGGTGGACTACCACGCTGACATACCGATAGCAACGGAGGCGGGCAGGGTGAGCGAGCAGGGACGCTTCGGTGTGGTGCGCCTCTATGGCCAGTACCGCTATAAGCCCACCCGGTGCTGGGCTCTCACCGCCGGACTCCACGGCATGATGACGACACTCAACACACATAAGACCCTTGAGCCGCGCCTGGGGCTTATGTACGAGCCGGCGCCGTCCCATATCCTCGGACTGGCGGGAGGGCTCTACAGCCAGCTCCAGCCGAGGACCTTCTACTTCGCCCGCATACCAGGTTCGGACGAGGAGACCAATAGGGACCTTAAGCCGTCTCGTGCCTGGCATGCGGACGCCTACTACGACTGGGCCTTTGCCCCCGACTGGCACCTCAAGGTGGAGGGCTACTACCAGCACCTCTTTGACATCCCGGTGGAGCAGGATCCCGCCTCCGCCTGGAGTATGCTCAATGTCGGGGTCACGGACGACAATAGCATCGTCCCCCTGCCCAGTCTCGTCAACCGTGGCACCGGGCGTAACGTCGGCGTGGAGCTGACGCTGGAGAAATTTATCTCCAAGAATTACTACCTCCTCACCAATGCGACCCTCTTCAGCTCCACCTACACCACCGGTCCCTCCTCCAAGCGGTGGCACACGGCAATGGACGGCGGGTACATCCTCAATCTCACCGGCGGCGGAGAGTACGCCATCAGCAAGTCGTGGACCCTCACGGCGGACCTCAAGAGTACCGTCGCCGGAGGTATGCGCTACACGCCACTCCTGAGGGAGCAGTCCGCAGCCGAGAAGCGCCCCGTCCTCGATGCCGAGCGGAGCAACACCCTCCGGATGAAGCCTTACTTCCGGACCGATATCAAGCTGGGCTTCCGCCACCCGGGGAGACGGATCACGGAGGAGTTTGGTCTCGACCTGCAGAATATCACCAACTACCGAAACGTTATGTCCATGACCTACAACGAGCGGACCAACGACTACACGGCGATGCGGCTCCAGGGCTTCGGCATCATGGCGACCTGGCGCATCAGCTTCACCGTCCTCTGAGCGGCTGCTCGGCTCCCCCACACAATAGTCTGACCGGCAGGACGTGGAGGTCCGCCGGATCTAATACCGATATTAGATTTCTCTAATACCGATATTAGATTTCCCTAATACCGATATTAGACTTCACTAATATCGGTATTAGAAAAGACCGGTCGCAGATCGGATTATTGCCTATCTTTGTCGTGAGAGGAGCCGATAGGCTATGTCATCACCTCTCCCGGGTACATACCAACCACTAAACAAGCACTATCCCATGAAGAGAAACCTTATCCTCAGACTATCCCTCGGACTGATCCTCCTCTCCTCACTGCTCTCCTGCAAGGGCGGGACCGGCAAGCCGATCGACATGTCCGAGCCACACGGGGTCAAGAGGACACACGTGGCGATCCGGCTGGAGGACTGGATGGGGAAGCAGGTCATGAACGATGCCCTCGTCAGAAATCTGATGATCTTCGATACCGAGCGAGGCGGCAGCCGGATCCCCTACTCCTTTGTCACCAAGGGAAATGACTGCTACATCGACTTTATGGCACCCGTCCCATCCTCCGTGATGAAAGGAGAGAGAAAAGGAACCGTCAAGTCTCGCATCAAGATTGCCTACAAGACTCAGAGCATTCCCCTCGAGTGCACTATGACCTTCGCTCATGGGCTGGAGGGATACATTATGGACAGCAGCTTCGTGCTGCAGAGCATCCGGATCGGCGACAAGATCATCAAGCGTCCGGACAGGGGTCCTCTCCTCATCACACTGAGACTGGACTACAAGGAGGAGAGGGTGGAAGTGATAGCGAAGTAAGACTGTCGGCAGTGGCAAGGCAGAGCGAGGAGTCCGAGAGAGCGTATTCGCCCTCCCGGACTTCTTGACAGATGAAAGAGTGGCGAAATTGCTATATTTGTACTCACAGATATAGTAAGACAGAATAGATACTGAGCTATGGATAATAAGGTAGATGTCCTGCTGGGACTGCAGTGGGGCGATGAGGGAAAGGGAAAGGTGGTCGATGTACTGACCCCCCATTATGATATCGTCGGGCGCTTCCAGGGTGGCCCCAATGCCGGTCACACGCTGGAGATCGAGGGCAAGACCCACGTCCTGAGATCGGTGCCATCGGGAGTCTTCCAGAGCGGGTCAGTCAATATCATCGGTAACGGTGTGGTGCTCGACCCGATCCTCTTCGCCAAGGAGGCCGAGGAACTGGAGGAGGCCGGCGTGGTGCTTCACGAGCGGCTGCGCATAGCCCGCAAGACCCACCTCATACTGCCGACCCATCGTCTCCTTGACGCTGCCAATGAGCAGGCCAAGGGGAGTACCAAGATCGGCACCACCGGCAAGGGCATCGGCCCGACCTATACCGATAAGATCAGTCGCAACGGTCTCCGCATCGGTGACATCGAGACGCCTGACTTCCGCGCCAAGTACGAGGCACACCGGGAGCGTCACCGTCGTATACTGTGCGACCTGCTGGGTCACGATCCTCTCCGGGAGACCTCCTTTGCCGAGCTGGAGAGAGAGTTCTTTGACGCCATTGAGAAGCTGAGAGCCTACAAGCTGATCAACTGCGAGTACTTTGTCAATGATGCCCTCCGAGAGAGCAAGCATGTACTCGCCGAGGGGGCGCAGGGCAGCCTGCTGGACATCGACTACGGCTCCTACCCCTTCGTCACCTCCTCCACCACGATCGCCTCGGGCTGCTGTGCCGGCTTCGGCGTGGCACCGTCCCGTATCGGGAGGGTATTTGGGATCTTCAAGGCCTACTGCACCCGCGTCGGCGAGGGCCCCTTCCCGACAGAGCTCTTCGATGAGACCGGGGACGAGATGAGCCGCGTGGGGCACGAGTACGGCGCTGTCACCGGACGGAAGCGCCGCTGTGGCTGGATCGATCTCGTGACACTCAAGTACACCACCATGCTCAGCGGCGTCACCGACCTGATCATGACCAAGGGCGATGTGTTGGGAGGCTTTGACGAGATCAAGGTCTGCACGAAGTACCGGGTCAATGGGAAGGAGACGACAGAATACCCCTTTGACATCAATGCCGAGATCGAGCCGATCTACACCACCCTGCCCGGCTGGAAGTGCGACCTCACCGGTATCACCCGCGCCGAGGATCTGCCGGAGGCCTTCACCTCCTTCATGCACTTCATCGAGCAGGAGCTGGGAGCACCCATCTCCATCGTCTCTGTCGGTCCAGACCGCAAGCAGACCATCATCCTGAGAGAGATCTGATCCACTATGACTGGCTCCTCAAGCACACTCCTCTGGATCCTCCTCTTCGTGGTGATGATCGTCGGGATGATCATCCAGAAGAGCCTGACGTCAAAGTTCCGCAAGTACAGCAAGATCCCCCTCCACGACGGGCTCACCGGCAAGGAGGTGGCAGAGAAGATGCTCCGCGAGAGCGGCATCACCGACGTGGAGGTGCGCCCGACGCGAGGGATGCTGACAGACTTCTACAACCCCGGCGACCGGACGATCAACCTCAGCGAGGGAGTCTACTCCTCGAGGAGCGTCGCTGCCGCCGCCGTAGCGGCTCACGAGACCGGTCATGCCCTGCAGCACCACGTGGGGTACAGCATGCTCCGCCTCAGGACAGCTCTGGTGCCGGTGGTCACCTTCTCCTCCAATATCCTCAGCTTCGTGCTGCTTGCCGGGCTGCTATTGGTGCGGGTCTTCCCCCAGCTACTCCTCTTCGGGATCATCCTCTTTGCCGCGACGACGCTCTTCAGCTTCGTCACCCTGCCGGTGGAGATCGATGCCAGCCGTCGCGCCCTCGGCTGGCTGGAGCGAAGCGGTGTCACTGGTCCTGAGGACCACAAGTACGCCGTCAGCGCGCTACGCAGCGCCGCCTACACCTACGTGATTGCGGCAGTGGGATCGCTCGCCACCCTGCTTTACTACATATCGATATACAGCGGTAGTAGGAGGTAAAAAAGTATTTCTCCCCCGGATGTGCTTTGTTTTCTCAATAAAAAGAGTACATTTGTGGACAAGTCCGTGGCTGCGGCTACGGAGGAGCATGACGAAACCAACAAAAAACTCTATAACTTACAAGTAGCATGAGCAATAACATGAACGTCGAGGACCGTCAGGTCAAGAAGACTAAGCGTGCTGACCTTGAGAAAAACAAGGGCACGTACTTCTTGATGGGATTGCTCGTCTCCCTGGGTCTCGTGTTTGTAGCCTTTGAGTGGGGTACGCACGATGTCAAGGTGGACGATGTACAGTCTGACGCAGTCATCGAGGAAGTCGAGGACATTATGATTACGCCACCCGACGAGACCCCTCCCCCACCCCCCGAGCCCGAGGAGGCTCCGGTGAATGTGGAGATCCTCCAGGTCGTCGAGGATGACGTCGAGGTTGCCGATGTGGAGATCGCCTCTGTGGACGACTCCTTTGACAAGCTGCAGCAGACCTTTACTCCGCCGGCACCTGCACAGCAGGGACGTAAGCAGGAGAAGGTAGAGGAGGAGCAGATCTTCGAGTTCCTCGAGGAGATGCCTCAGTTCCCCGGCGGTCAGAAAGCTATGTTGAAGTGGCTCAATGACCACGTGAAGTACCCGGCTATCGCCGCTGAGAATAACATCCAGGGTAAGGTAATGGTCAGCTTCGTCGTAGAGCGCGACGGCTCTGTCTCCAACGTAAAGATTGCCCGCGGTGTAGACCCCTCTCTCGATAAGGAGGCTGTCCGCGTCGTGGAGTCCATGCCTAAGTGGAAGCCCGGTATGCAGACCGGTAAGCCGGTTCGCTGCCGCTTCAATCTCCCTGTGACCTTCAAGCTTCGCTAATTCCAAGACCCTACCATGTCAGTCCTTGCCCTCAGACCGCTGAGCAGCACGCTCAATCGCTGGTGGTGGCGCCGATATACGACTGTATACCGGAGCAGGACTGCTGATGTCTCTATAGGTATGATCTAAGAGACTCATAGGGACGGGAGAGAAATCCCGATACCATACAAGAGCAGGAGACATCCGGTACGCCGGTTGTCTCCTGCTCCTTTATTTTACACCCATATCAGCGGGATCTTGCACCCATCTTCATCGCAGCAAGATCCCATCCCGAGATACAATTTTTCCCCTTTTTCAGAGAAAGGAAACATCATGAAGCAAAAGAAAATCATCCTCCCCGAGAGCGAGATCCCCACAGAGTGGTACAATATCCAGGCTGAGATGCCGACTAAACCGCTCCCCATGCTCGACCCGAAGAGCCTCCGACCGATCACCGCCGAGGACCTCTACCCGATATTTGTCGAGGAGTCGGCACGGCAGGAGCTCAATCAGAGCGATGCATGGATAGCGATACCGGAGGAGGTGAGGGAGAAGTACCGGATGTACCGCAGTACACCGCTCGTACGTGCCAATGAGCTGGAGCGGGCACTCGACACGCCGGCGCACATTTACTTCAAGGACGAGGGCGGCAGTCCCTGCGGCTCGCACAAGCTCAATAGCGCCCTCGCCCAGGCCTACTATGCCAAGGAGCAGGGCGTCACCAACGTCACCACAGAGACCGGCGCCGGGCAGTGGGGCAGTGCGCTATCTCTCGCCAGTAGGATCTTCGGACTGGAGTGCGCCATCTATCAGGTGCGCGTGAGCTACGAGCAGAAGCCCTCACGCCGGACGATGATGCAGGTCTACGGCGCTCAGCTCACTCCCTCGCCGAGCATGAGCACCCGGGCGGGGAAGGATGTGCTGACGCGAGATCCCGACAACCCCGGCTCCCTCGGTATGGCGATCTCCGAGGCGATAGAGCTGGCACGCACCACGCCCAATACCAAGTACCTCCTCGGGTCGGTGATGAACCATGTGGGACTGCACCAGACGGTCATCGGGCTGGAGGCGGAGCGACAGATGGCGCTGGCTGGAGAGCAGCCGGATGTGGTGATCGCCTGCTTCGGTGGCGGATCCAACTTCAGCGGGATGATCTTCCCCTTCCTGCGCCACACCTTCTGCGATGACGCCACCACTCGATACATAGCGGTGGAGCCGAGCTCCTGTCCTAAGCTCACACGAGGGCGCTTCGCCTACGACTTCGGCGACGAGGCGGGCTACACACCGCTCATCCCGATGTACACGCTGGGGCATAGCTTTGTCCCCTCCGCCATCCATGCCGGAGGACTGCGCTACCACGGAGGCGGGTCAGCCTTCTCGCAGCTGCTCAGGGACGGCTACATAGAGGCGATGGACGTGGATCAGATAGAGAGCTTCCGTGCCGGGATGCTCTTCGCCCGGACGGAGGGGATCATCCCCGCCCCTGAGAGCTGCCATGCCATCGCCGGAGCGATCCGCGAGGCGGAGCGGTGCAAGAGGGAGGCGAAGGCTGAGACGATCCTCTTCTGCCTCTCGGGCCACGGTCAGCTCGAGATCTCAGCCTACGAGCAGTTCATCCGCCACACGCTCACCGGTGACTCGCCCACCGATGAGGAGCTGCGTGCAGGGCTGAGCGATCTCCCTGAGGTGCCGACGGGTGCGATCAACTGACGGGACAGAGGAATAAAATCGAGTAGGTTGGGAAACGATAGTTTTCTGACCTACTTTCGTTTTCTTCCCTCTCACACCATCGTACCTGCCGTTCGGCATACGGCGGTTTAATTCGTTTTCAAAGAGTATCTAATCATGTTCGAGAAGTTGCATCAGTGGATGGAATGTACGTGGAAAATTTTCTTGCGAGAATCTTTTTCCCGTAGAAAATTTGTATTATCTTTGGGTTGTAACAACATAGTGAACTTTTCCGAAAACCAGCACCTCCGACTTGACCAAGGAAGGCAAAAGAGGAAAGTACGGTAAAGTTATGGCAAATAAACCCTTACAATTCGTTCTTATAGAACGTAAAATAAGCATCGGACCTCAATCGGGCAAGATCTTCAGATTACCCAAGCCAACGAGCAGACATCGTGTGGAGCCCTGCAATTCTTGCAAACGTGTGGCGAAGTCCACCACATTTAACCTTCAGGAAGTGGAAGCCGTCTTGAACTATGCCACAGAGGTTCCCGCGACATCGTGACGAATGGCGACATCGTAAAGTTCGGCGATTGGGGACATTGCCATCATCGTTCAAGAGCGAAAACGTGTCTTCTACTGAGGTTTTCAATGTGCAAAAACATATTGAAAAACTTGTGGTTCAACTCGTTGAAGAAGTACTCTACGCTTACACACGTGATCTACAAGCAGACAGGGTCCAAAGCCCAAAAAGGCAAGGCAAAACCAACGTCCAACCCTAATGAAGGGGATAGCTCAAGCGGTAACGACGAACTTTAATCAAGTTATCAGAACGACTATTTTTTATCGGTGGTTGCTTCGTACCAAATGCCATATTAAAATCATATACAATAATAAACTAAAAGAAGAATCATGAAACAAGTAATCAATCCCATCGGGCAGGAAATCAATGCATTAGGAAAGGTTGTTAACAACAAGGAACTCATGCTTGTACACTTGCATCTGAAAAGCGGAGAAGAAATACCTTCACACGACCATAAAGGACGGGAAGTATTCTTCACCATAGTGAAAGGAACTGTAGAGGTCACTCTTGACGACACCGAGGTACATCGTATCGACACAGGCACTGTTCTACATTTCCCCGGCGAGGCTTATGTAAGCATAAAAGCCATAGAAGAGAGTGATTTTTTCGTTTACCTCATCAATAGACAATAATACTATGGACATGAAAAAGTATCTGCCGAGTGTAGACCTTGAGAAACTCAGAAAAATACTCGAGATTAAAGAAGCATACCAACGAGGAGATATTTCATTGGAAGAGGGCAGAGCCCGAATAAGAAAGCAAGTTGGGAAAATCCGCCCTTATGAAATAGCATTGGCAGAACAGGAACTCAAAACCATAGAAGAGAATGAGTGTCGCAAGGAGGACATTCAAAAAATGATTGAGCTGTTTGATGAAGTGATGGACACCAGTCGCCCAAATCTTCCTCCTAATCACCCCATCATGTGCTACTATAGAGAGAACGATGAAATGCATCGACTTATGCTCTCCATAGAAGATCTTGTACAATATCCGGTTATTAAGAATCAGTGGCTTGAATTGTACGACCAAATAGAGGCTTTTCGCACTCACCTTTCACGTAAGCAGAACCAGCTCTACTCCATACTCGAACAGAAAGGATTTGACCGTCCCACGACTACGATGTGGCTGCTCGATGACTTTGTACGAGACGAAATACGTGATGCCACAAAACTTCTTGAGGAAGATAAAGAAGAAGAATTTTTGGCAATGCAACCTACCATTGTGGCAGATGTGCGGGACCTTTTACAGAAAGAAGAATCTGTACTCTACCCAACTGCTTTGGCGATGATAACTCCAGAAGAATTCGAACAGATGCGTTCGGGAGATTACGAAATTGGCTTTGCATGGATTGATGTAGAAGGATTCCAAAATACGGATAAAACAGAAACCCAGCCAACAACAGTCCCTGACGGTTTCGTCTCAGAGCTATCTGCACTTCTTGGTAAATATGAGCTTGGAGGAAACGATGCAGACCGAGTTTTCGACGTTACGACAGGCAAACTCTCTCTCGAACAAATCAATCTCATATACAAGCATCTCCCTATAGATATATCTTATGTAGATGAAAACGAACTTGTTCGTTTTTATTCAGATACCAACCACCGCATCTTCCCACGTAGCAAGAATGTTATCGGACGTGATGTAAAGAACTGTCATCCGCGCACCAGCGTCCACCTTGTTGAGGAAATCATAGCCAAATTCCGTTCAGGTGAGCAGGATAGTGTAGATTTTTGGATTAACAAGCCAGGCGTGTTCATCTATATCTATTATGTAGCCGTGCGTGATGCAGAAGGAAGATTCAGAGGTGTACTCGAAATGATGCAAGATTGTAGTCGCATTCGAGAGCTTCAAGGTTCACGAACGCTACTGACCTGGTCGAATGATACACAAGTAGTAAAATCAAAGGAGGCTCAAAGTTGTACTCCAAACGATACGCCTGTTACAAAAGAAGTCTTGACAATGGAACTCTCTGCCAACACTCGCTTACAGGATTTGTTAAAGAGTTACCCACAACTACGGAAAGACTTGCCAAGTATGAACTCTGCTTTCAAAATGCTCAATTCGCCACTTGCACGAATCATCATTCCTAAAGCAACCATTGCCATGATGAGCGAACGCAGTGGGGTTTCTCTTGATGACATACTATCTATATTAAAAGAACTCATCGCTAAATATAAGAGAGAGAAATAAATTCCTCATCTCAGATTAACAGAATCAAGTAGGTCGGTAAACGAAAGTTTTCTGACCTACTTTCGTTACCTTCCCTCTCACACCACCGCACCTGCCGTTCGGCATACGGCGGCTTAATTCGTTTTCAAAGTGTGTCTAATCATGTTCGATTAGTTTCATCTTCCGTCTTTCTCGATTTCCACTTCCGATGGATATGCGTCTAGCTCTTTGTGGACGCTCCAATTGACATTTTGGCCGTTGCCACTCGTCAGCAAAAAAACATCGGAACATACATTCTTGATTGACATTACAAATTATTCGGCCGTTCACCTTGTTCTGCTTGAGAACGGCTACTTCGACCTCTGCTGACTCCTCGACATTCGTTGTTACTATCCCTTAATGGACTGCCAAGGCCTCACGGGATAAGCCTTACACCTTTCATCGTTTACCTGCCTAATTTACGCATAAAGGTTACGATTGCCTTTTGGATCTTCACTGCCTTTGGCAAGCTTGTCCGCTTAATACGCCTTAATATTAGGTTTCTGTTCGTCAGGCCACGAGTTCGCTATTGCTTATTCTCTCCCAAGGGGCGCCCCTTGAAACTTGCAAGTCACTATGGGGTTCGTTGGTAACTACGCCACGAGTGGACTTTCACCACAGATGTATGACATGCCCGTCATGCAAAAAAGGGGGGCTGTACCGGATACTCGGCACAGCCCCCCTTTGTATCGTGAAGACCTTTGCAAAATGGTCTTTCGCAGAAAAAGCACCGCTTTTTCTGCAGGGACTTTGTAGAACACCCCAGATGCAAGGAACTGAGAGTAAGGGCGAAGGGAGTGTGCTTACGCACATGACCAAGCCCGAATCTCGAAAGTGACGCCGCAGATGGGGTATTATGCAAAGGTCACCGTGGTCTTTAGGGTCACTCCATAGTCAGGTCCTCATCGCGGAAGAAGTGACGCATCATCGTGACGTCTTGAGTCTTCCAGGCGACATAGGGCTCACTGATATGGAGGAGGTAGCTCCTGACAGCCGAGGCGAAGAACTTAGTAGCAAGCTTCTGAATGCTGGGGATATGGCGACTGAGCTGGTAGTAGTAGTCTGCCAGCGTGTCGGTGCGGAAGTGGACAATGTCCTCCAGATCCTTCCCGTCAGCGAAGAAGCCGCAGTGGAAATTTTTCGTAGCAAAAGCCCTGCTCGGGAAGTCAAATTCGCCCAGCCCATAGATCTTGAAGTTTCGGGTCAGGAACTCCCGGTAGGTGGTGGTGCACTCCTTTCCTCCCCCGAGATTGAAGATTCGCCCATCCAGCTCGTCTAAGTGATCCAGCGCATTAACAAAAGCGCGGGCGGTGTCGGCAGGGGTGCAGATCTCTATCGTCGTATCAAGCGGCATGTGAAACATGATCCCCGACATCGTATGATTTTCCGCACCCATGATAGCACTGAGACGGAAGATGGTGTACCGCAGCCCCGACTCCCGGATCAGCTGCTCCATGGCGAGCTTAGTCTGGGCGTAGTGATCCCCCTCGGAGGGCTGCACGGGGTCGGTGACACGTATCATGGGGTCCTTGACCCGATCGCCGTAGACCGAGACACTGGAGGCCATAGCGATGAAAGCCTCCGGTGCATGAGCCCTCAGCACCTGCAGGAGGTTATTGGTCCCCTCGACATTGATCTTATTGGCGAGGTCAGGATGCTGATCCGCAGCGGGAGGGATGATCGATGCGAGGTGGACGACATAGTCCACTCCCGTGCAAGCCTCCACGAGTGTCTCCGGCTTAGTGATGTCTCCATAGAAAGGCTCGATGTGCCCCTGCAGCTGATCGAAGAGATCGCGATTTTGCGGGGTGGCGAGGTCAAAGGCTCGCACCTCCACATCGGGGCGGAAGCGCACAAAGCCCCTAAGTACCCGGGAGCCTATGGTCCCACCGGCACCGGTGACGAGGACTTTCTTGCGTGGAGCACTGGAGTAATATCTCTTATTCATAACCTGATTTTCTATATTCGTGATTGATAGGTATTACAAATGTAATGCATTTGGGGTAAACTCCATCTGATCGCTGCTACGCTACACCCTCTGTCCGTCTCGGACCATCACCAACTCGCTAAGGGTGCGATTTTTCGGCTCCACCTCGATCCTGGTAGCAATACGCTCCCTGAGCGCCTGTACGTGGCTGATGAGCACGATCCGCCGATCCATACGCTCGTGTAGCTGCTCCAGAGCCTGCATCACCTGCTCTAGACTCTTAGGGTCGAGCGTACCAAAGCCCTCATCGATGAAGAGGCTGTCCACCACGCTCTCCCCACGCAGGCGAGAGAGGGCGAGGGAGAGACTGAGTGCCACCATAAAGCTCTCGCCTCCCGACAGGATCGTCACGCTCTGAGGAGGCTGACTCGTCTCGGGGTCCTCAACGAGGATGGCCGATGACAGGGAGGTGGTCGTGAGGCGATACTTGCCTCCTAAGTCGACCAAAAACTCATTGGCCGACTCCAGCAGGTACCTGAGGATGTAGCCCTGTGCGATGCCCCGTAGCTTCTTCCCCTCCGCATCGCCAAGGAGATCAGAGAGAGTTTTCCACTTTTGCACCCTCTCGCTCAGCTTCTTCGTCTCTTCATTGAGTTTGCTGATCCTCTCAAGGCTGTCGTTGTAATCTTTAAGAGATTTCTCAGCCTCTCCCAACCCCTTGTTCTTCGCCTGCACCTTCTCCATGAGCTCATCGATACGAGACTGTATAGAGGAGGAGGTGTGCTTATCCAGGTCGGGATGTTGCGCTCTGAGAGACTTTAGCGCCTCTTCGGACTCCCTTTTGTCCTTGGCAGACCTACCGAGATCCGTGCAGACTTTTATGAGTGCATCATTGACTTCCTTCGGGTCTGGCTTGCTCCCATCTGTGACAGGCGCAGGTAGCGTGTCGGGAAAGGCAGGTCTTAGGCTCTCGCACACTATCTCGTCCATACGCCTGAGGTGGTCGGAGAGCATATCAATCTCACGCTCCATATCGGCTGATGTCTCTTTCTTAGAGCGGTAGTCCTGAGCTTCACTGGTCAGTTTCTCTGCCAACTTATTGAGATCGGACCGCAGCAGCGCTTCTGTACTCGGATAGGTGAGACCCTCTATCAGCTCTTTAGTCAGCGAGACAATATCCTTGCGAAGTGACTTGCAGGTCGTGCTGTGCCCCTTGCAAGTGCCTTGCCGAGCAGCCAGAGTTCTCTGCTCCTCGTCTTGCTCTTTTCTCTTGCCCTTAGCTTTCTTTTCCAGATCGTCAACCGCCTTTTCCGCCTTATCGAGCTCGTCCTTGAGCTTCTCGACCTCCTGCAGGCTCTTATTGATATTATCCAGTCCTGACTTGATGTCCGTGAGTATCTTCTCGATCTCAGGCTCTGACTGACCGATAGGGAAATCACCAGGATACTTGCTTTGCCATTTCTTGATCTCCAGCTCCTTGCCCTTGATCTGCCCGGTGAGAACAGCGACCTCATCAGACTTCTTCTTAGAATCAGCCTCTGCCGCTTCCTTCTGTCCGAGAGAAGCCTCATACTCCTCCCTGATGGGGCGAAGCAATTCCTCCAAGTCCTCATCCCGAGGCACCTCATGGACAATCTGATCGCAGACAGGGCATCGATCCCCCACGGAGAGATCAAGCCTGAGACTCTTGGCAAAGTCTCCGACTGAGGTCTTCATTTTGTCCAATCGATTGCTATCGCTCTCCAGCTTGCTCTTTGCCTCCCTAAGCTTCTCCTCAGAGTCCTTGCTCGTTTTCTCTGCATCCGCTTTCTTAGCATTGAGGTCGAGCAGCTCCCGGGATGCCTCATTGGCGGACTTGAGGTCTGTCAAGTAATCCTTCTGCGTCCGGAGGTCAGTCTCATTGAGGGCGTTTAGCTTGTCTTGAAGCGCTGTTTTCTTTTCCCGCTTTTCTTCCGCTGCCTGCTCTATGCCTTGGAGCTCTTTGTTTATTTCGCTCAGCTTCCTTTCGCTCTGCCTACGCTCTTGATAGGCTTTTTTCTTCTTCTCGATCGTCTGAGTGCACTCACTTCGCTTGCGTGAGAGATCCTTGAGCGACTTAGTCAAGCTATCAGCCTTGTCGTACATAGGGGTGTGCTCCGAGAGCGCAGACAGCTCTTTCTGTATATTTTCTTGCTCAGACTTCTTCGTCTCGAAGATACTTCGGATGCGCTCGATCTCTCCCAGTCGATGGGCATAGTCATCCCTCAGGGTCACCCGCTCCTTATCGCACTTATCAATGGTATCTTGATGATGCTCTACATCTCTGCAGACCTTCATCTGCTTGTCCAGTCTGCTTTTTTCTTCATTAAGCTTCTTAATCTCTTGCTCCAGCTCTCTCTGCTTTTGCTCGCACTCTGAGACCTGCTCCGGAGTAGGAGGAGCCAAAAGCTCTATTTCACGCTGGAGATCGTCATACTGCTGCTCGTGCCACTTAGTGATCCGGTAGATCTTCTTACCATAGTCTGAACACTCCTCCATACCGGTGAGCCGCTCTAAAATCGAGGAGCGTGTACCCTCGTCACTAAAGAGAAACCGGGTAAAGTCGCCCTGAGCCAACAAAACAGTCTGGGAGAAGTCTTTGTACGAGAGCCCGACGACCCTCTCGATCTCCTCCTTCACCCCCTTAGTGATCACTACACCATCCTTCTTGGCGAGAGACCTTTGGGGTGGCTGGAGGGCTCCATCGTGCTTGCCTCTGGCACGACGAATCCTCCACGAGGCCTTGTACTCGTCCTCGGAAGTGGTCGTAAAGGTGAGACAGCAGGAGGCATACGCGGTGCCACGTCGCATCAGCTGAGCGACGTCACCTGAGCTGAAGACCTCCTCACCGGAGGTATACTTCTCTGACTTACTCCGACTGAGACGAGGACTACACCCATAGAGGGCGAGGCAGATCGCATCGAGGATGGTCGACTTACCGGCGCCGGTATTGCCACAGATAAGCACGAGACCACTTGATCCCAAGTCCTTCTCAAAGTCTATCATCGCCTCCTCAATGGAGAGGAGGTTGTGGATCTCTAAGGTTTTCAGTCGTATCATATCGTTATCCCTTCTTGGCTACATACTTCATCAATCGTACCAAAGAGGTCAAGCAGTTCCTGTCGTCCCTCCTCGGAGAGGTCCGTATGCTCCTCCAGGTACATCTCCACGATCCTCTGCGGGGAGTAGGTATTCAGCTCGTCGGGGCTGACCATACGCTGCTCCACTCTCTCCGCAGCCACCGACTCGGGGGACTCCACCTTGACCGTGCAGTACCGGGCGCTCTTCTCCTCGAGAGCCTTAGTGGCCTGCTCGAGGTAGTCAAAGGGGAGTGGCGCATCCCCATTCACCTTCACGTGGAGCCGGATATAAGCCTGCTTATCAGCGTCTATGGTGCGAAGCAGATCGATCGCATCACTGTAGGAGACCGCCTCCTCTGGTAGGGTGAGAAGTGGGCGGAGGGTCTTCATCTGTCGGAAGTCTACCCTTGGTGCTATCCCTCTATCCAGCTCCACCACCAGCACACCATGCTCCGCCGGCTCATCAAAGGAGATCGGCAGTGGAGAACCTGAGTAGTGAGCCTGATTGCTCAGCTGCTGTCGCCGGTGGATATGCCCGAGCGCCAGGTAGTCGTAGCCGGTACCGATGTCAGAGAGGAGCATCGCCTCACTGCCACCCACGATGTCACGGGGCTGGCGGGTGCCATTGAGCTGCACGCCAGACAGGTAAAGGTGCGCCATCAGGACCGTCGGCAGGCTCTCCCGACTCAGTTGCTCGCTGACGCTCTGGAAAAAGCACTTCTGCCGATCCTCTACCCGATCGCCCTCCCGGAGGGGAAAATTGGCGGGGTAGCAGAAGGGGATCGCCATCACCACCCCTTTCCCCGCTATCTCTATGCGATTGCGCTCAAGGGTGGGGTCGATGGTGCCTATCAGGTGGATCCTGTGGGAGAGCCAGGGCGGCGCGGCAGCCTCCAGCCTGAGGCCGCTATCGTGATTGCCCGCCGTGAGGATGATCTCCGTCTCGGGAGAGGCTTCGTGGAGGCTCAGCAGGGCGGTATTGAGTTGCTTGACAGCGGCATTGGAGGGCATGTACGAGTCGTACACGTCCCCACTCACTAAGAGCGCATCAGGCTGCTCCTTCTCCATCAGATCGGCAAGCTGAGTGAAGAAGTAATCGAACTCCTCCTCTCGGTCGTAGCCGTAGAGCTCATGCCCGACATGCCAGTCGGCGGTGTGAATAATCTTCATGGGGTGCAGGTCTAAGGTGTCAGTAAATATAGCGAAAAGAGCCGTCCCCTCCACCAAAAGAGGATCCCGACAGGGGGTACAAGCAGATACAACGGGGCGAGAAGGGAGCGGGGTACGTCACACCTGGAGTTCCACACATACGGCACTGCAGTTCCATCCCTACGGCACTGCAGTTCCATCCCTACGGCACTGCAGTTCCATCCCTACGGCACTGCAGTTCCATCCCTACGGCACTGCAGTTCCATCCCTACGGGACTGCAGTTCCATCCCTACGGGACTGGAGCCATTCCCTCAAGAGGTAAGGATCGCCCAGCTGCGTGACACCTCGGCAGGGGTGTTTTCTTCTTAGTTGTAAAGCTCAAATGCGTCCCCCAGCCTCAATTCCCTATGTAGCATAATGCGGAAGCGAGGCTCTTGATGCACCTCCATAGGACAAACAAATATTGTCGTACATTTGGCGGAGTATGAGAAAAGATCACTGACAGTGACGCCGGATAGAGATCATACCTTTGAGACCTTCTATACCACCCATGCTCGAGAGATGTACTGGGTGGGTGTAGCGGTGTGCGGGGACTCGTTCCTTGCAGAGGAGGTGGTGCAAGAGGTCTTTATGCAACTCTGGGAGCAGCGAGTAGATCCATCATCCATCCACAATCCACACTCCTACCTATCAACGCTGGTCAGAAATCGCATCTACGATGTGATCCGTCATCGCTCAGTAATCAGAGCTCACGAGGAGAGAGTGCGGTACGAGCTGGAGGTGGCCGATCTCGAGGACCTATCCGCTGAGGAGAGAGAGGAGATGATCAGTAAGGCGTGGCGTCTCGTACAGAGCTTACCCGAGGTGGCACGTGAGATATTTCTCCTCGCCACTATGGAGGGGCTGAAGTACTCCGAGATCGCAGAGCGGAAGGGGATCTCAGTCAATACGGTCAAGACCCAGCTCCGCATAGCGAGGAAGAAGCTTCGTCGGGACCCCCTCGCCATGATCGGACTCTGGCTCATCCTATCCCATCTCTCATAGCTCCCGCTTCACCCTTTTTCACTTCTCAATCGTCTTAGTATCGGAGGGGCACCTGTCAATGCACCTTCCACAACACCTTTTGACATCCATTATGAAGGATCAGTCTGAGTACATACACCATATAGAGTCTGTCCTATCCGGCAAGGAGAGGGCGGAGACAGAGGATCTGCCGTTGATCTGGCGACTTGCGGATCTATCAGCGACACCGGACTTTGATGTCCGCGTAGGATATAAACGACTACAAGCCGCAGTGGATCACCGGGAGAGGCAGAGGAGACAACGAAGACGCCTCGTCGCAGTCTCTCTTGGGGCTGTTGCCGCCTTTATCGGCATACTGATGATCTTACTCCTACCACAGAGAGGTGGGGAGCTGGTGCCGGAGGAGAGTCAAGTCGCAATGGACCTGATGCGGCAGTCCTACATCCTTCCCGACTCCCTTGCAGGAGATAGGGATCTGGTGCTCTTGCGAGCAGACGGATCAAGAGTTCACCTCCGTCTGGGGGACCAGGACACCCTCAAGATGGCGGAGATGGCCTATCTCCTCAGGCCCGATGAGGCCGTGACTCTCATCGTGCCGGAGACAAGGCGTGGAAACGTCCTCCTGGAGGATGGTACAGTAGTATTGCTCAACTCCGTCTCTCGACTAAGGATGCCCACATCGCTCTCAGATGGACGTCACATAGCCCTGGAGTCAGGCGAGGCACTGATGAGTGTGGCGCATGACGAGAAACACCCATTCCGTGTCGCACTACCGGAGATGGACCTGGAGGTGCTCGGGACTACATTTAATATCTGTCTCTACCCGGAGCAAGAGCCTACGACAACTCTGGTGGAGGGGAGACTGAGAGTCTCCGACAAAGCAGGTCGATCCCTTATGCTCCACCCCGGAGAGGAGGCTGTCCGTGGCAGAGATGGCAGCCTGGAGAGCAGACCGGCGGACCTGAGGACAAAGACCGCGTGGGTAGAGGGGACGTTTGTCTTCAGTCACCTATCTCTCTCCTCCATCATGACTTACCTTGGGCGTTGGTACGGATTTGACACCACCTTTACCTCCGACGCTCTCAAGGAGAATACATATACCGGTGCTCTGAAGAGAGAGTACAGCAGAGACTTCGCCTTCAGTCTACTGGAGACAACCACTAATCTTAGCATAACCAACCAACAACACGAGGAGCGACACGTGGTCGTAAGCCATCGGTGATGCCCCTCACATAACATTATTTCAAACCCCTATTATGAGTGTGAAATCATCTCTCCGCCGCCACGCTAGCGGTTCGGTGCGAGTGGCACTGTCTACGATGGTCCTCCTCGCAGCACCGGCTCTCGGTGCCATGCCACAGCCGGCAGCAGCGCAGTCGGATGTCTCTATCACCGTGATGCAGCCGAGCGGCACCATTGGCTCGGTGATGAAAGCGGTGGAGCAGCAGACCGGACTGCACTTCTTCTACAACGACCGAGACATCAACCCCTCGGAGCCTCTCCATCTGGAGCTCACCGATGCCTCCTTGGACAAGATCCTGGCGGCTTTCCACGACAAAGGCCTGTCGTGCGAGGTGCGCAATGGCCTGATCGTACTATCACGAGCAAGCAAGCACAGCCAGTCCAAGACTATCACCATCAAGGGTAAGGTGGTCGATGCCTCCGGCGAACCGATTATGTCGGCCACCGTGGTTGTACTCGGGACAGACGGCAAGGGAGCCTTCACTGACATAGATGGTAACTTTGAGATAAAGGATGTGCCGGCTGATGCGACACTAAGGATCACCTTCGTCGGTATGACACCTCAGGAGATAGCTCTCAACGGGCGCACTGACATCACCATCACACTGCACGAAGACTCCGAGCTCCTGGAGGAGGTCGTCGTCGTCGGCTACGGCACCCAGAAGAAGGTGAATGTGGTCGGATCGATCGCTCAAGTGAGAGGGGATGACCTGACAAAAAAGTCCTCAGCAAACTTAGTGAACGCACTCACCGGTATGATGTCAGGTGTCACGGTGACTCAGCGATCAGGTGCCCCGGGAAAGGAAAGCAACAGTATACGTGTCAGAGGTATCGGATCTTTCGGAGGCTCTCCTAATCCCCTCGTATTAGTGGATGGCATACCTGGATCCATATCAGATGTGAACTCTAGCGATGTGGAGAGTGTGTCAGTCCTCAAAGATGCATCAACAGCTGCTATCTATGGGTCAAGAGCAGCTAATGGTGTAATCCTAATCACCACCAAAAAAGGGAAAGGAGACAAGATCAACCTGTCATACAATGGATACGTAGGCTGGAACTCCCCCACTGCCCTACCAGAGTTTGTACCAACCTGGGAGTACGCAAAGCTCCTCAACGAGGCCACAGGCACTCCTACATACTCCGAAGAAGAGATAGCAAGCTTCCGCAACGGAAGTAACAAAGACTTGTATGCCCAGGAGGACTACTTGCACAGCCTATTTAAGAGCAATGCTCCTCAAACAAACCACCACGTCACACTTAATGGACGCACCGATAGGATGTCCTACTACGCATCCTTAGGGGCTCTATATCAGGATGGACTAGTAAGTAAGAACTACTTCACGAGGTACGATGGGAGAACAAACTTTACCATCAACCTAAGTGATAATCTTTCCATTTCTGCCAATCTGCACGCACTGCTTTCAGAGCGAAACGAGCCAACCACTCCCGGTGGAGAGGATGTTGAGTCAATGGAATACATCATCCTTAAAGCACTGCGATTCCCAGGCATTAAGCCGACGAAACTGTCTACGGGTGAATATGGTCTCGGACCGGAAATGCATGGTACGCCTCTCGCCTGGATCGAAAGCAAGTCCTTCGCTAACAACAGAAGATTTTCCGCCCGCACGAACGTCTCTTTATCTTACAAGCCGATCAAGGAATTGGAGATGAAGGTAATTGCCGGGATGAATCATAACAACAGCGAGTCCAAGCAATTCCGCTCCTCTATTACTCTACAAAACGGGCTCACCCCAGGGGCCTCCTCACTGAACGACCAGATGGTAAGGGACTTTTACAAGACCCTTCAGTCAACTGTAAACTATACAAGTCAGCTGGGAGAGTATGGTCTATCTGCTCTACTCGGCTACTCCTACGAGGATTACTCCAGTAGATATGTGGGGGCAGAGCGTGACAAGCTAGCCTCTAATGACCTCCCATACATCAATGTAGGATCTCCTGACAACCAAAAGGGAAATGGCGGAGGAACAGAGTGGGCTATGCAATCGGTATTTGGACGCTTAGACTACAACTACGCCTCAAAGTACCTATTGGAGATAACGGGGCGCTATGATGGCTCTTCAAGATTTTCATCGCATAAGCGGTATGCGTTTTTCCCATCAGCTGCCTTAGGATGGCGAGTAAGCGAAGAGGATTTCTTCAAGAATTGCAAATCACTCGAGTGGATCAGTAACCTTAAGTTCAAGGTATCACTAGGAGTACTTGGAAATCAAGAGATCGGAGTCTACCCCTACCAGACTGTATATGACCTGGGCCTCTTTTATCCATTCGGCAATACGCTTCACCAGGGAGCTGCCGTGACTAAGTCCACGGATGAAAATCTCTCGTGGGAAAGCACCCGGACTTGGGATGCGGGATTTGAGTCTTCTATCCTCAATGGCGCACTGACTCTCAATGTCAACTACTTTTCTCGTACCACCTATGATATACTCTTTGCGCCGGGAGGGAGTGTATCAAAGGTGTCCGGCCTTAAAGTCTCTCCCATCAACACCGGTACACTAACCAACAAAGGTATCGAGATAGAGATAGGACACCAATATGTAAAAGGAGACTTCAGCTACAACCTGACCGGAAACTTTACCTATATAGACAACCGAATCAAGTCTCTCGGTGTGGGAGATGTCAAGCAGCTTAATGGACTAGTCGGCAGTGGAAACCTCTTTATAGGTCATCCAATAGACATCTACTATGGCTACAAGACCGATGGTGTCTTTACAGACCAGGAGGACATTAACTCCTGGGCAAATCAGAAAAAGATCAACCCCAAGAGCGTTCCCGGAGACATTCGGTATAAGGACCTGTTAGGGCCTGAAGGGAAACCTGACGGAGTCGTAGACCCCAACTATGATAGGACTGTGCTGGGATCATCAATACCGAAATACACCTTTAGCCTATCCGGAGGAATGGGCTATAAGGGGGTAGACTTTACAATGCAGCTGCAAGGAGTTGCCGGTGTAAAGGGTTATCTAAACAACTTTGCGGGATACGCTTTTTTCCAGGAGGGAAATATCCAGAGATGGCAGGCGGACAACCGGTTTAGGCCGGATCAGCCCGATCGCTACGCCAAGTACCCACGTCTTGAGGCAATCCCCGGCACAGGAACTGCGAATACAGAGGTCTCCGACTACTGGCTCAGAGACGCATCCTACCTTAGGATCAAGAACGTACAGATAGGGTATACCCTTCCCAAGCAATGGTTGCCTCAAATCTCATCTCTAAGGCTATACCTTTCCGGAGATAACCTTTATACGTTTAACAAGTACCCAAAAGGATGGGATCCTGAGATCAATACCGGAGGAGCTTTCTATCCGATACTTAGGACAATAACCTTTGGACTAAACTTCAGCTTATAAACTTATGAGAACTAAATATATAATTCTTGCAATATGCCTGTCCTTGCTCGGTCTTTCATCCTGTGACCTCAATCGAGATCCTCTTGATAGGCTGTCAAGAAAGACGGTATGGCAAAGCGAAGACAACATAGATGTAGTCCTTACAGGTATTTACAGAGGGAATGCTTCATTCTCAGGTCCGGAGTACGTCCCATCTGACTGGTGGTCATATGGAGGGCTTATCTTCCTAGAGTTTGCCAGCGACAATATGTACGACCGAAGAAACACGAACTCTAATTTCTTCAAAATCTCATCCGGCCAACTAGTCTCTACCAATGCCTTCATCTCAAGGTACTGGAACAACAGCTACTCTAAAATAGGGCGGTGCAATGAGTTGCTTCAGAACATCACGAGTCTCCCAGAGACCAAGATGACAAAGAGATATATTGCCGAGGCAAGATTCATTAGGGCAACTCAATACTTCTATCTCAGTCAGTACTTCCGTGACGTACCGTTAATCACTACAGTAATTACTCCCGAAGAGGGTAATCATGCGGAAGTGACTAAGCATGAGGAGTTGGTCAACTTCCTTGTGAAAGAATTTTCCGAGTCATCGGTAGACCTACCTCGATATAAGGAGATCAAGGCCGATGAGAAAGGAAGAGCTTGTAAGCAAGCTGCGCTAGCATTCCTTGGCAGGGTTTTCCTTGCTGAGGAGCGATGGGAGGAAGCAGCTAAAGCATTTAAGCAAATTATCGACTTTGGCGATAACGCGCTGTACAATAACTACACCGATTTATTCACGGAGAAGGGGGAAAGCAGCTCGGAAATCATCTTCTCCTTTCAGTACCTTCCGGGGCTTGCCGGAAACGCCATTCATCAGCATGCACTGCCGGCTAAGGATGGCGGATGGTGCTTGGCAAATGTGTTAGGATCCCTTTTTGAAGCCTACGAATTCACCGATGGATCTCAATTTTCATTTGATAGTCCACTCTACAATTCAAGTGACTTAGGCGAAAATCGAGATCCCCGCCTTAGGTATACCATACTATATAATGGTGCAGACTTCAAGGGTGAGAAATATATTAGTGACCCTGACAGCAAGAGTCCGGACAAAGTCATGGGTGGTCAGACCACTCAGACAGGATTTCTGCTTAGGAAATTTCTTGATGAGGGGTACAGTGGCTCTCTGACACTCTATGGTGGAGATGTGCCTGTCATCAGATATGCGGAAGTTTTGCTAAGCTATCTTGAAGCCAGTATGGAGATGAATAACGGAGTCGTCACACAAGATCTCCTTGATCAGACCGTAAACCTGATCAGGAAGCGACCCTCTGTCAATATGCCACCCATTACACTCGAGAACACTCAAGACCTTCGTAAGCGAATTCGCAATGAGCGACGTGTAGAGCTTGCTTGCGAGGGAATCCGCTACTGGGATATAATCCGCTGGCACATCGGGGAAGAGGTCCTCAGTGGAGACATATATGGTTCACCTTTCCCTGGTGCTAAGCGTATGAATAAAAAAGGCGACATCAAGGACCCTTACGATCGCTGGTATGTCAATCAAAGAAGCTTCCGGTCGGACATTGACTACAGATGGCCCTATCCCCAGTCTGAGCAGGATATAAATCCAAACTTAAGAAAGCAGTCTTAATAGATCAGTTATGAACAAAAGCAAACTATCCGTATCCATCGGACTGGCCTCTCTCGCAACCCTTCCTGTAACAGCTCAAGAGCAGAGAGACAAGGAGCTGCCGGAGCGACCCAATGTGATCGTCCTGCTGGCTGATGACATCGGATGGGGCGACCTATCGCCCTACGGCACATCTGGTGTGCAGACGTCGGCAGTCGAGGAACTGGCACAGAGGGGGACCCGATTCACAGACGCTCACTGCGTCGCCGCCACCTCCACCCCCTCACGCTACTCCCTCCTCACCGGACACTACGCCTGGAAGCGGGAGGACACCGGCGTTGCCAGCGGAGATGCTCCGATGATCATACATCCGGAGCAGTACACGGTCGCTGACCTCTTCCGTGAGGCAGGATACACTACCGGGGCAATCGGCAAGTGGCACCTCGGTCTCGGGGATAATCCCTCGGGGCAGGATTGGAATCAGAAGCTCTCCCCAAATCCTCAGGATCTCGGCTTTGATTACTCTTATATCATGGCCGCCACCGCTGACAGAGTTCCCTGTGTCTGGATAGAGAATGGACAGGTGGTCAACTACGATCCCTCCAGTCCCATCTTCGTCAGCTATAAGCACAACTTTCCGGGCGAGCCGACCGGACAAGATCATCCCGAGTTGCTCTATAACCTCAAGCCCTCCCACGGACACGACCAGAGCATCATCAATGGTATCTCCCGTATTGGTTACATGAAGGGAGGCGGTCGTGCTCTGTGGAAGGACGAGCTGATCGCTGACTCCATTGAGCACCACGCGGTGGACTTTATCAGGCAGAATAAGGAGCGTCCCTTCTTCCTCTACCTCTGCACTAACGACATCCATGTGCCGAGGTTTCCGAAGGAGAAGTACCGGACCAGTGAGCTCGGTCTAAGGGGCGATGCGCTGTTGCAGTTTGACGGCACCGTCCGGACGGTGTTGGACGAACTAGAGCGGTTGGGGCTACGAGAAAACACCCTGATCATACTCACCTCTGACAATGGGGGTGTCCTCGACGATGGCTACGACGACAAGGCGACGGAGCTAGCCGAGGGGCGCCACAGGGTCTGCGGTCCATTCAGGGGCGGCAAGTACTCGCTCTTTGAGGGAGGGACGAGGGTTCCATTCATCGTCAGCCTGCCGGGAGTGGTCCCGGAGGGCGAGGTGGTGGATCATCTGGTGTCGCACATTGACCTCCTTCGCTCTATGGCTTCGCTCCTCGGGGTCACCCTCTCACCTGTCGCTGCACCTGACAGTCGGGATCAGCTCTCCACATGGCTCAATCGCGGAGGCACCGGGCGGGAACTGATGGTAGAGCAGGGACTTGGGACAACGATTGCCCTGAGATATGGCAAGTACAAGTTTATCCCCCCCGTCAAGCATCCGACAAAGCACGCCTGGCAGACCGGCATAGAGACCGGGCAGGACTCCATCCCCCAGCTCTACGACCTCTCCACAGACCCCGGCGAGACCCACAACCTCCTCGCTAAGTAACCCTTCCCCCAAAAAAGGAGACTCTGATAGGCAACTACAGAGTCTCCTTATTTCTCTCTAAATCCTTAGATTTGCGCTTATCAATAGCAGAAGTAATCAAGATATGAAGAAGAATAGCGCCTATCGGGCAGCAGCGGGACTCAGTGCAGTGGCAGGCATCGTACTGCCTACTGCCTGCGCTCCCAAGGCCAAGGACGAGACCCCGACCCGATACAACATCCTGATCATCGAGAGCGATGACCATACCTCCCAGATGATCTCCGCCTATGGCGGCGAGATCGAGACGCCCAATATCGACCGGCTCGCTGAGGAGGACGGGGTGAGATTTGACAACGCCTTCGTCGTCAACTCCATCTCCGGACCCTCCCGCGCCTGCCTCCTGACGGGGAAGCACTCGCATAAGAACGGCTTCACCAATAACGAGCACAGCGTATTTGACGGCGACCAGCAGACCTTCCCCAAGCTGCTCCAAGCGGCCGGATACCAGACCGCCATCATCGGCAAGTGGCACCTCCACTCCCTCCCACAGGGCTTCGACCACTGGGAGATCCTGCCGGGTCAGGGCGACTATTACAACCCCGCCTTCATCACCGCTCCCAATGATACGGTAAAGGAGAAGGGGTACGCCACCGACCTGATCACGGACAAGAGCATCGACCTGCTCCGCAGTCGGGACAAGAGTCGCCCCTTCATGCTTATGGTGCAGCACAAGGCACCTCATCGCAACTGGATGCCCCGCATCCAGGATCTGGATCTGTACGAGGATGTGACCTTTAAGCTTCCGGAAAACTTCTACGATGACTACGCCGGACGACCGGCAGCCGCGCGAGCGGAGATGAATATCGGGGAGCACATGGACCCCGCCTACGACTGCAAGCTCCTCCGGGAGGATCATCCGACCCACTACTCGCGGATGTACGAGTGGATCCTCTCCGGTATGGACGAGGCGGATAGGGATAAGTTCCTCGCCTTCTACCGCCCCATGGCGGACTACTACTGGGACAGCAAGATGACTGACCGGGAGCGGATGGAGTACAAGTACCAGCGCTATATGCGCGACTACGCCAAGGTGATCCACCCGATTGACGAGGGCGTCGGACGGATCATCGACTACCTCAAGGAGGAGGGACTCTGGGACACAACCATCGTCCTCTACCTCGGCGACCAGGGCTTCTATATGGGCGAGCACGGGTGGTTTGACAAGCGCTTCATGTACGAGGAGTCGATGCACTACCCACTCCTGATGCACCTCCCCAAGGGGCTCGATGCCCGCGGAGCGATCAAGGAGCTGACGCAGAATATCGACCTTGCGCCCACCTTCCTCGAGCTCGCCGGTGTGGCGATCCCTGAGGACATCCAGGGTGAGTCCCTTGTCCCGCTGCTTAAGGGGGCAAAGGAGCTCCCCGGGCGAGACAAGATCTACTACCACTTTTACGAGTACCCCGCCGAGCACAGCGTGATGCGTCACTACGGAGTGCGCGATGAGCGATACAAGCTTATCCACTTCTACCTTGACCGGGACTTCTGGGAGCTCTACGACCTGCAGGAGGATCCGCACGAGATGAAGAATGTCTACGACGACCCAGCCTACAGTGAGATCGTCGACCGGATGCGCCGGGAGCTGGTGGAGGCACAGACCCAGTATGAGGACACCCTCGCCCTCCGGCTCAACGGCTTCTGACCCGACCACTTAGCTGCCTGAGCAAGTCAGGCTGCACTGATACCGAAAAGGACTGACTTCAAGACATCTTGGAGTCAGTCCTTTTTGCATTGGGTTACGGCAGAGAAATTCGCATACCCAGAGGTGACGCATTTGAGCATTGGGGCAATCATATACCAAGGTGGGCTTATCCGTGAGGCACCCGAAGGGTGCGGGAGAATCTACTATGTAGCGGTCTTCACATGCGCCCCTGTCCGATGACCCTAAGGAGGTCGGCAGGAAGAGCACCCCGACAGTGTCTTGTCCTAGAAAAAGTTGACTCATAGAAAGGCATTTATGAGTAAGTTTGTAAAGAGGAACAACCTCCAGGAGATTTATTTTGACCGAGTTATTCA
>QWCJ01000160.1_pt1 | contig 48615 bp, 46 predicted proteins | sample 1972501 | NCBI WGS metagenome assembly QWCJ01 (sample SAMN09866711, study PRJNA288562) | Human vaginal metagenome isolate term2_vaginal, whole genome shotgun... | isolation source: vagina | host: Homo sapiens | place: USA: California
ACACCGGCAATCAGGGCAACACCGGCAACAACGCCACAGGCGTTCTCACCGGCCTGACCTCCGGCGACCCGATCGCCATCGCCACCGCGGCCGGCACCGTCATCGGCGCAATCCTGCTGTTCCTGGCTGCACGCGACATGCTCCCCGGCGTCAGCGAACGCCAGGGGGTGGAGGTCTTCCAGGGCCTCAACCTCGCACAGGTCTCGGAGTTGGCCCAAAAGATTGGCCCGGCCGTCGGCCCCGCACTGAACGCCTTCGGTGCCACCGAGGCCGCCGCCGTCTGGACCGCGCTCGAGCCCACCCTGGGCAAACTCATCGCAGGCGTTGGCGGACCGACCGGCCCGGCAATCACCTTCTACTCCAACGGCATCGCCGCGCGTAATGACCAGGGTGAGATCATCTCGCTCGTCGGCAAGATTGCGGAGACCTGGCTGCAGCAAGGCCTCGACGCCGGCCCGCTGGGCATGCCGATCACCCGCGAGTACTACCCGACCACCGACGTCGTGCGCGTCGACTTCGAAGGCGGCAGCATCACCTACAACCCGGTCACCAACGCGCTGGACATCTCCACCCGCTAGGCCCTCGCAGGCTCGGGCCTAGACAAGATCCAAACTGCGCGACACCGCGTCTTCCCACGCGGTAACCAGCCGGTCCCGTTCGGGGCCGGCCATTTCGCTTTCCCAGGTGGTGGAGGTGCCGAGGGACAAGGGTTCGTCGATAAGCGAAATGCCCATCGCCGCCGCCGACGCCGCCCCCATCACCGTCGTCTCCGTGTTCGCGGGCCGCTCCACCGTCACGCCCAGGATGTCGGCCTGCATCTGCATCAACAGGTTGTTCTCCGTCATGCCGCCATCGACCTTCAGCGTTGTCGGGTCGCCGCCCATCGCACACACCACCTCACGCGCCTGCAAGCATGTCGCCTCCAGCGCAGCGCGAGCAATGTGCCGCTTATCGACGAACCGCGTCAACCCCACAATCACACCCCGCGCATCCGGACGCCACCGCGGCGCGAACAGGCCGGAAAACGCAGGCACAATCACCACTCCTCCACTGTCCTCGACCTGCTCCGCGAGGGTTTCCGATTCAGCGGCGGTGCTCAGGATGCCGAGCTGGTCGCGCAGCCACTGAATCAACGACCCACCCACGGCCACCGAACCCTCCTGGGCGTACACCGGCGGCTGGCCCTGCACCTGGTAGGCGACGGTGGTGAGCAGGCCACGGTCGCTAAACTTCGGCTCGGCACCCGTGTTGAGCAGCATGAACAGCCCGGTGCCGTACGTCATCTTCGCGTCGTTCTCATGCAGGCCGCCTTGGCCGAACAGCGCGGCCTGCTGGTCGCCGAGCACGCCCGTGATCGGCACACCCGCCAGCGGACCCCGCGGACGGATCTTGCCAAAGTTGCCCACGGACGGCCGGATCTCGGGAAGGATTCGGGGCGGGATGCGGAGGTCGTCGCAAAGCTGCTCGTCCCAATCGAGGGTCTCCAAATCCATGAGCAACGTGCGCGACGCATTGGTCACATCCGTCAGATGCAACGCCTTGTCCTTGTCCTTCGCCCCGCCCGTGAGGTTCCAGATCAGCCACGTATCCATCGTGCCCGCCAGGAGTTCGCCCTTTTCGGCGCGCTCGCGAGCGCCTTCGACATTGTCCAGAATCCACGCCCACTTCGGCGCCGCAGGATACGAATTGTGCAAAAGCCCGGTCTTACTCAGGTACTTCGTGGCGTCCCCGTCGTGGTTCGTGCGGGTGTCCTGCCACACGATCGCGTTGTAGATCGGCTTGCCGGTTGCTTTGTCCCAAATCACGGCAGTCTCGCGCTGGTTGGTCAGCCCGAGAGCGTAAATGTCCTGCTCAGCGATGTCCTTGTCAGCAAGTGCTTCGCTGAGCGCCCGGCGTGTGTTACGCCAGATCTCCATCGGGTCGTGCTCCACCCACCCCTTGCGCGGCATGATCTGCTCGTGCTCAAACTGCGCCTGGGTGATGACCTTCCCGTCCGTGCGCGTGATGCACACACGTGTCGACGTCGTACCCTGGTCAATCGCCGCAATCAAAGCCATGCGCGTGATTCTACGGTGGGCGGTGGTGCCCGTTGGGTTGTTGTGGCGCTTTCTGGCTCGTTTCCGGTGCTTTCCTGGCGCTTTCTGACTCGTTTCCACTGCTTATCGTCTAGTTTCCGCTGATCGTCTAGCTGCATTTTTGTCGAACCAGACGATCAGCTAATTACTGAAAACCGTGTTCATCATCACCTGGGGAAATACCGGGTCCTCCCCGAGGCCGTCTAGCTGGATTCGAGGCGGAGCTAGACGATGAGCCGAACTAGACGATCAGCGCGCCCCGGTTCCCTCAAAATGCACAATATATTGCGCAAAGACCCCCTTTACAGCGCAGCAGTCGGGTGCAATATTGCCTACATGGGGGATTTACAGAAGAAACGCGAAGCAGAACTCGAACTCATTCAAGACGTCGCAGCAAAGTCCAAATCTGCAGTGATCACAGGTCCAGCCGCGGCCAGGTGGCTAGGACTCTCGACATACAACTGGGTCACCACAGTCGACCTCGCACTACCAGGAGAAACGAGGCCGTGGAAGCGCGGCGATGCCCATCGCATTTACAGAAGTGGAATCCTCGCTGAACAGGAGTACCTCGTACACAAGGGGGTTCGCACGGCGACGGCGATCAGGGCGATGTTCGACTCGTTCAGGTACCACGGGCGCACTGAAGCGCTGGTGCAGATCGAGTCGGCGAGGTGGAAGCACCGCCACCTGACCACGGAATACCTACTGGATAAAACGGGAGCGCTGCCGAAAGCACGCGGGATCGCGGGGTTCCGGAAACTCATCGAATACGCGACGGATACGTCAGCGAGTGCGTTGGAGACAATTGTGCGCGACGCAATCCTGCGCGCGATCGCAGACGGAACGCTTACCGGGGTGGTCACGCTCGAGTTCCAGGTTGGCCTGCGGATTCGGGAACGTGACGGCCGCCCGATGATGGCCTGGGCGGACATACTGATCAACGGGTTTCTCGTTGTGGAGGCAGACGGTCTCGAGAAGACGAGCGGGGTGATGGGGGATGCAGCGAGCATGCTTCGCGACGAACGCGAGCGCGAAACCCAGCTTCAAAACCAGGGCGCAGTTGTCAGGCGGGTGAGGTGGGATCGTGCAACGTCCACCGAGTTCATCGCGTCGCTGCAGACTGTGATCGACAGCAGCCCCGGCGTGAGGGAGTTACCGAATCGGGTGGACGTGAACTATCGCGACTGGTTGGAGGAGTTAGAACAACGCGCGGCATAATCTGCTCGTGCTCAAACCGCGCACGCCACCGCCTATGTATGCTCTACGTCACACTCATAACCTAGGAGGACACTATGTGGTTTGACGGATATCTACGGCAATTCGGAAACCGGCTGGAGGACTTCCTTTCAGTAGCAGTCCCCGAAGCGCTCGCAGAATTGACGCCTTCCCAACGGGAGCAAGTTACCAATGGCGTAGACGAGTTTCCCTTTGAAATCGTGCTCGAAATTCTCAACGCTAAACACAGCCATGAAGACACCGTCTCCCGCATCCTGGCCATAACCGGAACATGGATGAATGCCGCATCAGGGAGCCAGTGGACTGTTGGTCCTCTCAGCAGCACTGCTTACTCTGAGCGAGTAGGTGTAGGTGTTAGGTGGGGCGAGCTCGCATTTTCACCGTTGTTAGGTATCTCGGAGAACCTTGTCGATACATTTCCCACCTGGCCGGGCGTACTCATGGAATTTGCTCGCATGCAAGAGGACGATCGCGACTATTTCCGCCAGAGAATGCAGGAAATCCTCGAAGAGACCTAGTACCAGCGCTCGAGGACTGCGGCGACGCCGTGTTCGTCGTTGGTGGTGGTGACGTGGTCGGCGGCGTCTTTGAGTTCGGGTTTGGCGTTAGCCATGGCCACGCCGGTGCCCGCCCACTGGATCATCTCCAGGTCGTTGGGCATGTCGCCGAACGCGATTGTCTCGGCGGCGGTAAGCCCGTAGCGGTCGGCGAGGTATTGGGCGCCGGTGGCTTTGTTGGCGCCGGGTCGGGAGATTTCGATGAGGCCTTCGTCCATGGAGTAGGTGACGTGGGCGACGGTGTCGTCGATAAGCGGTGCGATGATGTCGTACATCTGCGCGGAGGTCATGTCGGGGCAGCGGACCAACAGTTTCGCGGCGGGCACCTCGATGAGCGTTTGCTTATCGACGACACCAAACCGACTGTCCCACGCATCCGGGTTGTACTCCGGCGTAATTAGGAAGCATTCGTCCTCCGGGTCGAGGGCGGAGGAGCCGACGCGTTCGACGCCGTAGCCGTGGTAAACGTCGGCAAGCGCCCGTTCGACGTCGTGGAGGATTTCGCCCATGGTGTCGGGGGTAAGTTCATGGGCATGGAGGACGCGGTCCTCGGTGGGGTCGTAGACCACTGCGCCGTTGGCGCACACGCACACGGGTGCGACCGGGAGCTGCTCGAGCACCGGGATGAGCCAGCGGTGGGGACGGCCGGTGGCCAGGCCGAAGTGAGCGCCGCTGGAAATCGCACGGGACACCACGTTGCGCAGGCGCGGGGTGACGCGACCGGCGGAGGTGATGAAGGTGCCGTCAATGTCAGAGATGATCAGGCGGGGTGCGGTGTCCGGCAGCGAGGTGGTCATGGTTTCCGGCCCTTCTTCGCGGCTTTCGCGGCGCGTTCTTCGGCGTGGATCCGGTCGGCCTCCTCAATGGTGGGTGCGGTGCCGCCGAGGGAGGCGGGCATCCAGGGGTCACCCGTGCCAGGGCCGGCGAGTGCGGTGTATTCGGTGCGGGATTCGTCGAGAAGCAATTGCATCTGGCGTTTGAGTTCCGCGGTGTCGGCCTCGGCGTCACCGGTGAGTTCGACGGGTGCGCCGTAGCGGACGATGACCGGCACATTGCGGAAGTGTTTCGGCAGGTCCTTGGTCCAAATGCGTTGCGATCCCCAGATCACGCACGGGATGAGCGGCACACCGGCCTGATGGGCGATGCGCGCGGCACCGGTTTTGAAACTGGCAAGTTCGAACGAGCGGGAGATGGTCGCTTCCGGGAAGATACCCACCAAGTTGCCGCTGCGAAGTCGCTCCACGGCGGGCGCGATGGCAGTGCTGCCGTGGGCGCGGTTGACCGGCACGTGTTTCATTTTGCGCAGCAGGCTGCCAAGGACGGGGACGTCGAAGACTTCCTTTTTGGCCATGAAGCGCACGAGGCGCTCGCCGCGCAGGTAGGGGCCGGTGCCCATGAGGATGAAGTCGGCATAACCGGTGTGGTTACCGGCGATAAGCGCGCCGCCCTCGGTGGGTATGTGTTCCGCACCGATGACGGTGACGTCGATGTTCAACGCCCGCATCACGCGCCGTAGCGTACCCACGAGCCCCTGGTAGAAGCGCTCCACCGCCTCCTCACGGTGGGCTGGGCTTTCAGTAAAGCGTTGCGGGACGTTGAATCCGCGGTAGGCGCGCAGTTTCATTAGGGCGTGAGCACTTCCTTGCCAACCCACGGACGCAGTGCCTCAGGCACGCGCACGGAACCGTCGGCCTGCTGGTTGTTCTCCAGGATGGCGACGAGCCAGCGGGTGGTGGCCAGGGTGCCGTTGAGGGTTGCGGCGATCTGGGTCTTGCCGTCGGCGTCGCGGTAACGCGTCTGCAGACGACGAGCCTGGAAGGTGGTGCAATTCGAGGTAGACGTCAGTTCGCGGTAGGTGTTTTGCGACGGCACCCACGCCTCCGTGTCGTACTTACGAGCTGCCGAGGAGCCCAGGTCGCCGGCGGCGACGTCGATGATGCGGTACGGCACCTCAACGGCGGCAAGCATGTCGCGCTCCAGGCCGAGAAGCTTCTGGTGCATCTCCTCTGCGTCTTCCGGCTTGCAGTACGCAAACATTTCGAGTTTGTCGAACTGGTGGACGCGCAGAATGCCCTTCGTGTCCTTGCCGTAGGAGCCGGCCTCGCGGCGGAAGCAGGAGGACCAGCCGGCGTAGAGCAGCGGGCCGTCGGACAGGTCGATGATCTCGTCCTGGTGCAGGCCAGCGAGTGCGACCTCGGAGGTGCCGACGAGGTACATGTCGTCGCGCTCCAGGTAGTAAATCTCCTCGTCGTGCGCGTCGAGGAAGCCCGTGCCCTGCATGATGTCGGGGCGTACCAGCACCGGCGGAATCATGAGCTTGAAGCCAGCCTCGCGTGCCTTCTGAGCTGCGAGCATGAGCATGCCCAGCTGCATCCAGGCGCCGTCGCCGGTGAGGTAGTAGAAGCGCGCGCCGCCAACCTTGGTGCCGCGCTTCATGTCGATCAGCCCAAGCGGCTCAGCAAGGTCCAGGTGGTCCTTGACCTCAAAGTCGAACTCGGGGACCTCGCCGACGTGCTCGAGCACCACGAAGTCCTCTTCGCCGCCAGCCGGGGCGCCCTCGATGACGTTGGCGATGGAGTACTGCAGCTTCTCCAGCTTCTCCTGCGCCTCGGCTTCCGCTGCCTCAGCTTCCTTCACGCGGGCCTTCAACTCGTTAGAGCCCTCCAGCAGTGCCGGGCGGTCCTCCGGGGCGGCCTGGCCAATCTTTTTACCGAACGCTTTCTGCTCGGCGCGCAGCTCATCTGCTGCTTGGATCGCAGAGCGTCGGGCTTCGTCGGCGGCCAATAGCTCGTCGACAAGCGCTGGGTCCTCTCCGCGAGCTCGCTGGGACTCGCGGACTGCCTCGGGGTTTTCGCGCACACGCTTCAGATCAATCACAGTTGCATACCTTACCTTGTTCCCCGACGCGCGTACGCCGATCCGCAATCCGGTCATAACCAGTGCGCTATGGTGGCCTTATGCCCACCCGGATCACAGACGGCCCCGTGCCCAAGCATGAGCAGCTGCGCGCGATTATCGACGAGCTGATCTCCACCGAGCTCTCCCCCGGCGACCCCCTGCCTGGCGAGCGGGCATTAGAAGAGGCCTACGGCGTATCCCGCATCACGGTGCGTCGCGCGATCGGAGATCTTGTGTCCGCTGGCCGTTTGCGCAGGGTGCGCGGCAAAGGCACGTTTGTGGCGCCTGCCCCGCTGGTGAGCCGTCTGCACCTGGCGAGTTTTTCGGACGAGATGCGAGCGCAGCGGGTGGAGGCGTCGTCGAGAATCTTGCTCTCTGAGCGCACCACCCCGCCGGACGCGGTGGCGACGTTCTTCGGCACCCCGCCCACGACTGAGCACATCCGCCTGCGGCGCCTCAGGCTTGGCGACGGCGAACCGTACGCCGTCGACGACGCCTGGTACAACTCCATCCTCGTGCCTGACCTGCTGGAAAACGATGTCTACCACTCCGTGTACACCCTGCTGGAAAACGAATACGGGCTAGGTATCACGGAAGCGGAGCAGACCGTCACCGCCGTCACGGCCGGCCCCGACAACGCACCGCTTCTCGACGTCACCCCGGACACCGCCCTGCTCCACATCCTGCGCTACGCCCGAAGCGGCACCAGCAACGTGGAGTATTGCTCCTCGGTGTACCGCACGGACCGCTACCGGCTGACTACACGGGTCGCCCGCGAAGTGGAATAATGGTGCGCCATGGCTTCGAAACAGACCGCGCTGCGCGCCTTCCTCATCGCCACCCTGGCGGGCACGGTGGGCGCCGGCACCTACGGACTGACCGCCGATAGTTCCGGCTCCGCAGACCAGGCGGGCGGCTCGTCTACCTCGAGTTCTGTTGCGGAGGCGGCGTCGTTCACCACCGCCGACGCCGGCTCGTGTTTGACGTGGCAGGTTGCCGAAGATGGCACCCATACCAACTTTGAGCAGGCGGATTGCGCCGGCGAGCACCGCTTCGAGGTTGCCGCGCGCGAGGACCTGGCCACCTACCCCACCTCTGAGTTCGGGCCCGAGGCGCCGCTGCCGAACCAGACCCGCCAGGCCCAACTGCGCGAGGAGCTCTGCGGCGCGGCGACCCTGCGCTACCTGGACGGTAAGTACGACCCGAACGGACGTTTCTCCATCGCCCCGATCCTGCCGCCAGCCGACGCGTGGCAAAACGGGGACCGCACCATGCTGTGCGGCCTGCAAGAAACCGACAGCAACGGCGAGCCGGTGCTCACCTCCGGCAAGGTTGCGGATGCGGACCAGGCCCGCGTGTTCGACGCCGGCGAGTGCGTGGCCATCGATGCCGCCAACTCCCTGTCCGTGGTGCCGTGCGACAAGCCGCACCAGTTGGAGATCACCAGCCGCGTCAACCTGGCGAAGCACTTCGCAGACCACACCCCGTCCGTCGAGGAGCAGGACAAGTACCTCGGCGACGTGTGCACTCAGGCCGCGCAGGATTACCTGGGCAGCGAGGAGGCGCTGTACCAGATCGCGCTGCGCCCCTTCTGGACCTCGCAAACCCCGGCCGCCTGGGAGGGCGGTTCCCGCAGCGCCAATTGTGCGTTGATGTTCTCGCGCCCGGAGGGCCAGTTTGCCAACCTCACCGGTTCCGCGACGCAGGGCCGCGAGCATTTGCTTATCGACGACGCCCCGCCACCCGCACGCCCCGAACGCCGCCCGTTGCGCTCTGAGCAGCAGGCAAACCAGTCGCAGGCCCCGGCACCTGCGCCTTCGCCTGCGCCGGAAGCGCCTGCCCCCGAAGCGCCTGCGCCTGCACCTGAGGCTCCGGTGCAGTTCTGATGATGGCCCCGGTCAGCGACGAACTGTTCGAGGAGATGATCAACGACGCGTTGGACACCATCCCGGACCGCTTCGCCGAGCACATGCAGAACATGGTGATTTTGGCCCGCGACTTCAACCCCGACGACCCAACGCTGCTTGGCCTGTTCGAGGGCGTGCCGCTGACCGAGCAGCACTCCAACCACTCCGGGTTCCTGCCCGATGCGGTGTTTATTTACAAAAACGCGCTCGAGGCCATCTGCGTCGACGAGGAGCAGTTGCGCCACGAGGTGAAGGTGACCGTCCTGCACGAGGTCGGCCACTACTTCGGGTTAGAGGAGCACGAGCTGCACGCCCTCGGCTGGGGTTAGGCCTTCGGCCAGCTTCCGAGCATGCGTATCTGCGTCGCCTGCTCCCCCACGGCGGCAATCGCCTGGGCGATGGGGTCGTCGTCAATGTGGCCCACCAGATCGACGAAGAAGTTGTACGTGTTGGGCTCTTTGCGGGTCGGGCGTGACTCGATGCGCGACATGTCCACCCCGCGCACCGCGAATTCCTGCAGCGCGCCGACCAGCGTGCCGGGCTTGTTGGGGGTGCGGAAGACGATGGCGGTGCGGTCGTTGCCTGTTGCGGCAGGTACCTTGCCTTGCTTACCGACGAGCACAAACCGAGTCCGCGCCGTCTCCATATCCGCCACCCCGCGGGCGTGGATGTCCAGGCCGAACAGGTCCGCAGCGCGCTCGGGCGCGGCCGCCACGTCCGCCTCGCCGTCCGCGACCATCTTCGCCGCGGCCGCGTTCGAGGACGCCGGGACGAACTCCACGCCCGGCGCGTGCTCACCAACCCAGCGTTTGACCTGGCTGTACGCCACCGGATGGGTGGCCAAGCGGCGGGCGCTGCCCAGTGTTTCGCCCGCGCGTGTCATGATGGCGAACGCGATGGACAGTTCCGTCTCGGCGTAGATCTGCACGCCGGGGGTGTCGACGAGCGCGTCGGCGGTGGTGGTCACCGCACCGTCGACGGAGTTCTCAATCGCGCACACCGCCCAATCGGTCTTGCTTTCCGCGACTGCTTTAAGCGCCGCCGCAGGCGAGTCAATCGGGACGAACTCGGCTTGGCCTGTGGAGTCGAAGCGGCGCGCCGCCTCCTCGGTGAAGGTGCCCTCGGGTCCGAGATACGCAATTCGTGTCATTTCTTCTCCTCCTGTGCTTGCTCTTGTGCTGCTTCTTCGGCGAGTAGCGCGTAGGTGATCAGCCAGTGTGTGGCCATGAAGTTGGTGCCGGTGAGGTGGGGCACGGTGGTGTCGATAAGCATCTGCGTGCCCTCTGGCTTACCGATGGCCCGCAGCAACCACGCCCGCGTCAGCATTAGCCCGAGCAGATGGGCCTGCTGGCCGTCCTCGGGGTCGTTGACCTGGAGCGGGGTGGCGTAGAACTCCAGCGCACCCGGAGTGAAGAAGCAGTCTAGCCAGGCGGGGAAATCCTCGCCGAGTACGCGCTGCATCAGGGCTGCCTGCGCCAGCCCGTTGGGGACGAAGTCGTGGCCGGACAGTTCCCAGGTGTGTGGGTAGGCGTGGTCGTTGTGGAACCAGGCGCGGGCGGTGTCGTCGCAAAGCAAGCGGAGCTTGTGGAGGCCGAGTGCGTCGGCGGCGTCGATGATCAGCAGCAAAGCGAGTGCGGAGTTGCTGTGCACGCCGTGGCGCACCGGCAACTGCTGCGTGCCCAGCCACGCGGTGATGTTCTCCTCCAGTTGGCGGGCCAGCGGCGCCATCGCGGCCTCCCATGGGGTGCCGAGCGTGACCTTGCACAACTGCAGCGCCCACGCCCAGCCATACGGCCGCTCGTACAGCGGGTGCTCGCGCAGGTAGGCAGCCTCGGCGGCGATGTTGTCGGCGGTCAGGCGCTGGTTGAGCAGGTCGGTGAGCGAGGGGTCGTCGACTAGCTTGTGCAACTTCACCCCGCTGGCCAGCATGTGCACGCACGAATGCCAGTCGAAAGACCCCCAAAACGCCGGGTGCAGGCGGCGCGGGGTGACATCCGTGTCGGCCGGCCCGAGGCTCGCGTGGTGCATCGCCGCCGGATACTCCCGGCCGACGACCTCGACGACAGTGCGCGCCCACATTTCGTGCATGGCGCTAAAGTTACCGCATGCAACGGCGCCTGAAGATAGAGATCCTGCTGGTCCTCGCCGTCACATTCGGCACCGCGGGCCTGCGCGCAGCCCTGCGCCTGATCGACTCGCTGCTCAAAGCCCCGCTCAACCAACAAACCACCACAATTTACGACGCCACCTCCACCATCCCGTGGCTCGACCTCGCCCTCCAGGCATGCTCGGCGCTGACCCTGTTCGCGTGGGGTGGACTCGCATGGTTTCTTCTCGACGACCGAACGCACCCACCGCGCCTACCTCGCCTCCCCGACCTCGCCCGCGGCGCCGGATTCGCAGCCCTGATCGGCCTGCCCGGGCTCGCGTTTTACGTCGCCGCCGTACACCTCGGCCTATCAAAAGTTGTTGTGCCGACGACCAAGGCCGTACAGATCCCCACCTCCCTGCTGTGGTCGTTGGCCAACGGCTTCGGCGAAGAAATCGTCGTGGTGATGTACCTGGTCACCCGCCTGCGCCAACTCGGGTGGAAGCCCTGGCAGTTCATCGCTGCCTCCGCCGTGCTGCGCGGGTCCTACCACCTGTATCAGGGCATCTCGGCAGGCCTGGGCAACATCGTCATGGGCGTGGTGTTCGCCTGGTACTTCCACAAAACCGGGCGCATCTGGCCGCTGATCATCGCCCACTTCCTCATCGACGCCGTGGCGTTTATCGCCTACCCGCTCCTCGACCTGTCGTGGCTCGGAATCTAACCACACGCGTCACACTGGTTACACTGTTTTCATGTCAACGACGCCCCACTCCAACGACCCCCGCGACAACGCGGGCGAGTTCGTCCTGGGCAAAGACGGAAAACCCATCGTCGACCGCTACGGCCGGCCCGTCCGCCGCCGGCCCTCGCAGTCTGCGCGGCCTGCGGATTCCCGTGCTGAGCGGCCCGCACGGCCCGCCGAGCGACCCCCGCGCCGCGAAGAGTGGCGCCGGGAAGAGCGCCGCGTCGAACCCGGCCACACCGTGTACGAGTCTCGTCCCACCTACGAGCCGCGCCGCGCACCCCAGTACCCTCCGCGCGAAGCTTCACGGCCGGTGCAGTACCGGCCCGGACAGCGCCCAGCGCAGGGCCAGTACAGGCCCGCGCAGCGTCAGGCACCCCGTGATGAACGGCCGATGCCGCTGCAGGTGTCGAAGAGGCGGCAGGGGTCGGCGGGGCGTCGTCGTCAAGCAAAACGCCCTGGATGCGGCAGCATCATCGCCCTCATCGTCGTGATCGCGCTCGCGTCCGTCCTCCTTACCGACGCCCGCCTCAACCGCGTCGCCGCACTCCCCGACGAACAAATCGGCAATACAGCCGGCACCAACTGGCTCCTCGTCGGCTCCGACTCACGCACGGGCTTGAGCGAACGCGACGTCGAACGGCTCGGCACCGGCGGCGACATCGGCTCCACACGCACCGACACCATTATGCTGCTCCACCTGCCCCTACGCGGCAAAGCAACCCTGATGTCCATCCCGCGCGACTCCTACCTGCCAGTTCCCGGATACGGCTACGACAAAATCAACGCCGCGTTCGCCCTCGGCGGCCCCGAACTCCTCGTGCAGACCGTCGAGCAAAACACCGGGCTACACATTGACCGCTACGCCGAAATCGGCATGGGCGGCATCGCCGGCGTTGTCGACGCCGTCGGAGGCGTGGAAATCTGCGTTGCCGAACCTATCGACGACCCCCTCGCCAACCTGTTCGTCGAGCCCGGCTGCCAAAAGATGGACGGCCCCACCGCACTCGGCTACGTACGCACCCGCGCTACCGCCCAAGGCGACCTCGACCGCGTCGTCCGCCAACGCGAATTCCTCAACGCACTGACCTCGCGAGCACTCTCACCTGCAGTGTTCCTCAACCCGTTCCGCGTCGGACGCCTGCTGTGGGTCGCGCCGACCCTGCTCACCGTCGGCTCCGGCGACCACGTCTGGAATCTCGCCCGCATCGCCTTCGCCATGCGCGGCGGCCTTGACACCGAGACCGTGCCCATCGGCGGCTTCGACGACACCGAAGTGGGCAACGTGGTGCTCTGGGACGACGAGGCAGCCGAAGCCCTGTTCGCCCGGCTGCGGTAGCGGCTGGTTGGCGGCCGGTTGGCGGGTGGGCCGGCTGCGCCTCCTTTCCCCCGCCCCCGCCCCTCCCACACATGGTGAGAACACAACGGTGAAGACGCGTAAAAACTCGCAAGCTCTCCGTTGCGTTCTCACCATCTGTGGCGGTGGGGTCGGTGGGGGGCGTCGCAAAGCTAAACGGCGCCTCCTACACGGTGCATTTCGTCGAAAATCAGCGAAATGAGCTGTGTTGGATGTACCGTTTGGGGCCAGCACCCAACCGAACCACCCCGCCACGCACGAAAAAGCCGGCCGCCGGGCGCAAACCCGGGGACCGGCTTAGAGCAGTAAGCGCTTACTGCTCGTCTGGTCGCACGACCGTCGAGCCAGAGCCAGCACCAGCAGCACCTGCGGTGCCCTCAACGCCGGGCCACTTGCCGGCGGCGATGAGCTCGTTCTTGCGCTCAACCCAGAAGTCGGCGTTCTTGATGCCGAGGGCCTCGGGGTCGAAGTGCGGGTCGATACCGGCCTTCTTCTGGCGGCGGTAGTCCCACAGGCACTTGAGGGCCGGGACCTGCAGGAAGAGGATGGCGACGATGTTGAGCCATGCGGTTGCGCCCACGCCGATGTCGCCGAGTGCCCACGCGTTGCCCGGGGTAGTGGTTGCGCCGATGAACACGGCAGCGATGATCAGGACGCGTAGGCCCCAGATGATGGCCTTGCGGGCGCCTTCGTTCTTTACCCAGCGGTTGAGGTAGACGGAGTTGGTTTCTGCCATGTAGTAGTACGCCAGCACGGTGGTGAAGGCGAAGAACATGATGGCCAGCGCGATGAAGGATGGGCCGAGGCCGGCGGAGAAGGAGTTCAGGCCTTCTTGGACGAAGCCGGGGCCGACGGGCACGCCGTCGGGAAGCGAGCCGTCGTAGACTACGGCGCCGTCTTCGGACTGGCCTTCGAACACCTTGTACATGTCGGTGGAGATGATGATGAAGGCGGTTGCGGAGCAGACGAAGAGGGTGTCGATGTAGACGGCGAATGCCTGGACGAAGCCCTGCTTGGCCGGGTGGGAGACTTCGGCGGCTGCTGCGGACTGCGGGCCGGTGCCCTGGCCTGCTTCGTTGGAGTAGATGCCGCGTTTGACGCCCCACATGATGGCTGCGCCGAGCATGCCGGAGAATGCTGCTTCCTTGTCAAAGGCGGAGCGGAAGATCACGCCGAAGACTTCGGGGATGTCGGAGGCGTTGGCGAAGAGGACGACGATGGCGATGATGATGTAGATGGCGGCCATGAACGGGACGACCATGGATGCGAAGTTCGCGATGCGCTTCACGCCGCCGATGATGATGAAGGCGAGGAGGATCGCCATGACGGCTGCGGAGATCTTGACGTCGATGCCCCATGCGTTGTCCACGGCTGCGGCTACGCCGTTGGCCTGGATGCCGGGGAGGAAGTAGGAGGTTGCCAGCAGCATGCAGATTGCGAAGATGATGGCGTAGACCAGCATGAATGGTGCGGCGGTGGTGTGCTTGTAGGCCTTTTCGATGTAGTAGGCCGGGCCACCACGGTATTCGCCGGTGTCGCGGTCGGTTTCTTTGTAGATCTGGGCGAGGCAGCACTCGATGAACGAGGTTGCGGAGCCGAGTAGGGCGACGAGCCACATCCAGAAGACTGCGCCGGGGCCACCGAAGGCGATGGCGGTGGCGACGCCGGCGATGTTGCCGACGCCGACACGGCCGGCCAGGGAGATCATCAGGGATTGGAACGAGGAGATGCCTTCTTCGGACTTTTCGCCGGATTTCAGTTGGCGGATCATGTCCGGCAGGCAACGGATCTGCAGGAACAGGGTGACGAGTGTGAAGTATGCGCCTGCGCCGAGGCACAGGAATACCAACCAGTTGGACCAAATGAGGCCATTGAGGGTGTCGATGAACCCTTCCATGGCGCCCTCCTTTTGTTTGTGTGCTGGGGTTTTCTTGAACGTCGCTTCAAGTAACTAGAGAATCTAGACCATCACTCTGTGCCGTGTGTCACTTTTTGTGTAAAAATTATTCTTCGGCACCAAAAATATTCGGCCCCAATTGTTGGGCAGACGTTGCGGACGCCGCTGCAGTATTGAAAGGATGTTTATGGAACCCGCTGGTAAGCGCACGAATCGTATGCGTAGGTATTCGCCTGCTTGGCCGGTCAAGGATTTGCCCGCAAGTTCGCATGTGCTTGACGACGACTCCACGCCCCCGGCTGATACCAATCCCGACATCACCCCCGATGCGGATGTGAAGCCGAAGGCGGCGTGGCGTTTCTTTGTGTACAGCGCCATCGGCATTTTTGCGTTCTTCGTGCCGTTTTCGGTAAATGGTTCGAAGTCGACGATTTTGTTGGATCACATCGTCACGTGGATCACGACGACGCTCGGCGAGGGCACTCGTTTCCTGGCGCTGGCGGCGATCATTGCTGGCACGATCTACCAGTTCGTCTCCGGTCGCTGGAAAGAGGACTACGCACGCATGGCGTTTGCGGCACTGTCTGTTTTGGCGATTGTGCTGTGCGCGATGTTGACGTTCGGGTTCGGCCCGGAGTGGCTGTTCAACCCGGACATTGGCCCGTTCATCCTGGATAAGTTGGTGATCTCGGTCGGGCTGCTGATCCCGGTCGGCGCGATCTTTTTGGGTTTGCTGGTGGGCTTTGGCCTGATGGAGTTCATTGGCGTGATGGTGCAGCCGATCATGCGTCCGGTGTTCCACACTCCGGGTAAGTCTGCGGTGGATGCGGTGGCGTCGTTCCTTGGTTCCTACTCGCTGGGCCTGTTGATCACGGATCGTATGTATAAGAACGGCAGCTATAACGGGCGTGAGGCGTCGATTGTTGCTGCAGGTTTTTCTACGGTGTCGGCCACGTTTATGGTGATCGTCGCTAAGACGCTCGACATAATGGAGCACTGGATCGCGTACTTCTTCATCGCCTTCATCATCACGTTTATCGTGACGGCGATTACGGTGCGCATCCCTCCGATTTCGCGCATTCCGGAGGATTACTACCCGGGGGCGACGCCGCATCCGGAGAAGGAGGTCACTGGTAACCGTTTCAAGGCGGCGTGGCGTGAGGCGAAGGTTGAGCTCAACCGTGCGGATTCGTTGGGCAAGGTGTTGTGGTCGAATTTCCGCGACGGTTTGGTCATGGCGGTGCAGGTCACGCCGGGCATCATGTCGGTTGGCGTGATTGGCCTGGTGCTGGCGACGTACACCCCGGTGTTCAAGGCCGTTGGCGTGGTGTTCTACCCGGTGGTGTGGTTGCTGCGTTTGCCGGATCCGTGGGCGACGTCGGGTGCGCTGGCGACCGGCTTGGCGGAGATGTTCCTTCCGGCCACGTTGACGGCGGGTTCGGATGACATGGTGTTGAAGTTCACCATGGCTGTGGTGTGTGTGAGCCAGATTTTCTTCTTCTCGGCGATGGTGCCGGCAGTGTTGGCGACGGACATTCCGCTGAACATCGTGAAGATGGTCATCATTTGGTTCATCCGCGTGGTGCTCACCGTGATCATTACGGTGCCCGTCGCCTACCTGCTGTTCTAAGGGGCTTTTGCTTAGCGACGACGCCCTGCCGTCGCCGTTACCGCATCGTCGATAAGCCGTGCTGCGGCTTTGGCGGTGCGGTTATCTACGTCGAAATCGGGGTTGAGTTCGACAACATCCAGCAGCGCGACGCGGCCGGTGGCGGCGACGGCGGAGACCATGGCGCGCAGTTTCGCGTAGTCCACGCCGAAGCCCGCGGGGGCGGACACACCCGGCGCGACGGCGGCGGGAAGGACGTCGAGGTCGATGGAGAGGTGGATCGGCAGGTCGCCGTCGACGGAGGCGAGGGCGCGGTAGACGGCTTCGCGCATCGACATTTCAGCAAGTTCGGTGTCCAGCACGGTGGTCACACCGAGGTCGTCGGCGGTGTCGAAGAGCACCTTGGTGTTGTTGGGCTGGGAGATGCCGAAGACGGAGTAGTCGAAGTCGCTGCCCGCTAGGTCGGCGATCTGGCGGAAGGGTGTGCCGGAGGTGGGTCGGCTGGCGGTGCGCAGGTCGAAGTGGGCGTCGAAGTTGATGATGTGCATCGGGCCGATGGCCTCGTAGGCGCCGCGGTGGGTGGCAAAGGAGGTTTCGTGTCCGCCGCCAAGCACGACGGTCATGCCGTCTGCGCCTTGCGCGGTGACGAGGTCATACACCTTGTCGGAAAGGGTCCGTTGCGCGGTTTCGAGGTCGTCGTTTTGGGTGGTGACGGTGCCGGCGTCGATAAGCGTGTGCTCGTGGTGAATAGCGAGGGAGCCGAGTGCGGCGCGCAACGCGTCGGGGCCCTGGGCGGCGCCTTGGCGGCCGCCGTTGCGCTCAACGCCTTCATCGGAGGCAAAGCCGATGAGGTGCACGGCACCTTCTTGTGGTTCGGCGCTGGTAGAGACCTCGCTGTGCCAGCGGGCATGCTCGGCGCCGGGGCCGTCGTCGCGGCCGGCCCAATCGGTTGCGGGGGCGAAAAGTGGTGCTGTGACTGTGTTCATGCCACACGAGCCTAGCGTCGGGGCATACTGAGAGGCGATGAATAAGCCCCAGGTTCCCGCTGCGCACAATGTGCTGCGCATCCTGTCGCTGCTGTCCACTACAGATGCGCCGATTTCTGCGACCCGTATTCAACGCGAGTTGGAGCTGCCCCGTTCGACGACGTACCACTTGCTGCGCGAGTTGGAGGATTCCGGCTTTGTGGTGCACTTGAAAAACCCGGGCACGTACGGGTTGGGGTTGGCGGCGTACCGGATGTCGCAGGCGTACACCACGCAGCAGCCGCTGGTGCGCCTGGCGGCGAAGCCTCTGGCGCGTATTGCTGCGCTTGCTGGGGGTTCGGCGCACCTGACGCGTCTCGCCGGTTCGGAGATTGTGTATCTGCACGAGGTGCGTTCGCCGGGGGCGGTGTCGTTGGTGACGGAGGTTGGTGTGCGTTTGCCGGCGTTGGCTACGGCGTCGGGGCGCATCATGCTTGCGCATTTGCCGGACGCGGAGTTGCGCGCGGTGTTCACGTCGTCCGGCGAGCGTCGTCGGTACAGCGAGGTCAAAGCGCAGCTTATCGACGTCCGCGAGCACGGCTGGGAAAGCGAATGCGAGGAAGTCTCGCGCGGGCAGGAGTCCGTGGCGGTTGCGGTGTTGGACCATCTGGAGCGACCGGCGGCGGCGCTTGCGGCGACGTTCCCGGTGGGAAGTGCCGACAAGCAGGAGCTTCTCGGAGCGCTGACGGATGCTTCGGCACGCTTGCGCACGCAGTTTTTTGGTAATCGTTGAGCACTACACCGGTGTGATCTAGCATCGCACGCATGACAACTATTACCCCCGTCACAGTAGGCATCGGCGCGCTGTCCGTTGAGGACGTCGTCGCCGTCGCGCGCTACGGCGCAAACGTTGAGATCGATCCGGCGGCGCTCGAGGAAATCGCCGCTACCCGTGAGCGCATCGAGGAGCTCGCTGCGGACCCGACCCCGGTCTACGGCGTCTCCACTGGCTTTGGCGCCCTGGCCACGAAGCACATCCCGGAAGATATGCGCGCGCAGCTGCAGGTATCGCTGGTGCGCTCCCACGCCGCGGGCTCCGGCCCGGAGGTGGAAGAAGAGGTCATTCGCGCACTCATGCTGCTGCGCTTGTCCACGCTGTGCACGGGCCGCACGGGTGTGCGCCCGGTGGTGGCTGAGACCTACGCCGCTGCGCTGAATGCCGGGATCACGCCCGTGGTGCGCGAGTTCGGTTCGCTGGGTTGCTCCGGCGACCTGGCGCCGCTGGCCCACTGCGCCCTGGCCCTGCTGGGCGAGGGCGAGGTCCGCGTCAAGGGTGGCGAAATCGTTCCGGCCGCTGACGCCCTTGCCCAGGCCGGCATCGAGCCGTTGGTTCTGCGCGAAAAGGAAGGCTTGGCGCTGATCAACGGCACCGATGGCATGCTCGGCATGCTGTGCCTGGCCATCGCGGACCTGCGCGAGGCGGCCAAGGTTTCGGACATCGCAACCGCGATGAGCGTGGAGGGTCTCAACGGCACGCTGTCTGTTTTCGACGACGACCTGCAGCAGCTGCGCCCACACCCGGGCCAGGCGGATGCCGCGTACAACATCCGCACCATTGCGGCAGATTCGCCGATTCTGACAGCTGCACTCGAGGGCTTCAAGGCTAACGACGTGCAGGATGCGTACTCGATCCGTTGCACCCCGCAGGTCGCCGGCGGTTTCCGCGACACACTGACGTACGTGACCACGGTGGCGGACCGCGAGCTCGCCGCCGCGAACGACAACCCGGTGGTGGCCAAGGACGGCCGTGTCGCCTCGAACGGCAACTTCCATGGCGCACCAGTGGCGTACGTGTTGGACTTTTTGGCGATTGTGGTGGCAGATTTGGCGTCGATTAGCGAGCGCCGCACGGACCGCTTCCTCGACCCGGCACGCAACCGCGGCCTCAACGCGTTCCTCGCGGGCGACCCGGGCGTGGATTCCGGCCACATGATCGCCCAATACACGCAGGCAGGCATTGTCAGCGAGCTCAAGCGCAACGCGGTTCCGGCATCTGCGGACTCGATCCCGTCGTCCGCAATGCAGGAGGACCACGTCTCGTTGGGTTGGTCGGCGGGCCGCAAGCTGCGCCGCAGCATCGACGGCCTGCAACGCGTCCTTGCAGTAGAGATCCTCACCGCCGCGCGTGCGCTGGACATGCGCGAAGGCGAGCCGTCCGCCGGCACCGGTGCTGCGCTGACCACGCTGCGCGCACGTGTGGAAGGCCCGGGCACCGATCGTTTCCTGGCCCCGGAGATTGAGCATTCCGTGCATTTGGTCAAGGGCGGCGATTACGTCACGGCCGTTGAAGCGGTTGTGGGCACACTTCGCTAAACCGCACTACTCAACGGGCGGCGCCGCAGCATCGGCGCCGCCCGTTTTCTATTACGCATCACCAATAGTCTGGGAACCCAGACAACTGGCGACACTGCCCCCTTTGTTACCACGGGAAACTCCATACACTGTCGCCTACATCATTAACCCCCGCAGATTGTGATTGGAGTCTCACCATGGCTGGCCGGTACCCGAATGGCGATTTCTACGACTTTGAAAGCGAACTGTCCACGGAGGAAAAGGACATCCTCTACAACGTCCGCGATTGGGCAAAGGAGAAGGTGCTCCCGATCGCGGTGGACTATTGGAACCGTTCGGAGTTCCCGCACGAGCTGCTGCCGTCGATTGGCGAGCTCAACATCATCAGCCTCGTGCGCGGCCAGGGTCGCTCCCGCCTACTCGCAGGCCTCGTCGCGGCGGAGATTCACCGCGCCGACGGCTCCGTGGGCACGTTCTTCTCTGGCCAGGACGGCCTGTTCACTGGCAGCATCGAGCTGCTCGGCTCGGAGGAGCAGAAGGAGCGCTGGCTGCCGGACCTCTACGCCGTGCGCAAGACCGGCGTGCTCGCGATCACCGAGCCGGAGGCCGGCTCCGACGTTGCCCAGGGCATGCGCACCACCGCCACCAAGGTGGACGGCGGCTGGATCCTCAACGGCGCGAAGCGTTGGATCGGCAACGCAACCTTCTCCGACTACGTCGCCGTCTACGCCCGCGACCCGGAGGACGAGCAGGTCAAGGGCTTCATCGTGGACACCACGTCCGAGGGCTACACGGCCACGCTGATGGAAAACCGCATTGCCATCCGCGCGGTGCAAAACGCCGACATCACCCTGGACAACGTGTTTGTTCCGGACAGCGACAAGCTCGAGGGGGCGAACTCGTTCAAGGACATCAACAAGGTGTTCAAGAGTGCACGTTCCACGGTGGGTTGGCAGGCCGTCGGTACGCAGATGGGCGCGCTCGACGTGGCACTCGGCTACGCGGATGAGCGCATCCAGTTTGGCAAGAAGATCTCCTCGTTCCAGCTCAACCAGAACAAGCTGGCCACCATGCAGGGCAACCTCGTTGCCTCCGAGTCGATGATGGCCCAGTTGGCCCGCATGGAGGATCGCGGTTCCGCGAACAACGAGCAGTCCGCGCTGGCCAAGGCGTTCACCTCGAAGCTCATGCGTGAGACGGTCGCGCTCGGCCGCGAGATCCTCGGCGGCAACGGTCTGATCTCGGATTACCGCATGGCAAAGATCTTCAACGACGCCGAGGCCATCTACTCCTACGAGGGCACCTACGACATCAACCAGCTCATCGTCGGTCGCTCCATCACGGGCGAATCGGCCTTCGTCTAGTCCACGCAGGAGGAAACACTATGAATGCACCGCTTTCCGGAATCCGCGTCCTTGACCTTTCCCGCGTACTCGCAGGCCCGTTCTGCTCCATGATCTTGGCGGACCTCGGTGCTGAGGTGATCAAGGTGGAGTCGCCGTGGGGTGACGATTCGCGTCAGTTCGGCCCGTTCGTCGACGGCACGTCCGCCTACTACCGCCTGTTCAACCGCTCGAAGATGGGCATCACGCTGGACTTCAAGAACGACGACGACAAGGAAGTGTTGCGTGATCTGGTCCGCCGCGCTGATGTGGTCGTCGAAAATTTCCGCCCTGGTGTGCTTGAGAAGCTCGGCCTTGCGCCGAAGGATTTGCTGGAGATCAACCCGCGCCTCGTGGTCACGAGTATCTCCGGCTTCGGCCAGACGGGCTCGCTTGCCAAGGAACCGGCGTACGACCTGGTTGCGCAGGCGATGAGTGGCCTGATGTCGATTACGGGTTGGCCGAACAGCAAGCCGACGCGCGTGGGCATCTCGCTGGGTGATCTCATCCCGGGCCTCTACGCCGCGATCGGCACGGTTTCGGCGCTCTACCAGCGCGAATCCAGCGGTACCGGCCAGCATTTGGATCTCGCGATGTACGACTCGCTCATCTCCGTCATGGAGTCCGTGGGCATGCGCGCGCTTTACGACGACACCCCACCCACCCGCATCGGCAACGACCACGGCCTATCAGCGCCGTTTTCCACCTACGCCACGAAGGACGGCGACGTGGTCATCGCGATCACCACGAACCGCCTGTTCGAGCGTCTTTCCAACGCGCTTGGCATGCCGGAGTTGGCAACCGACCATCGCTTCGCGGAACCGGTGGCCCGCTCCGAAAACCGCGTTGCGCTGCGCGAACTGATCGAAGAAGCGCTAAGCACGAAGACACGCTCGGAGACCATCGCCCTGTTTGAAGAGCATGGCGTGCCCACCGCCCGCGTGTACGACCTGGACGAGGCGCTGCGTAGCCCGTTCGCCCAGGAGCGCGGCGTGGTGGTTGAAGAAACGGATGGGTTCCGCACCCTCGCCTCCCCGCTCAAGCTCGCCGGGATGGAAAAGCCGACGCCGGCGCCGGAGTTGGGGCAAGACAACGAACGTATCCAGTCCTGGTTGAGCGAAGATCCGCGCACCACCTGAGTTCCGTAAAGGAGCAGCACCATGGATGAAACGCAGACCCCACGCGGTGGCAGCACCCGTTGGATTCCGGGCGACAATATCGCCGCAGTCCCGTCCCTTCCGCCCGAGCACGAGGTGGACAGCCTGGAGCCGAAGAACAAATGGAGGTTTTTCCTCTATAGCGCGATCGGTTCCTTTGCGTTCTTCGTCCCGTTTACTGTCGGGGAGAAGAACACGATTCTGCTGGACCACATTGTGGGCTGGCTCCAGTCCTCACTTGCCGGCGCCCTGCCGTACATCACCCTGGTGATGATCACCGCCGGCGCCGTCTACCAATTCGCCACCGGTAAGTGGCGTGAGGATAAAGCGCGTGCCGTGTTCGCGTTCCTCTCCGCGTTGGCGGTGGTGTTGTGCGCGATGCTCGTGTTCAACTTCGGCCCCGCATTTCTTTTCGACGAACGCCTCGGCCCCTTCATCCTGAACAAACTCGTCATCCCCGTCGGCCTGCTTATCCCGGTCGGTGCCGTGTTTTTGGGTTTGCTGGTTGGCTTCGGCCTGATGGAATTCATCGGTGTGATGGTGCAGCGGTTCATGCGGCCGGTGTACCGCACGCCGGGTAAGTCGGCCGTTGACGCGGTGGCGTCGTTTTTGGGGTCCTACTCGCTGGGCCTTTTGATCACCAACCGCGTCTACCGCACCGGCGGCTATACGGCGCGCGAAGCGTCGATCATCGCGGCTGGGTTCTCCACCGCGTCCGCAACGTTCATGGTGGTTGTGGCGCGAACGCTGGACCTGATGGAGATCTGGGGCGTGTACTTCGCGGTCACCCTCATCGTGTGTTTCCTGGTCACCGTGGTCATCGTCCGCATCCCTCCGCTGAGCACGATCCCGGACGACTACTACCCCGGTGCCACCCCGCAGCCGGAAGAGCGCGTGGAGGGCAACCTGATTGCTGCCGCGTGGAAGGAAGCAAAGGCGTTTTTGGCGCAGGCGGAGTCGCTGCCGAAGACCATTTGGCGCAGCTTCAAAGACGGCGTGATCATGACCATCCAGGTCATCCCGGGCATCATGGCTGTTGGCATCATCGGCTTGGCGCTGGCGTTCTACACCCCGGCGTTCAAGATTCTGGGCGCGCTGTTCTATCCGCTCGCGTGGGTGTTCCAGTTGCCGGATCCGTGGCTCGCGTCCGAGGCGTTTGCCATCGGCCTCTCTGAGCTGTTCCTGCCGGCAACGCTGGCGGCTGGCAACGAGTCTGACGTACTGCGCTTCACCGTTGGTGTGGTCTCCATCAGCCAGGTGTTCTTCTTCTCTTCGATGATCCCGGCAGTGCTGGCCACAGACATTCCGTTGAAGATCAGCCACATGGTGATCATCTGGTTCCAACGTGTGGTGCTCTCCATCATCCTGACGGTGCCGATCGCGTACCTGATCTTCTAACCCCCACTGCCCGGTTTGTCTCGTATCCGAGACAAACCGGGCAAAAACTGTATTCCAGCAACCACATTGCTCCCTTATCCTCAATGTAACGCGGGTTACATTCCTGTCGGATTGTGGTCCTGCATCACGAAACTCAATGAGCCGTAGAAAGGATTCCCATGGCGAAGAACTGGTCCGAAGGTGCACGCGAGGTCCGCTCCCCGCGAGGCACTGAGATCACTGCAAAGTCCTGGCAGACCGAGGCCCCGCTGCGCATGCTGCAGAACAACCTTGATCCGGAGGTTGCGGAGCGCCCCGATGACCTCGTCGTCTACGGCGGCACCGGTCGTGCGGCCCGAAGCTGGGAGGCCTTTGACGCGATCGTCGATACGCTGAAGGACCTTGAGTCCGACGAAACGCTGCTGGTCCAGTCGGGCAAGCCGGTCGGCGTATGGAAGACCAACGAGTGGGCGCCGCGCGTGCTCATCGCCAACTCCAACCTGGTGGGCGACTGGGCGAACTGGGAGCATTTCCGCGAGCTCGAGGACGAGGGCCTGATGATGTACGGCCAGATGACGGCCGGTTCCTGGATCTACATCGCAACCCAGGGCATCCTGCAGGGCACCTACGAAACCTTCGCGGCTGTGGCGAAGAAGCGTTTCAACGGCACGCTCGCCGGCACCCTGACCCTGACCGGCGGCTGCGGCGGCATGGGTGGCGCACAGCCGCTGTCCGTCACCCTCAACGGTGGTGCCTGCCTCATCGTCGATGTTGACGAGGGCCGCCTGAAGCGTCGCCAGGGCAAGCGCTACCTCGACGAGGTCACCACCGACCTCGAGGAAGCGATCAAGCTGGTCACCGACGCGAAGAACGAGAAGCGCGCCCTGTCCGTGGGCCTCGTCGGCAACGCATCCGAGGTCTTCCCGGAGATGCTGCGCCGCCAGCGCGCTGGCGAGTTCACGGTGGACATCGTCACCGACCAGACCTCCGCGCACGACCCGCTGTCCTACCTACCGAGCGAGATCCCGTTCGCCGACTGGCACACCGAGGCAGACGCCGACCCGACCACCTTTACCAAGAAGGCCCGCGAGGCCATGGCCGCACAGGTCCAGGCAATGGTCGAGTTCCAGGACGAGGGCGCCGAGGTGTTCGACTACGGCAACTCCATCCGCGACGAAGCCCGCAAGGCCGGCTACTCCCGCGCGTTTGAGTTCCCGGGCTTCGTCCCGGCCTACATCCGCCCGCTGTTCTGCGAGGGCCTTGGCCCGTTCCGCTGGGTTGCACTTTCCGGCGACCCGGAGGACATCAAGGTCACCGACCAGGCCATCAAGGAGGCTTTCCCGGACAACGAGCACCTGCACCGCTGGCTCGATGCGGCCGAGGAGTACGTGGAGTTCGAGGGCCTGCCGGCACGTATTTGCTGGCTGGGCTACGGCGAGCGTGCCAAGGCCGGCGTGATCTTCAACAACCTGGTCAAGGAAGGCAAGGTCAAGGCACCGATCGTCATCGGCCGTGACCACCTGGACTCCGGCTCCGTGGCGTCTCCGTACCGCGAGACCGAGTCCATGCTTGACGGCACCGACGCTGTGGCTGACTGGCCGCTGCTCAACGCCATGACCGCTGTGTCCGGCGGTGCGACCTGGGTGTCCATCCACCACGGTGGCGGCGTGGGCATGGGTCGTTCCATCCACACCGGCCAGGTCACGGTGGCTGACGGCACCGAGCTCGCCGAGGCGAAGCTCAAGGCTGTGCTCACCAACGACCCGGGCATGGGTGTCATCCGCCACGTGGATGCCGGTTACTCCCGCGCCAACGAGGTCGCGCAGGAGCGCGGCGTGCGCATCCCGATGAAGTTCCAGGCACGCGACTAATCACGCGTCCCGAGCGCTGACGTTTCCCTCACGGGCGCGTCAGCGCTTTTCGTTACTCTGGGCCCCACGAGCCCTCCGAAGAAAGGCATCCATGAGCACCTTTATTACTGGCATTTCCGAGCTGCGCACGGTCTCCGAGCTGGGCACCATTAAGAACGCAGCATTGCTTATCGACGACGGCGTGATCGCCTGGGTCGGCCCCGCCGACGAAGCCCCCGCGGAAGCAGCAAACGCCGCCGAAACCGTCGATGTTGGCGGGCGCGCAGTCCTGCCTGGTTGGGTGGACTCCCACTCCCACATGGTTTTCGACGGCAACCGCGCCGAAGAGTTCGAGGCCCGCATGGCCGGCGAGTCCTACGCCGCCGGCGGCATCGCCGTGACCATGGAAGCCACCCGCTCCGCAGGTGAGGAGCGCCTGGATAAGTTGGTGGCGGAGCGCGTCGCCGCAGGTCATGCGGGCGGCACCACCACGTTTGAGACCAAGACCGGCTACGGCCTGAACGTTGAGTCCGAGGCGGAAGCGGCTCGCGTTGCTGCCCGCCACGTGGATGAGGTGACGTTCCTCGGCGCACACCTGGTCCCGCCAGGGGCGGACGCTGACGAATACATCGAAGAGGTCGTCGGCCCGATGCTGGATGCGGTGAAGGACCACGTGCAGTGGATCGACGTGTTCTGCGAGCGCGGAGCGTTTAACGAGGAGCAGTCCCGCCGCGTCCTCGAGGCCGGCAAAAAGGTTGGCCTGGGTGTGCGCGTGCACGGCAACCAGCTTGGGCAGGGCCCGGGCGTGAAGCTTGCGGTGGAGATGGGCGCGGCCAGCGTGGACCACGTCAACTACCTCTCTGATGAGGACTTCGAGCTGCTGGCCGGTTCGGACACCGTAGCCACGCTGCTGCCTGCCTGCGATCTGTCCACCCGCGAGGATCTTGCACCGGGGCGCAAACTTATCGACGCCGGCGCCACCGTCGCCATCGCATCCAACCTCAACCCCGGTACGTCGTTTACGTCCTCGATGAACTTCTGCGTGACCACCGCGGTGCTGCAGCAGTACCTCACGCTCGACGAGGCGATCGAGGCTGCCACCACCGGCGGTTCGAAGGCGCTGCGCCGTCACAACGTCGGCGACGGCAAGGACCCGCAGGGCCGCCCGGCCAAGGGCACGCTGGTGCCCGGCGCGGCCGCCGACCTGCACATCCTGGATGCAGAAAACGCCATCAACCTGGCCTACCGCCCAGGCATGCCGATCACGTGGCAGACCTGGGTGGCAGGCAAGAAGGTCTACGGCTAAACGCTGCCTTCTGCGCGCGAGGCGAACAACGCCTCGCGCCGCGCTGCCTGCTCGACCGGATCAGGCACGGGCAGCGAACCGACGAGGCGCTGCGTGTAGGCCTGCTGCGGGTTCGCCATAACGTCCTTGCCGTAGCCGCATTCGACCAGGTCACCGTGGTAGAGCACGCCGACGGTGTGGGAGACCATGTCCACCACGGCCAGGTCGTGGCTGATGAACAGGGCCGCGAACCCGAGGTCGCGCTGCAGCGATTGGAACAGGTCCAGCACCACCGCTTGGACGGAGACGTCCAGGGCGGAGGTGGGCTCGTCGGCAATGAGCAGCTCCGGGTCGAGCACAAGGCCGCGGGCGAGCGAGACGCGCTGGCGCTGACCACCCGACAACTCGTGCGGGTAGCGCGACGCGAACAGGAGGTCGCTGGGTCCTGGAACACGAAGCCGACGCGCTTGCGCAGTTCCCGTAGTTCGGCCGCGCGGATGCCGTTGAGTTCCTTGCCTAGCACCTTCAGTGATCCACCGGTGACCTTCTCCAGGCCCACCATGGACCTACCAATGGTGGTCTTGCCGGAACCAGACTCACCCACCAGGCCGAACACCTCGCCCTTGTGAATCTGGAAGGACACACCCTTCACCGCAGTAAACGACGGCGCGCCGAGGCGTCCCGGGTAGGTCACCTCCAGGCCATCGGCTTCCACCACGGGTGTGGTCTCGCGCATCGCCTCAAGTTCCGCCGCCGGGGTGATCACGCTGAGTGACTTCGTGCCCAACCGCGGCACCGCCCCCAGGAGTTTCTTGGTGTAGTCCTCGCGCGGGTTGGCAAACAGTTCGCGCACCGGGGCGCGCTCAATGATCTTGCCGTGGTACATCACGGCCACCGAGTCAGCCAGGTCCGCGACCACACCCATGTTGTGGGTGATGATGATGATCGAGGTGCCGCGCTCGTCGCGAAGCTTGCGCAAGAGCTGCAGAATCTCCGCCTGCACGGTTACGTCCAGGGCGGTGGTTGGCTCGTCGGCAACGATGGTGTTCGCGCCGAGTTCCACCGCCATGGCGATCATGATGCGCTGCTTCTGACCACCCGAGAACTCGTGCGGGTAGCGGTTGATACGCTTCTCCGGCTCAGGGATGCCAACCGCGCGAAGTGCTTCGACGCAACGTGCCTTGGCTTCCTTCTTCGAGATTTTCGGGTTGTGCGCCTTGAGCCCTTCCGCCATCTGCCACCAGATGGGGAACACCGGGTTCATTGCGCTCGACGGCTCCTGGAAGATCATGGACACGTCGCGCCCGCGCATCTTGCGCAGTTCGTCGTGGTTCATGACGGTGACGTCGTTGCCCTCGACGAGTACCGCGCCTTTGGACACGGCGGTGTCGCCGAGCAGTCCAAGCACGGATCGTGCGGTAACCGTCTTGCCGGAGCCGGACTCGCCGACCAGTGCAAGAATCTCACCCGGCTCGACCTCGAGGTTCACGCCCTTGACGGCGTGCACGAACCCAGCGTCGGTATTAAACCCGACGTGGAGGTCCTGAATGTCTACGCGGTTCATGCCGCTACCTCCTCAAACTGGTCGCCGTCTTTCGCTTTTGCTTTACGACGAACACGCAACCGCGGATCATTCAAATCATTCAACGACTCACCAACGAGCGTGATACCCAGCACCGCCAGCACGATGGCCAGGCCCGGGAACAGCGCAGTCCACCAGATGCCGGAGGTGACGTCCGAAACCGCACGGTTGAGGTCGTATCCCCACTCAGCGGCGGAGGTCGGCTCGATACCGAAACCGATAAAGCCCAGGCCCGCAAGGGTGAGGATGGCCTCCGACGCGTTAAGCGTGAAGATCAGCGGCAGGGTGCGGGTGGCGTTGCGGAAGATGTGCACCGCCATGATGCGCCAGTGGGATGCACCGACGACCATCGCGGATTCCACGAACGGTTCCGACTTCAACCGCATCGTCTCCGCACGGATGACGCGGAAGTATTGCGGGATGAACACCACCGTGATCGAGATTGCCGCCGCGGCGATACCGCCGAGCGCGCTGGACTTACCGCCGGTCAGCGCGATCGACATGACAATCGCCAACAGCAGCGACGGGAACGCGTAGACGGCGTCGGCGATCATCACCAGAACCCTGTCGAGCCAGCCACCGACGTAACCGGAGATCAGACCCAGCAGCACGCCGAGAATGATCGACATCAGCACGGACGCGACGATGACCAGCACCGCGGTGCGGGTACCCCACACCACGCGCGAGAACACGTCGAACCCGGCGACGGTCGTGCCCCAAATGTGTTCAGGCGACGGTGCCTGCTGGGTGCCGAAGGCGCCCGCCTCGTTACCAGTCTGCGACCAGGTGTACGGGGCGATCAGTGGCGCGAAGATTGCCGTGAGCAGCAGCCCGGCGGTGAGCACCAGGCCGAGGATGAGCATGAACCGCTGCAAACCGGCGGAACGGATGACGTCCTTCACCAATGGGAGTTTCTTCCAGTTCATTAGAACCTCACCCTCGGGTCGACGAATGCGGCGATGATGTCAACGATGAAGTTGGTCACGGCCACAATCACTGCCATGAGCATCACAATGCCCTGCACAGCCACGTAGTCACGCGCTTGCATGTACTGCACCAGGATGTAGCCCAGCCCCTTCCACTCGAAGGTGGTTTCCGTCAGCACCGCGCCACCAAGTGAGAGTGCAATCTGCATGCCCATCACGGTGATCACCGGGATCAGCGCAGGACGCAGCGCGTGGTGGGTGACCAGGCGACGTTCCTTCACACCGCGCGAACGGGCGGACTCGATGTACTGGCGCTCAAACGTGCCGATGATGTTCGTGCTCACAAGACGCAGGAACACACCACCAAGCAGCAGACCCAGCGCAAGCGACGGCAGCACCGCGTGCGTAGCAATGTCCTTGATCAGCGCTGGGTCCCCAAGCCGCAGCGCATCAAGACCGTAGAACGGCGTCGGGTTCGTGATGGAACGCAGCGTCGACTCCCCAGAGGTGGAGACACGTCCTGCGACCGGCAGCCATCCAAGCTTGACAGAAAAGATCAGCTTGAGCAGCAAACCGACGAAGAACACCGGGGTGGCGTAGGCGAGGATGCCGAAGATGCGCAGCACCGCGTCCGGCAGGCGGTCGCGGAACGCTGCAGCAACCATGCCGCCGGGTACACCGATCAGGATGGCCACGATCAGGCCGTAGAACACCAGCTCAGCTGTCGCGGCACCGTAGGTGGTCAGTAGCTCGGTCACCTCCCGGCCGTCGGTAAACGTGGTGCCGAAGTCGCCGCGAACAACATCGCCCAAGTAGTCGAAGTACTGGATGATCAACGGCCGGTCGTATCCCGCTTCCTCCACACGGCGTGCGAGCTCATCGGGAGACAGTCGCCCACCCAGCGCCGCGGTGATCGGGTCACCGGTGGAACGCATGAGGAAGAAGACGGTGGTGATCAGAATGAAGATGGTGGGGAAAATAAGCAGAAAACGAATAAGGATGTAGCGCAGGAAACTTCCGCCGCGATCCTTACTCGTTTTCTGGTCGTTTTCCGCCTTGACGGCGGTAGTCATGGTTTCGAGGTGCCTAACTTACTTGGTAATCGGGCCGAGGAAGAGCATGAACGAGGAGTCCAGAACAACGCCCTCGACGTCCTTGCCAACGATGGCGAACTGCTTGCCCTGCAGCAGCGGCACGGTGGACAGTTCGTCTGCCATGTAGTCCTGGATCTCGCCGATCTTCTTGTCGCGAGCATCGTGGTCCGGCTCCGTTGCGGATTCACGGATCATGGTGTCAACCTTCTCGTCTTCGAAGTGGTTGCCCAGGAAGTTGTTCAGGGTGAAGAACGGGGTCAGGTAGTTGTCGGAATCCGGGAAGTCCGGGAACCAACCCAGCTGGTAGAGCGGGTAGACGTCGTTGGTGCGGTCCTTGGCGTACTGGACCCACTCGGTGGACTGCAGGTCGACCGTGAACAGGCCGTCTGCTTCCAGCTGCGACTTGATTGCCGCGTACTCGTCACCGGAGGACGGACCGTAGTGGTCCGGGTTGTACTGCAGTGCGATGTTCACCGGGGTTTCAACGCCGGCATCCTCGAGGATCTTCTTCGCCTTCTCAGCGTCCGGCTTACCGTCTGCCTGCAGGTACTTGTCCTTCACAGCCTCGTTCGCGCCGCGCATGGACTCCGGAACAACGGAGTACAGCGGTGCGAAGGTGTCCTTGTACACGTTGGTGGCCAGCGCCGGACGGTCGATCGACGCTGCGATTGCCTGACGTACAGCCTTCGCCTTCGCCGGGTCAGCGTTGTCGGCCTTCGCGCCGTACGGCATGGTGTCGAAGTTGAAGACCATGTAGCGGATCTCGCCGCCCGGACCTTCGACGACCTTCACGTTGTCGTCGTTACGCAGATCGTCGATGTCCGTTGCGGACAGGGAACGGTATGCGACGTCGATGTTGTTCTTCTGCACGTCGAGCTTCATGTTCGACGCGTCGGCGTAGTACTTGACGTTCACGCCGTCGTTCGCTGCGGTGCCCATCAGGCCCTTGTAGTCAGCGCGCGGGGCGTAGGCGATGAGCTGGTTCTCGTTGAAGTCGCTAATCGAGTACTGGCCGGCAAACGGCTTGCCAGCAACAACGTCGGCGTTCTCCAGGACCTTGTCGGCCGGGAATACATCCTCATCGACGATCGGACTCACCGGGGAGTTCAGCACGAACGGGAAGGTCTGGTCGTTGCCTTCCTTGAGCTTGAACACAACGGTGGTGTCGTCCGGAGCCTCGACCGAATCAAGGTTGGCCAGCATGGAGGCCGGGCCGTTCGGATCGTCGATAGCAATCTGGCGGTCGAACGTGAACTTCACATCGGACGAGGTCAGGTCGTTGCCGTTTTCGAACTTCAGACCTTCCTTCAGCTTCACCGTGTACTCGGTGGGGCTGGTGAACTCAGCAGACTCAGCCAGCGACGGCACCGGCTCGGCGTCGCGTGCGCCCTGCGGGGTTTCCAGCAGGAAGCCGTACACCTGGCGCATGACGTTGTAGCTGCCGTTGTCGTACGACCCGGCCGGGTCGAGTTTCGTGATCTTGTCGGTGGTGCCGACGGTGATCACGCCGTCCCCTGCCGGTGCATCCGCTGCCTCGTTGGAGTCAGATTCGGTGGATGCACATGCGGTCGTCAGCGCGCCGCACGCGATAAGGGCAAGTGCCGACTTGAGCAGCTTTGCCCGTCCTTTCGAAGAGGACATGGTTTCTCCTTGTTTTTTGCTTTTGCTAGTTGTCGACGACTCCCGACAACGTTGCCGGAAACTATAAACGCATAGAAACGCATAAAACTCGGAGTGTTACCAAAACGTTATAAAACCGGCCACCGGAACCCCCTTTCGAGCCCAACCCAGAAACAGGGCAGGTGAAAGGGAATCCCAATGGCCGGCAAAGGACCAATCAGCGAACTATTTGCCGCTTAGATGGTCACCTGACGGGACTTAATATTGTCCAGTTGTTTGCGCTCGTCTGCAGATAATGCAGCGTCGTTGGCGTACTCGGCGGTGATCTTCTTATCCAGTTCCGCCAGCGCCGCCTCGTAGGAGTCGGCCGCCACGGACGGGTCGAGGTCGAACACCGGAACAACCAGGCCGTGGGTGCGGAATGCGCCGGCGAACTTGGTGCCCTCGCCCAGGTTCAGCTCGCCACGTGCCGCGATGCGTGCCAGTGCGGACAGCATCTGCGCCTCGTTATCTTCGGTGCGCACCCAGCGGATGTGTGCCTTGCCGCCGCCCGGGTTAACCCACCAGATTGCGCCCGGCAGGTTCTCGCCGATCTTCTCAGACGGCAGGACGGCGTCGTTGGCCTGGCGCAGCGCCTGCTGGATCTGCGGCGGGACCGAAGCCCCCTCCGGGAACCACCAGGAGAAGTCCTGGTAGGTGGTGATGTCCAGGGTGGCGTCGTCGCTAAGAAGCTCCGACAGCTCTGGCTGCGAACCGTCGGCGACGGTGGACTGCAGCGTCTCGCCCGGCTTCGCATTCACAATCCAGTTCAGGGCGTACGCGAGGTCGCGGCCCGGGTTCTGGGAGTGGGAGGTGACCTGAAGCGCGACGAAACGCTCGCCGCCCTGGTGCTCCTCGCGCACGAGCGCAGCACCCGCGCCCGGCAGGACGGTCACGATGTTGACCGGGGTGCCCTTCACATCCACCGTGGTCACGGCAGAGGGGACGAACTCCTGCAGCGCTACCAGGTCGGCTTCTGCTGCCAGACCGCCGTACGGACGGGGGTCCTTCTGGAACTTCTCGCGCTCAGCGGCGCGGGCTGCGAGTTTTGCCTCGCGGCGCGACATGCCCTCGGGCAGGTCTGCGCGGTTCTTCTTTTTCTTCGGTTTGCGTTGCACCATGCGCGCAATCGTACCGGCGTGCACGACACCGGCGGGCAACAAGCTAGTCAGACACAACAGCGGTGTGGTTGCCAAAGATTTCCAGGGCGAGATCGGGCAGGTCTGTTGCCATCACATCCACGCCTTTGTCGGCGCACCATTGCATGCCACGTGGTGTGTTTACGGTCCAGGTGTACGTCTTCAAACCGCGGTATCCCAGCAGCTCAGTGCGCAGTTGCAGGTGCTGCAGCGCAGGGCCCACACCGTAGGGGCGGGAGAACATGCGGTTCTTTTTGTTCCACTTCATCTCGCGCAGGCGGAACAGGTAGAAGGTTTCCAGTTCGGGCGCCATGTCGGTGAAGTAGCGCACCGCGCGGTGGGAGAAGGACGCGAGGTGGATGTTCGGGGAGTCGTCGAGACGCGCGTACCTGAGCATGCGGAAGGTCTGTTCGTCCACCTCAGGCCCGTGCGGGGTGGGGTGTTTGGTCTCTATGTAAATGTGTTTGTCGGGGTAATCCTGCATGAGTTCGAGCAGTTCTTCCAGCAGCATGATCCGCTGCGGGTCCTCTTTGGTGCCCACGTTCAGTTCACGCAGGTCGTTGTAGTCGTTGAAGTCGATGCGCCCCGGCACGCCCGCAGTGCGGATCAGGGTGGGGTCGTGGAAGACGACAACTCGCCCGTCACGGGTGAGCCGTACATCGCATTCGATGCCGTGGATGGGAAGTTCGAGCGCCTTTTCAAACGCGCGTTGTGTAAGTTCTGGGTAGGATCCGGAAAATCCCCGGTGGGCGACGATTTTTGGTGCGGTGTTGTGGCTCACGGCCCACAGGCTACTCGCCCTTGCGCCCGCCCGCGAGCGTAAGAAGTTTGGGACAATAGCGAGCGTGCTTATCGACGACACCCGCAACGCCATCCGCAACATCACCGCAAAACTGCCCGACGCGGTATGGCGTGCGCGCCAGCGGTTCTCGTTTAGCCGCGACGGCTGGCTGGCCGTACCGATCGGCGCGGTGCAGGTGTTGGGGGACCTCTCCCCCGCGATCCGCCTGCTTGGCCCGCACCGGCTGCCGCCGGCGTTTCGCTCGGGCCTGGTCGGCGCGGAGATAGCCACGTGGGGTGCGGTGTCTCCGTCGCTGCTGCCGCACAACTGGTGGGCGACGGCGGCGAACGTGGCGGTGCTCCAGGGCATCGGCCACGGGGTTGCGACGGGCCTTGCGCACGCGTTCGGGCCGACGACCCCACCAACCGGGACCGGCCGTTTGCCCCGCCCAGCGCGTGTTGCGATGACGGCGACCACAGTGGCGGTGTTCGCCACCTCGATCCGCCGGCGCATTCGGCTGAAGCGCCTGGTACAAAGCGACGACACGTTCCGGGCTTCTGACCTCGCGGGCGGCGTGATGCTGGGCACGCTCGGCTACGGCACGGTGCTGCTGGTCGGCGATGCGATCCAGTCCTTCATCGACGCGCTCAACGAGCTGCTGGGCAAGAAGTTGCCGCCGGTGGCGTCGTGGCCAATCGCCATCGTGGGCGGTGGTGTGCTGCTGGTGTTGGTAAGCGACCGGGTGGTGCTGCGTCGGTTCCTCTCCAATGCGAGCCGGCGCGCCTTCGAGTTGGACCGTGAGTACATGCGTGGCGCGGTGCAGCCGCATCGTCCGCAGCGTTCGGGTTCGCCGGAGTCTTCGGTGGATTGGAACCTCATGGGCCGCCAGGGTCGCGCGGTGGTCTCCGGTGGCCCGCGAAAGGAGGACATTGAACGTGTCCTCGGCCGGGAGGCGCACGAGCCGATCCGTGTCTTCGTCGGCCTGGATCTGGAGCGTGAGCAGGACGAACCGGACTTTGAGCAGATGGCGCGCCTGGCCATTAAGGAGATGCATCGCACCGGCGCGTTTGAGCGCTCCCACATTGCGGTGATGTCGGCAGCCGGCACGGGCTGGATCAACGACTTCCACACGTCAGGGTTCGAGTTTGTCACCGGCGGCGATAGTGCGATCGTCGCTATGCAGTACTCGTATCTGCCCTCGGCGTATTCGTACCTTGCGGACCGCACGAACCCGGTGCGCTCCTCGCGCATGTTGATCGAGTACATCCTGCGCGAACTGGAAAACATCCCAGAATCCTCCCGCCCGAAACTCTTCGTCGGCGGCGAATCGCTCGGCGCCTACGGGGTGTCCGACGCGTTCGAGTCCATCGACGAACTCTTCGAGCTCACCTCTGGCGCCGTGTTCACCGGCACGCCCGGCTTCGCCCGCAACCACAGCGAGCTAACTAAGCAGCGCCAAAAAGGTTCTCCGGAGCGCCTTCCGCTTATCGACGACGGCCTCCACGTCCGCTTCACCGCCCACCCCGACCACCTCAACCACGACTTCCAAGGCGACGCCTACGCGCAGAAGTGGGAGGCCCCGCGCGTCGTATTCGCCCAACACGCCTCGGATCCGGTGGTGTGGTGGGAGCACAGCCTGGCGTGGCGCCGGCCGGATTGGCTCAAGGAGCCGGGCTCGCGCGGGGTTCCGGCACCGAAGGCGCAGCACTTGGATGCGCTGCACACCATGCGGTGGATGCCGCTTGTGACGTACTGGCAGCTCGCCATCGACCAGTTGTCCTCCAAGGACTACCCGTCACCCCACGGGCACAACTACCACGAGGAAACCGTGGCGTATTGGAACGGCGTCATCCACGGCGAGGATGCAGGCGAAGACTCAGGGGCGGCGCTTTCCAAGGACGAGATCAAGCGCGCAGCGGCCTGGATCCACAACGACGCCACCAAACTACGCCGCCCCGTCGGAGGGTTTCCCTCCAAGCACGGCTACTAAATGCCGCAGGCCACCCCGGTGGAGTGGTGCGGGCAGTAGCCGTTGGGCACCTTGTGCAGGTACTGCTGGTGCTCCTCCTCAGCGAGGTAATACGGCGCGCCGGCGCGCACTTCGGTGGTGATGTCGCCGTAGCCAGCGCTGTTCAGGTCCGCCTCGTACTGGCGGATCCACTCACGGATCTGCTCGGCCTCTTCCTCGGTGTCGGTGTAGAAGGCGGAGCGGTACTGGGTGCCCACGTCGTTGCCTTGGCGGTAGCCCTGGGTTGGGTCATGCGCCTCGAGTGCAGTCTTAACGATCTCCTTCAGCGAGATCACCTCCGGGTCGTAGACCACCTCCACCAACTCCACGTGGTTGGTCTGGCCGGAGCAGACTTCGCGGTAGGTGGGGTTCGGGGTAATGCCGCCGCCGTAGCCGACCGAGGTCGATTCAACACCGTCGAGCTGCCAGAACATCTTCTCCGCACCCCAGAAGCAGCCAATCCCGATGAGGATGCGCTTCTGCCCCTCACGCCACGGGCCGGTAATCGGGGTGGTCAGCACGGCGTGCGGGCGGGGGTTGGCAAGGACGGGTTCGGGGCGGCCGGGGAGGGCCGTGGTGTCGTCGACAAGCTTTGGCTCAGGTGCGAAAAGAAATCCCATATTTGCTGTAACGAGTTTGGGCACAACACTGTTCCCAAATTTTCTCTACGATGGTTGCCGTACACGAAATCGAACGAAAGGAAACCATCATGGCTGTTTACGAGCTTCCTGATCTCCCGTACGCATACGACGCACTTGAGCCGCACATCTCCGCGGAGATTATGCAGCTGCACCATGACAAGCACCACGCTAACTACGTCAACGGCGCAAACACTGCACTCGAGGCTCTTGAGGCAGAGCGCAACGGCGACGCAAACGCCGACAAGATCCGCGCACTGACCAAGAACCTTGCGTTCAACCTCGGTGGCCACACGAACCACTCCATCTTCTGGAAGAACATGGCACCGAACGCTGGTGGCAACCCGACCGGCGCAATCGCCGAGGCTATCGACCGCGACTTCGGCTCCTTCGAGGGCTTTAAGAAGCAGTTCGCTGCCGTGGCTAACGGCCTGCAGGGCTCCGGCTGGGCAGTGCTTGGTTACGACCACATCGCTGGCCGTCTGATCATCCAGCAGATGACCGACCAGCAGGGCAACATCTCCGTGGACTTCACCCCGGTCCTGATGCTCGATATGTGGGAGCACGCTTTCTACCTGCAGTACAAGAACGTCAAGGCTGACTACGTTGAGGCTTGGTGGAACGTTGTCAACTGGGATGACGTCAACGAGCGCTACGCAAAGGCTTCTGCATAAACCTGCAGCAACCTAGCTCGCACAAGCGCCCGCCACTTCCTTTCGGAGGTGGCGGGCGCTTGTTGTTTTCCCTGTGATACGTCGAGTCCGCATGAACTCAAGAAGCAGTCTAAGTTAGGGTCGCCTTAACTGCAAGTATTTTCGCAAAGTTTTTGTTGCGTAATTCCCCGGCGGGAAGTTTCGTAACATAGACAGGGTGAGAAAAGGCAGTCCTGAATACCGCAAAGCAACGCTAGCGATGCTGGCGTTCGGCCTCGCCATCTTCAACACCCTCTACGCAACCCAGGCCCTACTGCCCACGCTCACCACCGAGTTGGACATCACCCCCTCCACCGCCGCACTGACGGTCTCCGCCGCCACCGGCGCCCTTGCGCTGTGCGTGGTGCCGGCGTCGATCCTCTCGGAAAAGTACGGGCGCGGACGCGTCCTGGTCATCTCCGCACTGGCCGCCACCGGTATCGGGTTGCTCCTGCCCATCGCCCAAAACGCCGAGCAACTCATCGCCATGCGTGCCCTCCAGGGCGCGATGATCGCCGGCACCCCGGCGGTGGCCATGGCGTGGTTGTCCGAAGAACTCGACCACCGGGACTTACCCGGCGCGATGGGGCTCTACATCGCCGGCAACAGCATCGGTGGGCTCACCGGTCGCCTCATCCCGGCAGGGCTTTTGGAGGTCACCTCCTGGCGGTGGGCGCTGTTAGGCAGCGGCCTCGTTGCCTTCCTGCTGGCAGTGGTGGCGGTGTGGCTGCTTCCGGAGCAGCGCAATTTCGTACCGAAGCTCTCCATCCGCCCAAGCGCGGAACTGCGCGCCATGGCCCGCCACCTTCGCAACCCCCGCCTGCTGGTGCTCTACGCCACCGCCTTCGTGGCCATGGGCGTGTTCGTCTCCATGTACAACTTCTTCGGCTTCCGCGCGGTGCTGGACTTCGGTCTGCCCGCCGCCCTGTCCGGCCTGGTGTACGTGGTGTACCTCTCCGGCACCTGGTCGAGCGCACGTGCCGGTGTGCTGCTGAAGCGTCATGGTCACGGGGTTGTGGTGCTGGCGTCGTCGATACTCATGCTCCTCGGCGCGCTCGCCGCAGCCAGCGGATCACTCTGGGTCACACTCCTTGGCCTGTTGGTGTTCACTGCCAGCTTCTTCGCACTGCACTCCACGGCATCCGGTTGGGTTGGGCTCATCGCCGAGCGCGACCGTGCGGAGGCCTCCAGCATGTACGTGTTCTGCTACTACATGGGCTCGTCGATCTTGGGCGCGGCCACCGGGCGTGCGTACGAGGCGTTGCCGTGGGCAGGCTTCGTCGGGGTGCTCGCTGGGCTACTTGCTGCCCTCGTGGCCACGGGTGCGGCGCTGTGGAAGGCGGAGCCCCGCTAAACCCCGCTAAACCTCGCCCAATCGTGGCACGCCCGGCGCGCCGGCGTCGAGGAAGTCGCGCACGGCACGGGTGGCCAGGCAGTCGTCTTCGTTGTAGCGGATGAGCATGTCGCGCGCGTCGATATCGCCAAGCCTGCCCGCGCGGCGCAGTGCCACGGAGCGTTCCCCATCCACGTCGTCGTCTTCCCACGCGAAGCCGACCACAGGCCCGAGTACTTTCAGGCCGAGCCCATCCGTGCCGACGAGCGAACGTCGCACCAGGGCGAACACGTCGACCCAATCCTCAGACGCGATGAACTCCGCAACCTCCGCCTCGTCCACCGAGGCAAACCTGCGTGCCGACGACCGCAGCCAGTGGTTCTCCCCACCCGCCGCATAACAGTAAGCGCGGAAGGTCTGGCCGGCCTCGCGCGCGTCGCGACGCCGCTGCATCAGCCACGACCAGAACGCGTTGAAGTTCGCCTCCTCGGCCGCACCACCAACGTCTTCCCAGGTGACAAACGCGCGGTACTCCTCGCCGTCGTACGCGCCCCACAAGTAGGCGCCCTGGTCGAGGTAGGCCTCCATGTCGATGTCGATCTCCACGTCGGCGCGCGGCACCGGCGCTAACTTCTCACGCCGCAGCACCGGGATACCGGCGCGCCAGGCGCGGGCGATGGCTGCGGGTTCGGCGGGGCCGTCGTCGATAAGCGACTGCACCGTGGTGATCCCTTCCTCGCGCCACACGTCCCCGCGGCCGCCCGGCAGGAGCAGCGAAATGTCATCGAGTTCCTCCAGGCGCGGCTTGCACAGCGGCCAGAATCGGCAGGATGCGCACTGCTTCATCCGCTTCGGCTCGTCCGGGATCTCCACGGCGAGCGCCTCACGCAACTGCGGGACGTAGCGGGCGGGGTCGACGACATACACGCGCGCCCGATCCTGCCCGACCGCTCCGCCGCGGCCATCCGCAAGCGTGCCCAGCAGCACGTGCGCCATGGCCAGGCGGTAGCCGTCAACCGTGTGGTGGCGCCCCTTCGCCTTCACGGTCATCGCGCGCCCCAACCCAAGCCGGGCGGTGGGCACCATCAACATCTCGTTGGTCGGATGCTCGCGCGCCACCCGGTGGTTCGAGATGATCACCGGCGCGTACCCGCGGTCGGTGCGCACGAGGATGTCAACCTCCGCGAGTGCAGGCGCCCCATCGATCTCGCCTTCGAGCGCCGCGTTAGTGATCAGGTGTGCGCGCCGCTTCAGCGCCAACCGCGTATCGACGACCCGCGCATCCACCCCCGCACCCGGATCGATATCAATGCGCGTAAACGCCTTTCCACGGCCATCCCCAACCGCCCGCTTCACCGGCAACGCATCGAACACAGCAGCACGACCCGCATCAATCTGCGGTTGGCGCAGCAGCGCATCCGGCAACTCAGGCGTATCCGGGTGCGCGCGTCGCTGACGCAGCCGGTAGCGGCACCCGACAAGATCGGACGCGCGCACCGGCTGCGCTGGTTGGGCAGTTCCGCCCACGGTGGGAGGTTTCACAATGCCTGCCACGATACCCGGGCGGTGTTGTCGGACCGGCAGGTACAGTTGTTTGGAGTTAACGCAAACGAAAACGCAAGGAGTACCGACCATGGGTGTCCTGGGCATCATCCGCAAAGCACGCCGCAACGTCAAGGCCGAAATTAAGGCCGCTGAGGTGCACGCACGCCAACTGGCCAAGGATCAGGCGAAGGCCGACAAGCGCACCGCCGAACTGCTGGACAAGGCAGAAAAGCGTCTGCTGAAGGAAGAGAAGAAGGGCCTCAAGCGCAAGCGTAAGCACGAAAAGGACCTGGCCAAGGCGCACCTGAAGCGCATCGAAGAAGCCGGCATTACCAAGAAGAAGGCCAAGCAGTGGACCGGCGCCGCCCGCGTCATTGTCCCCGTCGCGCTGCCGCTGATCTACAAGGCGCTGACCTCCCTGCAGCAGAACCAGGTGAACGCCAACGCAGCAGGCCTCGGCCTATCCGCAGGTGATCTGGCGCGCCACTCCGGCCGCGGCGCCGAGCTCAAGGCCCGCATCGAGGCGATCCGCGCAAGCGTGTCCGGCTCCGGCGAGTTGACCGAGAGCTTCAAGCGTGACGCGAGCGTGCGTCTCGACGAGCTCGAGCAGGCCGTCCGCAACGCCGAACACGCCAACCCGGAGCAGCGCCGCCTGGCCCACAACTCCATCGACGAGGACCTCAACGTCCTCGCCGGCGATGTCCAGGAGCGCCTCTCCCGCTAGTTAGAGCACACCCTGCTCGCGCGCCGACGCCACGGCAGAGGTACGCGAGCGCACACCCAACTTGTCGTAAATGTGGACAAGGTGGGACTTCACGGTGGCCTCAGACAGCATGAGTTCGTGGCCGATCTCGCGGTTCGACGAACCAGCAGCCACTAGTTGCAGCACCTCCAGCTCGCGCGGCGTCAGCGACGAACGTGGCGTACGCTCGCGCGTTTCCAAACGGTCGCGCACCACCGGCGACATCGTGGCATCACCGCGGGCAGTCGAGCGCACCGCCGCGACCAACTCCTCCGGCGGGGCGTCCTTCAGCAGGTAGCCCACCGCACCGGCCTCGATTGCGCCGAGGATGTCCGCATCCGTGTCGTAGTTGGTCACCACCAGCACCTTCGGCGGGTTGGTCATTCGGGAACGGATCTCCGCCGTCGCCTGCGCACCCGTGGTCACACGCTGGCCTTCCGCACCGGCGCCGAAGCGCAGGTCCATCAACACCACGTCAATGCCGCCGGCTTGCGCTGCGGCGATCGCGCCTTCCGCGGTGGCAACTTCTGCCACGACCTCGATGTCGTCCGCTTCTTCGAGCACGGCACGCAGGCCGAGGCGAACGATCTCGTGGTCGTCTGCCAGCAGGACTCTAATCACCGGGGACCTCCTCGTTTACGTCTTTTGGTTGATATTAACCGGCACGGCGACAGAAAGGGCCGTAGGCCCGCCCGGCGCGGACTCAATGTCCAACTTTCCGCCCAGTTCTGCCGCACGTGAACGCATCGCGTCCAGCCCCAAATGCCCCAACCCGCTGGGTTTGAGTTCCTGAGCATCCACGTCGAAGCCGCGCCCGTTGTCCACCACGTCCAGGCGCACCTCGTCCGGCGCGTAGGTCAGCGTGATGCGGGTACGGGTGGCCTCGGCGTGGTTGACCACGTTGGACACCGCCCCCTGCGCGATACGCAGCAGGCCGGCCTCCACGCGCATGGGCAGCTGGATAGCCTCGCCGTCTGTCTCCACCTCAATGTCCAACTCGCCTGCCGCGGCAAAGTCACCCGCGACCCGCTCGAGCGCTTCACGTAACGACGACTCCGTCAACGGCGCCGGCGCCAGCGCCGCAATCATCGCGCGCGTTTCTGCCAGGTTGTTCGACGCCGCCCGGCGCGCAGTTTCCATTTTGCGCAACGGCTGCGTCGCGTCCACACCCAACGCTTGGATGTCGCGCTCGGCGGAGTGCAGCAGCATCTGGATCGAGGACAGGTTCTGCGCCACCGTGTCGTGAATCTCGTGAGCCAATCGTTCGCGTTCCTGCGCTACACCGGCGGCGCGCTCAGTTTCGGCGAGAAGGTCGCGGGTGGCCAGGAGTTCGTCGATAAGCTGCTGGCGCTCTTGGCTGACCTTATTGATCGTGAAAAACGCCCAATCAATCGCCATCACCACCACCGCCGACAGCGCAGGCCCCATCACCCCACCAAGCGTGAGCCCCGCCGGGATCTGCACCGCGATACTGATTGCCAGCCCCACCACCACCCAGGCGTAGCCGAGCCAGCCGCGCATCGCCCGCAGGTACACGAAGAACAGCACAAATACCCAGTACACTGCCACCGGCGACACCGTCGTATCCGCCACCCACAGCGCAGTCGCGCTAAACGCCCACACGATGCGACCCCATTTGCCCCATCGGTACATCTCCACCATGCCGTAGAACAGCAGAAACGCGAACCCGGCAGTCAGCAGAATGTGCAGCAGCGCCTCGTTCAGCGGCATCCGCGCCAGCGCGCCCAGCGACACCACCATCAGGCACACGGCCAAAATGGTGATGCCGGAATCAAGCGCGCTGTTTTCGGTACGTTTTCCGGGGTGCTGCTCCAGCAGCACTAATCTGGAGCTCATGCGTTCGAGATTACCCATCGTGCTGCTCGTGCTCGCCCTCGCCGGTTGCGGGGAGCAATCGCTTAACGACGACACCCCCACCCCCGAACCCGCACCCGCCCCCGATTCCGGCCTGCCGGTCGAAGCGCTGCCGGACACCTCGCGCGACGGGTGGCAGGAATGCCCCTACCTGGACACCGAGTGGGTGGCGCGCACCAACGGCCAACGCGTCACCGGGGTGGGCACCGACACCCGCTTCGACACCCCAGCCTGCCAGTTCTGGTCCTACCCGGAAGAACCCCAACTGACCGTGATCGTGCGCCACATGGACTCCCCCGAACAGGCCATGGCGGTGGTGGACTGGGCCACCCCAGTGGACCTCACCCAACCCGCTGACCAACCCGAAGGCTGGGACGGCGGCCGCCACGGCGGCGGGGACGTCCCCAACCGCATCGGCGCCGCATACTCCGTGGCCAAAGGCAACGTGGCCGTGACAGTGTTTACTAACCAGGATGAGTCGGTCAAAGCCGAAGCGGTCGCCACCGAAGCAATCACTAACCTAGGGCTGTAATGAACACCATCAACGTCGCCGCCATCGTATTCACCGACAGCACCGGGCGTGTCCTGTGCGTACGCAAACACTCCAGCCCGCGCTACCAACTCCCCGGGGGCAAGCCGGAAGGCGGCGAGACCCGCCTGCAAACCGCCATGCGCGAAACCCGCGAAGAAGTCGGCATCGACGTCGACCCCGAACACTTGAGCTACCTGGGCACGTTTACCGCCGAGGCCTCCAACGAGCCCGGCCACAGCGTGACCTCCACGGTGTTCCTCCACCCCGGCCTGCCCGCCGACCCGGCCCCCGCCGCCGAGATCGCCGAAGCCACCTGGATCGACCCCACGAACCACGCCGACTTTGAAATCGCGCCCCTGCTGCGCACCCAAATCTTTCCCGCGCTTCACCCCGCGAACATCAACGCCATCGCCGTGTTCGCCGGCGCCCGCGAGGGCACCGACCCGAACAACGCCACGCTCGCCCGCAGTTTCGGCGAGGCACTGGCCCGCCACGATATCACTCTGGTCTACGGCGGATCCAAGCTCGGGTTGATGGGTGAGGTGGCGAGGGGGTCGTCGAAAAGCATTGGCGTCCTCACACACCACCTGGCGCAATACGAGATCCAGTACGACGGGCTCGAGCGCCTCGAAATGGTGGACACCCTCGCCGAGCGCAAAGCACGCATGAGCGAACTTTCCGACGCCATCGTGGCCCTGCCCGGCGGCGCCGGCACCCTCGACGAACTTTTCGACGAATGGACCAACCAACAACTCGGCCTCCACCGCAAACCCATCGGGCTGCTCGGCCGCGACTTCTGGGCCCCCTTCATCGCCATGGTGGACCACATGGTCGCCCACGGCTTTGTGCGCGCCACCGACCGGGCACACCTCATCGTCGCCGACGACCCCGACGAACTCATCGCAGCACTGCGCGCCTGGCACCCACCGGTACCGCGTTGGCTCTAAGGGCTACACCGCGACGTCGTTATACGGCATCTGCGCCGACACCCATGGGTAAATAACCTCCATGAGCAGGAGGAACAGCAACACCAAAATGACGGCGGTGAGCAGCCACTTCACCACCGGCGGGCCGGGCAGTTTACGCCACAACGCTGCATACATGGGCTAATCCACCTCCGTCATCGCCGGCGGGAGCGCGCCCGCCTGGTCCTTCGGCGTCACTTCCGTGCGCACCGCGTGAATGATCATGCGCTCGGCGTTAGAGAACTGTGGGTGACACGTGGTCAATGTAATCAAGCCCTCCATGCCGGGCTCCACCTTCGTGGACTTCGACCCAGGCATCGGGTTGACCACCTCAATGTTGCCCGGCAGCGTGATCTCCCGGCCAAGCACGTGCTGGTAATCGCCCGACGCGATGCGCTCATTCATCTGCTCCGGCAAGCATCCGGCGCCCTCCGCGTGACGAGCCGCCGGATCCGGCGACAACGGCATCACCCGGTACGTCACCCATTCGCGCTGCGTCTCCACCACGATCGCGTCACAGGCCTTCAGCGCGCCAAGGTCGTTAAACGGCGCACCCTTGCCCACGCGGTGACCGGCAACCGCGAAGTTGCCATCTTGGCCCGGGAACTGCGTATCCGGGTAGTGGCCCGGACCCGTGAGCAACTGCGCCTCCTGCACGCCCTCGACGATGGCGAACTGGTAGTCCTGCCCAAACGCCGGGATATACATCTTCGCAAGCGCGTCCCCCAACTCGGCGTGCTTCGCCTGACGAGGGTTCACCCACTGCTCCTCAAGCTTCGACTGCACCTCGTCCTGCATCTTCGCCGACGCCAAGTTCGTCCAATAGGACTCATAAAACGCGAACAGCAAAAGCAGCACGCCAACCGTCAGCAGGACCTCGCCAATCACCTGCGAGAAACTAATCCGATTCTTCACAGCCCTACCTAGATGGAGTAGTCCGGCGGCGGCGCACCCAGCTTCGACTTAGCCAAGGTCTTCGCAGTGTGCAAGGGGGCACTGTCACGCAAAATGCGCGCACCAGCAAGCCCACCCTCCAAAAAGATCAGCAGCTCATCCGTCAACGAGGACGAATCGTAGCCATTCTTCTCATTGAGCAACTCCGTGATCGTGGAATGCATCCACAGGCGATGATTCCTGCAGGTCTCCACAATCCGCTCCTCGGATTCCGTCTCCGGGCGCGGGTACTCGGCCGCAGCGTTGAGGAACGGCGAGCCACGGAACTCCTTCTGGGGCTCCTCCTCGATCGCCATATCGAACAAGGCGAGGATCTTCGAATCCGCATCCGGCGCCTTCGCCGCACGCTCACCCCAACGTGAACGGTACTGCTCGTCGAGCTCCTCCAGGTACGCAACAACCAGGTTGTCCTTCGACCCCAGCAGCGAGTACAACGACGCCTTCGCCACATCCGCCTCACGCAAAATGCGGTCAATGCCGATGACGCGGATGCCTTCTTCTGTAAACAGCTTCGTCGCGGCATCCAGCAGACGCTGCCGAGGACTCGGACGATCGCGGCGGCGCGCAGGCGCCTTCTTCTTACTCGTGGCGGCGGCCAATAGGAACTCCTTTCGCGCGCCTAAAACAGGACCATCTCAATATAGACAAAACGGTTCGTCTATTCCAGCGAAAAGCCCCCGGAGCAGCTCACTCCGGGGGCTCAAAGCAGATTGCTTATCGACGACTACCTGTCACCTTATTCACAATCCACAGCAGAATCACCGCACCGATCAGGCAGGTCAAGAAACTAAAGAAGCGTCCCCCGCCTTCCACATCAAAGCCGAGCAGGCCAAGCAGCCAGCCGCCGATGAAACCACCGATAACACCGACCAGAATGTTCAGGCCGATGCCCATCTGTGCGTCACGGTTCTGCATCTTGGATGCGATCCAGCCAGCAAGGCCGCCGATAATAATCCAGCCGATAAAACCAAGTGTTGGAGTCATGTTGAAATCCGTCCTTATAAATAGATTTTGTCAGTTACCCCTACCATTGTCCCTCGTTTTTCGGACTTTTGGGTAACGAATCTATTACTCCTCCGGACGGACCACCATCATCGGGCACGGCGCCGACTGCAGCAGCGCACGCGAAGTGGACCCAAGCAGCATGCCCTTGAAGCCGCCGCGACCGTGCGAACCGGTCACCAGCAACTGGGCGTTCTCTGCCGCGTTGGTCAGTGCGCGCACCGGACGGTCACGTGCAATAACCTTCTTCACCTGGACATCCGGGTACTTCTCGATCAGTTCGGCCAACAACTCGTCGAGAAGCTGCTGCTTATCCTGCTTCACAGCTTCCCAGTGATCCTCAGCCACCGCGTATCCAGCACCAGGGCCCTGGATGTGCGTATCCACCCAAGTGTGCACCGCAACCAGCTCCGCACCACGCGCCGCCGCCTCCTCGAAGGCAACTTCTGTTGCGCGCTGCGAAACCTCAGAGCCATCCACACCGACCACAACCGGACCGTACTTGTTCTCTTCGGTCACCGCGCTATCCTCGCGCACCACCACAACCGGGCAGTTCGCGTGCGACACCACAGCACCAGAAACGGAGCCCAGCACCATGCCAGACAGGCCGCCCAGACCACGGGAGCCCATCACGATCATCGTGGACTCATTCGACATACGCAGCAGCATGTCAATCGGAGAACCCTCAGCCACCGCGTGGCCAATGTGCAGGTCCGGCGCCACTTCAAGTGCGATATCGCGGGCACGATCCACGGACTGCATCGTCTCGCGCTGGAGTTCGTCGAAAATCTCCGCCGGCGGAACCATGCCCTCCGCGTACAGGAACTGCGGCATGGTGTAGCTCGCAGCCAAACGCAGCGGAATACCACGCTTCATCGCCGTATTCGCCGCCCAACGCACCGCATTATCTGAAGCGGGGCTGCCATCGACAGCAACAACGACGATGTCTTCGCGGGTCTCTTCCTGGGTCATTATCTCAGCCTTTCTGAGCTAGACAGCTGGTTATACCCACATTCTAGTCGCGCAAGCGCAAGTTAGCGGGGAATCTCCACCGGGGTTGCTGCCGGCGCATTCGCCGGATACAGCAAGTTGTAAATCAGGGTCAACGCGTCCGCGATCGCCTTACCAATGCCCTGCGAAAAGAAGCCCATCAACGGCTCAACCAATGCTCCTAAATCCATGCGGCTAATCTACTACACACTATGGCGAGAAAGAAGGGTCCACCAGCAATGCCGCTGCCACCCCGCGGCGGCCTCGGCGCATCCCGCGCCCGCGTCCCCGAAGGCGACGGCATCCGCGCCATCGACTTCATCTGGCACCTCGTCTCCACTCAGCGCCACCGCCACCCCGAAGACAACTTTTCCGCAGTACAACAGCGTTTCGACGACTCCCTCGTCGTTCACCGCGACACCACCCCAATCTCTCCCGAGGACTGGCTCGAACCCGGCACCGACGTCTTCTTCTACCGACGTCCCGCCCCCGAAACCCCCGTCCCCTACGACATCGTTCCAGTCTTCGAAGACGACAACATCCTCGTCGTGGACAAGCCACCATTCCTGGCGACGATGCCGCGTGCCTCCCACATCACCGAAACCGCCACCGTGCGTCTCCGTCGCGCCACCGGGAACGAAGAACTCACCCCCGCTCACAGATTGGACCGCGGCACCTCTGGTTTGTTGCTGTTGACCAAACGCCGCGAAGTCCGTGGCGCCTACCAGGAACTTTTTGCCCGCCGGGAGGTGGACAAGATGTACGAGGCGATCGCACCGTATGTTGCACTGTCCGTACCTGCAGACTGGTCCCACCACCTGGTCAAGGTTGCTGGCGAAGCCGCTGGTTCTGTACTCGTGGGTGAGGAGCCGAACTCCCACACCGAGGTAGCTTCCGTTACTCGGCTGCCTGCCGAGCAGGAGCAGGAGTTGCAGTCGCTCTATGGCGTTACCGCTCCTTTGGGACGCTACGTTCTCCACCCAACAACCGGCCGCACCCACCAACTGCGCCTCCAGATGATGACCGAAGCCGCCCCCATCCTTGGCGACACCATCTACCCCACATTGCTCCCCGCCGACGCCGAGGACTTCTCCCGCCCTATGCGGCTGCGGTGCATCGGTTTAGGGTTTGTGGATCCATTAACCGGCGAAGATCGCTCCTTCGCGCTGAATTAGAGGCGGGAAGGCCTGACGGCTCCTTCGTTGGGCAGTCCGGCTGTCACAATCTGTCGCGACCATTTCCGACTTACCGGAACCCCGAATGCAAAACTGCACATCACACCTTTCGCTGACCTGGGCGGAGTGTAAAACCCTGCAGCCGATCGCTTTGTGTCAAGTGGTTGTGAACGGGGTTGGATGTTAGATCGTGATGGGTTGTGGGGTGGGTGCGGTTTGTGTGGTGGTGCGGATAATTGTGACTT
>QWCJ01000063.1_pt1 | contig 48219 bp, 37 predicted proteins | sample 1972501 | NCBI WGS metagenome assembly QWCJ01 (sample SAMN09866711, study PRJNA288562) | Human vaginal metagenome isolate term2_vaginal, whole genome shotgun... | isolation source: vagina | host: Homo sapiens | place: USA: California
TGGCGAAGACCCCGGGAAAGAAGACGCTCTTTAACATGCACGACCCCGTCAGGGTGTCGCACTTACCAGTCAGGCAATCAGTGCGACACCCTAGCGGGGTCGCTGAGATAGAGCCCCATCGTAACCCGGAGTCTTCGGGGCTGCGCCCCTCGACATCCGGGCTAAAAAACGGGCACCCCTGTCGGGGTGCTTCGTATCCCACTCTCACGATGAGTTGAATGACTTATGTAAAGATCAAATGCATCAGCCCTAAGTAAAGGGAAAAGAGGAGCGACTTAAGCCGATATTTTGCTACATTTGTATGGCATAGTGGTGGGGGTCGCCATTGACCCTGCCACTACCATTTTGGAGTTACACTCTTAGACACTTTTTTATCCCCCAATATGAGACATCTACTCAGACCCACTCATCTGACGATCCTGATCCTGCTCTCCGGCCTGCTCTTAGTCAGCGGATGTGACAAGAAGCGCTTGTCCTATGTCGATATGATCAAGCAAGAGGAGGCGGAGGTGAAGCACTTCACCGACTCCCTCGGCATCCGGACCATCAAGGACCTCCCTGCTGACCTGATCACTCCAGAGGGGACATTTGTCAAGATCAAGGAGGGACTCCTCATCCGTGTAGTGGAGAAGGGGGCTCCCGTGACCGGCAGTCAGCGGGTCATCTCTGCTCGTATGGAGATTGAGGGCATCGGGCCTCGCATACCCAAGGAGTCGATCAAGCGGATGAGCAATGGCGGTCCCTACAGCGGTGGCACCGGAGCCCTCACCTTCGTCTACACCCCGAAGGGCGAGGATGTGATCCTTGATCCCAATCAAGACGCACAGGAAAGTGCCAATAACAACCTCCAGTGTGAGGCTCTCCTCGAGGCGGTCCGTCTCGCCGGCGTGCCCTCTCGAGTGCAGGTCATCACCTCCTTCCGCCACGGGCCGATAGCTTTCTCCAAGGACGGCTTCGCCCTCTACTTCAAGGATGTCCGCTTTGAGTACAAGAAATAACCGAAAATCGATCATATCATGAGCCTTATCAAGTCCATCTCCGGGATCCGAGGCACCATCGGGGGAAGCGCCTCCGAGGGTCTCAATCCGATCAACATTGTCAACTTCACCGCAGCCTTTGCCACTCAGGCACGGAAAAACTCTCCCATACAGTCCAATAAGATCGTCGTCGGTCGCGATGCACGTATGTCCGGAGACATGATCCAGAGGATCGTGATCGGGACGCTACAGGCAGTCGGCTTTGATGTGGTCAATATCGGCCTCGCCACCACCCCGACGACAGAGTTTGCCGTCACCGAGGAGGGCGCCGATGCCGGCATCATCATCACGGCGAGCCACAACCCTAAGCACTGGAATGCCCTGAAGCTCCTCAATCACGAGGGCACCTTCCTCTCCGATGCTGAGGGACGAGAGGTCTATCGGATGGCTGATGCGGAGGACTTCACCTTCGCCGAGGTGGATCACCTGGGACATGTGGAGCACAAGGACTACACCGACGCCCACGTGCAGATGGTGCTGAGCCTCCCCGAGGTGGACGCTGCAGCGATCCGCGAGGCAGGGCTCACCGTCTGCGCCGACACGATCAACTCCGTCGGCGGCATCGCACTGCCCCGCCTCTTTGACGCACTCGGCGTCAAGAGTGCCTACCTGCTCCATGGCGAGCCTACCGGGGACTTTGCTCATAACCCTGAGCCTCTGCCGCAAAACCTTGTCGAGCTGGGGCAATTGGTCAAGGAGAAAAAGGCCGATGTCGGCTTCTCCGTCGACCCCGACGTGGATCGCTTGGCGATCTTCTGCGAGGACGGCACCCCCTTCGGTGAGGAGTACACTCTCGTCAGCATCGCCGACTACCTGCTGAGCCTCTATCCGGGCAGCGACACCGTCTCCAATCTCAGCTCCACCCGTGCCCTCCGTGATGTCACCATCTCTCATGGAGGCACCTACACCCCGGCTGCTGTGGGAGAGGTGAATGTGGTGACAAAGATGAAAGAGGTGGGTGCGCTCATCGGTGGCGAGGGCAATGGCGGAGTGATCTACCCCAAGGCTCACTACGGCCGGGACGCACTCGTCGGCATCGCCCTCTTCCTCACCATGATGGCAAAGCGATTCCTCAAGCCGACCCAGATCAAGGCACTCCTACCGCAGTATGCGATGGTGAAGAAGCGTCAGGACCTCACCGGGCTTGATGTGGACAGGATCTTTGACGAAATCAAGAGGGCTTATAAGGATCAGTCCATCACCACCATTGACGGCGTGAAGATCGACTTCCCTGACCGCTGGGTCCACCTCCGCAAGAGCAATACCGAGCCGATCATGCGGATCTATGCCGAGGCGCACACAGAGGCCGAGGCTGATGCGATAGCCGAGGAGATCATCTCACACTTTGCTCCCCACGAGACCAATCTCGATGCGTATAAGTAAGGAGAGCATCGTCAAGCGATTTCTACGCTACGTCTCTCTCGAGACCACGTCTGACCCCTCGAGCGAGGAGACTCCCTCCTCGGATAAGGAGTGGGACCTGGCGCATCTCCTCTGCTTCGAGCTGCGCAGCATGGGTCTCACCGCTTCCGTGGACGATCACTGCTACGTCACAGCGACCATCCCTGCCGTAGGGATGACGAGTCAGCCGGTGATCGGTCTGATTGCCCATATGGACACTTCTCCGGATGCTTCCGGGCGCAATGTCAAGCCAAGGATAGTCCATTATGAGGGCGGAGAGATCCCACTCGATGAGACCGGTACGATCACTCTCAATCCACAGAAATTCCCCGAGCTGATACAGTACGTGGGCCAAGAGCTGATCGTCACCGACGGCACCACGCTCCTCGGAGCTGACGACAAGGCCGGTGTCGCAGCCATTATGGAGCTGGCGCACTACCTGACATCTCACCCCGAGATTGCTCACGGAGAGATCCGGATCGGCTTTACACCCGATGAGGAGATCGGCAGAGGCGCTTCACTATTCGATGTGGAGGGGTTCGCTGCCGACTTTGCCTACACGGTCGATGGCGGAGCTGTCGGCGAGCTGCAGTACGAGAATTTCAATGCTGCCTCAGCCACCATCCACTGCCACGGGCTCAATGTCCACCCCGGTGATGCCAAGGGCAAGATGATCAACGCCATGCGTCTCGCCATGGACTTTGACAGCGCCCTGCCCGACCAGCGGCCCTCCACGACCGAGGGGAGAGAGGGCTTCTACCACCTCACTGCGATGAGTGGCACTGTAGAGGAGGCGGAGCTGGAGTACATTCTCAGGGACTTTGATAGCGAGGCTCTCGAGGAGCGCAAGGACACCCTGCTCCGTACAGCGGCAGCGATTAACTCTCGCTATGACGATGAGCGCATCACCGTCACCGTCCGCGACCAGTACCGCAATATGCTGGAGTGCCTGCTCTACCGGATGGAGATCGTCGATCACGCCGCCGAGGCGATGAAGCGACTCGGCATCGAGCCGATCACCTCGCCCATCAGAGGCGGCACCGATGGGGCCACACTCAGCCACAGGGGACTCCCCTGCCCCAACCTCTTTGCCGGGGGGCTCAACTTCCACGGCATCTATGAGTACCTACCCATACCCTCGCTCGTGATGGCCGCCGAGACCCTCCTCGAGATCGTCACGACAGAGGTGAGATCATAGTAAGCAACCTTTTTATACAAAACTCAATACAAACAATCAATCTATGGAACTAAAGAAAACCCCCTTCCATGACATCCATGTCAAGCTCGGAGCCAAGATGACCAACTTCGCCGGCTACGACATGCCGATCCAGTATCCAGACGGCATCGTCGCTGAGCATATGGCAGTCCTCGAGAGCGTCGGCGTCTTCGACGTCTCCCACATGGGCGCCCTCTTCGTCAGCGGTCCCAAGGCAGTGGAGTTCCTCCAGAATGTCTGCTCCAACGACATCTCCAAGCTCACGGACGGCAAGGCGCAGTACAATTACTACCCCAATGACAAGGGGGGTATCGTCGATGACTTCATCGCCTACTGCTTCGGGGACCACTACATGCTGGTCGCCAATGCCGCCAATATTGAGAAGGACTTCAAGTGGATCTCCGACCACAAGATTGACGGCGTAGAGCTGGAGAACCGCTCTGAGCGGATGAGCATCCTCGCTGTCCAGGGACCCAAGGCCAAGGAGACGATCCAGAAGCTCGTTGACATCGACGTCGACGCAATCCCCTACTACAGCTTCCACAGAGGGAAGTTCCACGGTGAGGAGGTGCTGGTCTCCAATACCGGCTACACCGGTGCCGGAGGCTACGAGCTCTACATCCAGGACATCAAGGATCCGGAGAACTTCTGGAACCAGCTCTTTGAGGCCGGGAAGGAATTTGACATCAAGCCGGTCGGCCTCGGTGCCCGTGACACCCTCCGCCTTGAGATGGGATTCTGCCTCTACGGCAACGACATCGACGACACCACCAACCCCTACGCCGCCGGCCTCGGCTGGACAACGAAGCTGATCGATGGCAAGGAGAATCTCCCCGGTCGCAAGATCCTTGAGGAGGCTAAGGCCAATGGCACCAAGTACCGTCTCGTCGGCATCGAGCTGAAGGGACGCGGTGTACCTCGCGAGGGCTACAAGGTGACCGATGGCAATGGTAAGGAGATCGGCCACCTCACCTCCGGCACCATGTCTCCTGCGCTCAAGAAGGGCATCGCCCTCGGCTACGTCCTCTCCGACTACAAGCAGCCTGAGACCAAGGTCGCCATCGAGATCCGTGGCAAGGAGGTAGAGGCTGAGGTGATCAAGCTCCCCTTCCGCAAGTAACGTACGACTAATCCCTTTTTATCCATAAGCACGTCCTTGGGCATTCCCCGGGGGCGTGCTTTTTTTGCCCTCACCCGCAGAGACTCAAGAAGACCTTTGCAAAATGGTCTTTCGCCGAAAAAGCACCGCTTTTTAGGCAGGGACTTTGCAGAACACCCCAGATGCAAGGAACTGAGAGTGAGGGCGAAGGGAGTGTGCTTATCGCACATGACCAAGCCCGAATCTCGAAAGTGACGCCGCAGATGGGGTATTATGCAAAGGTCTCTCAAGGGAGAGCAAGGGTCACCCATCGCTCCATCCGGCAGGAGAGTGCCTCGGCACACCACCTCTCTACAGCGAGACTTCAGCGGCACCTCCGGGCAGGGTGACTCTCAGCACAGTACAGCTCGCATTTCTTTTACCGATATTAGATTCACCTAATACCGATATTAGTGATTTCTTTTACCGGTATTAGAGTTCTCTAATATCGGTATTAGATTTCGCTCACCTCCATATGCGATACTTTTCTAAGACAGAGCAAGGCGGGGTTAGCCAAAAAAGTACTACATTTGGGGAGTACCTGTGAGGATGGCTCTACTCGATGTGGCATCTAGAGGGACTGCGGACTCAGGGGTCCACTACATATGGAGGCGTTACTTGACGCTTTGGCTTGTCGGTCCATAGACTTCGTACGTACCCTTTCCGATCCTACTGAAGCCATGCACCCGTAGACATTCTTCAGACAGCTCGCTACACACGGACTGCGCTGATGCACCACTCCGGGGCTTATGCTACCAGAGACAGCACCGAGTTGCTCGCGGGAGGGGAAAGGACAAGAGACTCAAGGACCTTGGATTGCTATATGAGTAGATAGTACAGACTCTTACGCTTCTTTATGTGGTCGTTATGATAATAACACCGTCTCGGTCTGAGGGTCTGCCGGGATCTTTCAGGACAAAACATCCTAGAAAAAGGATGGTGCACCTCTATCAGGATGGTGCTTGCCAAAGTATACTAAAGGTCTAAGATATGAACGAAATTACCACCAAGTCATTTCTTCCGTCCACGATCACAAATGAGCTTGAGATCAGGACTGCATACGTGGGTATTGACTTTGGCACTTCCACGTCCGTTGTATCCATCGCTCAATATAACCCTAAGAGCAATGCGATTGAGACTCGCTCCATTAGGATTCCCCAGATATTGGCTGACGGGCACACCATAAATAAGTCTGAGATCATTCCTACAGTGATTGCGTATCTGGAGGAAGCGGGAAAAATTCTAATCGGAAATGGTGCATTTGACCTAAAAAACAAGAAAAAGCTTGGGCGAGACATTTGGTATTCCTTTAAGCTCGGTCTCGGTGAGGACATTGGCGCCAAGTATACAGACAGCCTTCTCAGAGACAAGCCTCCATTCAACATCAAGACAGCAAAAGATGCCACTAAAGTCTTCTTTGCATACCTTAAGAGGATGATCAGCAATGAGCTCGGAGACAGACAGATCAAGTACTCCATCAGCATACCGGCATCATTTGAGGCCAATCAACGTAAGGATCTATTGGATGCTCTGGCGGCAAACGATATGATGGTATCATCGCAGGCGCTAATTGATGAACCCAATGCAGCTTTCATCAGCTATGCAGTAGAGAGGGCCACGATGGGTAGCCCTATCATCATCTCACCGGACTACGACTCCAAGGTCTTAGTATTTGACTTTGGCGGTGGCACCTGCGATATTTCCATCCTGGAAATCGGTCAGGATCTCAGTGGATTTCGAGCAAAGAACATCGCCATATCTAAGTACACGGAGCTAGGTGGCGATGACATCGATCGATACATCACCTACCACTACTTGATGCCCCGCTTCTTGGAGGAGAATGGCAAGAAGCCCTCAGACTTTCGCACAAAGGAGAAAAAGCGCATAGCAACGGCTCTCTTGAAGGTCTCAGAGAGACTAAAAATCATCATCAACGAAGAACTGGCAGCTCATACAATTAATGGTACAATTCCAGCCTCAAAGGATAATGAGGATGAGCGAGCGTCCATTAATGCTGACATAGCTGTCAGCACCACAAAGGGGACACTGAGTGGCAACGAGTTTTGGCTCTCCTACAGAGAGCTCACGGACACCATGTCAGTCTTTACCTGTAGCACAGGGAGAATGATCACAAGCTACAAAGGCGAGCAGGACTACGCCAGCATATTCTTGCCCATCAAGAGTGCAATAAAAAAGTCCGGGGTAGATAAGGATGAGATAGACTACGTACTCTTCATCGGAGGTAGTTCCAAGAGTCCGTATATCCAAGAAGCCATACATCATTACTTTGACGACTCAGAATTGCTGCTGCCCAGTGATCTTCGTACACATGTTTCCAAGGGTGCCGCGATACACAGCCTACTTTACAATGGCTTTGGGAGAAATCTGATCAAACCGATTACCAGCGAGCCTATCATCATAATCACAAAGGACAACGCCCCAAAGGTCATTGTCCCTGCCAATACTGAGATCCCATGCAACACCATTAGTATTGATGATCTCATGTCCGATCGTGATGGTCAATCAACGATCGAGCTACCCATCTGCGTTGGAAACGCCAACAAGATGCTATTCAACCTCAAGATTGAGAGCAAGGATCCTATGGGATTCAAGAAAAACACCCCGGTACACCTATCAGCCAGAATAAATGCGGATAAAATGCTTCACATATCTGCCACTTGCGATGGCAATATATGTGCTGTAGAGCCAGTGAGCCCATTCGCCAACAAAGAGCTCTCCTCAGAAGACAGAATAGCCCTGAAGGCAGAGAGAAAAGCAAATAATGAGATGTACAATCGGGGCGGGACACCATCCCTAAAGACCCTGGAGGAGCTAAGGGAGGCATACAAAAGAGCAGGAAAGTTCCTCAAGGCTGCCGAGACCTACGAGCTTCAGGGAGAGCTGTACCCATCCTCAATGAATAGGAACAACTTAGGAATCTTGTACGACAACGCGGGAATGTATGATAAAGCGATAGACACCTATAAAGACACACTTGAGAAGCATCCAAACGATGGAACCATACTCTTCAACATGGCACTCAGTCTGAGAAAGAGTGGAAATCGTGAGGAGTACAAGAAGTACATGCGAGAGGCCATAACACACAAACCGAATGACCCCTGTATCCTCTACGAATACTCCAAAATAGACCGAAGCGAGGGAGCTGCGGAGGAGGCAGAGCAAAAGCTCAATAAAGCACTTGAGATCTTGATGGATACGTGGAGTAGAAACGAACTCAAGGAGTGGGAGTACTCGTGGTTTAAATCAGTAGCTCAGCAACTTGGGAAGCCTGACATTGTAAAAAAGTTAGAGCAGGAGGAAAAGAGCAACTTGCAAGGGTATCTGTACAACGAAGAGAATCTCTCTATCACATCAGACAGCCTACCAAGTATACGATAAATACAAATAACACAACATAACTATGGCTTGGATAATCCCCGAAAATAAGCTTGATCCGCAGCAGAGAGAGTTTCTGGAGAATAACATCAGGCAGGACCGGAACGTATGGATCAAGGGGTTTGCCGGCTCCGGCAAGTCCGTCCTCCTTGCATACAGCATCAAGCAGATAATCTCCAAGGAACCGAATGCCAGGATCGCCATTGTAGTATACACTCTATCCCTTGTCCAAATGTTTCGTGAGGCACTGGCTGAGAAGGGGATCGAAGATGTAGAAGTTTATACATGCTACCGCTTTCTTGATGAAGTCGACAATGGCAACCAATGGGACTACGTTCTCTGTGACGAGGTGCAGGATATGACTCTCCGTATGCTCAGCGCCATGATCAATTCGGGGGACCGTGTTATTATTGCGGGTGATGAGAATCAGTCCATTTACCCGACAGATGCTAGGTACAATGAGTCCACACTAAGCCCCACAGAGACTCAGAGGATCCTTAACGGCGAGTCCTTCTCTCTAAACATCATCCACCGGCTCTCCAACTCCATAATAGAGGCAGTTAAGCTCCTGATGATCCCCGGTATGGACATTTTCTCGGCCAAGATTGACATGACGAAGAGTGATACCCAGATCCGACTCTGCAAGGCCGACTCGGAGGACGAAGAGATTGACTATGTATTTGAGCAAGCCTCTCAAGCAGCCAACGAGAGATACACCGCTGCAGTACTCTTTCCCACCAAAGAGCTTGCAATACGCTTTGCCGACAGGGTCCTTACCTCAAGAGGTCATCTTCCTTGGGAACAAAGGAGGGACAGATACAATGGGTATGATTTTGGAGATCTGAACTCTCACCTGAGAGATAATGGTATCAATATGCAATACATAGGCAATGTATATGGTCATTTGTCCACTTACGATACCTGTATTTCCCTTATGACATACCATAGTGCCAAAGGACTAGACTTTGAGTATGTATTCATACCCTTTGCCGATGAAAAAAACATGGCACCGATCATAGAGCGTCCGGGGACCTCTGAAGAGAGTGCCAAGACTCTCTTTATGGTCGCAATGACCCGAGCCAAAGAGAATCTCACCTTCACCTATACCGGAGAGCTCTCAAAGTTTGTCAAATTCTTTCAGGATAAGTGCTCTCAGATAGACCTATCTGACAGGAGCTCCTCCTCCACTACAAGCGAAAACATTTGGGGATTCTAAGCCGAAACAACATCAAGATGGAATACGTAACTATCCTTCGCAAAGGCAGCTTCACAGACTTTTTCAAGTATGGTAGACTAAAGATCTTCTATGCTGTGCCAATGAGTGGAACATTGAAAGCGCATGCCGATGACAGAGAGCTCTTTGATCGTACTGTAGAGGGGATGAACCCCTATGACTACACCTCTGAGTATATACTTATAGTCTTTCGCACCGATAACGCCATCGAGCAATTCCCCATCGAGATCTGCATCGAGAGTGTGGAGACGGTGTATGCGCTGGATGAAACCGGTCGCAATGCTCTATCACTATCTTTTGATCATAGGATTGATATTAGAGTCTCACCATGGGAGACCTACTTTATAGAGCATCACATCGACCAACTTGTGGAGCAGAGCAAGCAAGGAGCACGCAACCTTTGGCGGATCTTTGGCTTCAATGACAAAGATCTACGGCGTTGCGAGGAGATAATTGGCACTGACATTGTAAGAGAGGCTATCTCAAGTCTCTATAGAGGTAAGAAACCCGTAGGTGATCTCTCCCCGTGGGTTTATCTCTTACGGTACGAGAGACACGACCCGTACCCAAAGGATATGCTTGGCTATTTCTACGATATGATAGGGGTGGTGATGACATGGAAGTCCCAGGGGCGTGCGGATAACTTCGGGGTAAGTGAGACAGCTGCAGGTAGGATTTTAAAGAGCAACTGGGAAAAGATCAGTCACCCATACCCAAGAGTAAAAAACGACCAGCTCAGTACTTTGGCATCCAGTATTAAAGATGAAAAAATCGCTGCCATAGCAAAAGACACAACAGGAGTAGATTTCCACCTGATTGCTCCCTTCTTTCTCTGCCTTAAGGACATCTACGCGAGCGATGAGGATAGAATGGATCAAGAGAAAATGGGTAAGCAGATCTCAAGCTATGGACTGGAGGGTAAAGTAGCCACCTACTTACTCGGTGTCACACTTGGGTATGACAGGACGTACGATCTCCTATACGATAAGATCAAGCTCCCATTCTTCAAGGAGAATAGCATCCCGAGAGAAAGATCAGGATCTGCTACCAGCATCAAACCGGAGCAGAGAGTACAGCGGCAGTCCCTAGGCTTAGAGGAGGGCAAAGAAGAAGCAGAAGCCTATTGGTTTCGCAATATTCAGAGTCGTAAGATTATGAAGATGACCCCTGACACTGCCGACACTGGCTGGGAACCGGTGCAAAAATTCACGAAGAAAAACAAGACTGACATCATAGAGAGAGGTCTTAACTTTGAGGAAGAGAGACGCAAGCAACAGGAATGGAACAAGGGGAGATAAGTCATATAGTGGCTCAGCCCAAGATGGTCACTCACGTCTGAACTGATCCTACAACTCCCCTTGTAAATCACTACCTTTGGGGTAGTCGTAAGGCACCATACTTTAAGCCACCGGATGAAGCCTAATTTATGCAGGAGAGGACCGATCAGACTTGCTACGTGAGTGAGCAAACCACTTTCTTTTTTGACCTCGATGGCACGCTGGTCAACACCGACTATGCCAATTACCTCTCTTACAGGGGGGTTATAGCAGCCGTTATGAGGGATGATACTCTGACACCGACCTACGATCCTTCGAGACGTCTCAATCGCAGCTTGCTGAGGACTTTGTACCCCTCCCTCTCACAGTCTGACTATAACAAAATAATCGTGGAGAAAGAGAGACTCTACAGAGATTACCTATCGGAGACTTCCATCGTCAAGGATAATACAGACATTCTCCTCAAGTATGCCCCCACGCACAAGATCGTGCTCGTCACCCATTGCCGACTAAGTAGGGTTCTGGACACGCTATCATACCATGGGCTGACCGATAAGTTTGATACCCTGCTCTGTAGAGAAGCTATTCCTGACGGACAAGCCCCCGATAAGTACAGCAATGCCATCCACCTATTGGGTATCCCGCCCGACCACATCATAGCCTTTGAGGACGAGGAGTCCGAGATAGCCTGTGCACTCAATGCCGGCATTATTACGATCAACCCCAATCACCTTTGACAATGCAAGATTTTATCATCAAGAGCTGCTTATCATGGTACACCCACCCCGCTACAGGTAGCAGAGCGCAGGGGACATTTCTGAGGAGTGACACCTATGCCTACTATCACGACCTTTACCACAGTGGTGACCAGACATACCGTAGCACTCAAGGCACGGTGGAGAATATCATCACGACTCTCAAAAACCAGTTTAGAGACACAGGCATAGACCTTCTGCAACGCACAAGCGAGTATATGCTGGATATACTGAAGAGAGACCTACCTCTCATACTCAGATCGTCGAGAAAGGAAAAGCTTACCATCTGCGTCATTCCCAGATCAAAGGCAGAGAGCAGCTATCTGCCCACGCAGCTCTTCCTCAAGAAAACCATCAAGGCATACGCTACCGACCAAGACGGATTTCAGGACGGGACAGACTATATCATCAGGCATACGGACACCAAGACTACTCACATGAGTAAAAGTGGCTATGGAGGAACCGGGGATATGCCATATCCCGGTATTACGAAGGCTACCTGCAGGATTTCGGAGGAGGTCTGGGGGAAGGACATCTTACTTATAGATGACTTGTACACGGAGGGGGTCAACATTGACGAGGATGCCATCCAGGCATTGCTTGACAATGGTGCCGGGTCGGTGATCTTTTACTCATTGGGCAAAACACTGAAGCGATCAGACCAACAATGATGAAGTACACTGAAAATGCGCTTAATGTACTGACGGCAAAGTCGTACAGAGGGATCGGCAATGCGTGGATAGTAAGGAACTTAAGTCATAACGAAGACGTAGAAACAATCGTCTCCCGTCTCAATCGGAAAAACGACCAAGAGCCTACCAGCATAGAAGCATTCCTGGAACTGAGGCGAAAGTATGAGTCTGCCATACTTAACAAGCTACACGGCTTCTGTGATGGCTTTGTAGCACTGGGGGACAAGGACTTTCCGGAGCATAGGGGACGTGTGTCAGATGGTAAAAGACCTGTATTTCTCTATTACAAAGGGGACATCAAGTTGCTGGACACGGCTAATACCAATATCTCCGTCATCGGGCTGCTAAATCCCTCAGAGCAAATCGAGTCTCGAGAGAGGCAGATCGTCTCTCAGCTCGTAAAGAATGGTGCAACCATAGTCAGTGGGCTTGCCTTAGGGTGCGACAGCATTTCTCACGAGGAAGCACTGGCGTCCAGAGGAAAAACGATCGCGATCTTGCCAAGTCCTCTGACAGACATCCTACCCACGAGCAACAGGAGCTTGGCATCTCAGATAGTAGAGAAAGGTGGACTCCTGGTGACAGAGTACGGGAATGGCTTCAGGAGCAAAATGGAGCTCAATACACGTTACTTTGAGCGTGATAGGCTTCAGGCTATGTTTTGTAATGCCATAGTGCTGGCAGCAAGTTACTCAAGGGATTCATCGCGCTTGTGGGGAGATCTGGCCGATCAAAAGCTTGACAGTGGCGCACGGTTAGCCATGGGCTTCGCTCAAGAATTCAATATACCTCGTGCTGTGATGTATGACAGAGCCCGTGATGAGGAGGATCCAATGTTTGACCTATCAAGGGAGATCATACAAGAGTCTCCGAGCATAACGATTATCACACCGGACAATATCGCAGACTCCGCTAAGCAGCTCACCTCTATGGGAGAGACGGCCAACCGGCCTCTGAGAGCACCCGGGCTGCCCTTTGAGGACAACTGAGATCCTCGTTGAGATAGAGTCAAACTAATATCGGTATTAGATGAGTGGGCTGAGAGGCCATCGGGCAGAAAGCAGAGGAAGCACCGCCCCATTGAGCAGGGTGATCGAGGTAATGACCTGATTCTTCTTTTCCTCCATAGATTGAGCGTCTTAGACTAAAGTGTGGGACTATCTCTTCAGAAAGAAATACACCTCTTTGCCCTACTCATCCGCCCTCCTCTGTTAGACGGGGTCTCCGTTGATGTGGGTATATTTGTACTGCACCAGTAAGACAATAGTAGCTATGTATCAAGAGATAGACTTCCTCCTGTACAGCATGCCCGACACGGAGGGGAGCGTACAGGTTGTGGTCAAGGACGAGACGATTTGGTGCTCCCAGAAGGCGATGGCACAGCTCTTCGGAGTGGGTATACCGGCAATAAGCAAGCACCTAAAGAACATCTTCGATGAAGGGGAGCTGACCCGTGAAGTGGTTATTTCCAAAATGGAAACAACCACTCCTCATGGTGCTATTCCCGACCAGGTACAGATCCGAAGCGTGGACTTCTACAGCCTCGATGCGATCATCTCAGTGGGCTACCGAGTCAGCTCCGTGAGAGCAACGAAATTCCGTCAGTGGGCAACACAAATCCTGAGGGAATACATCCGGAAGGGTTTTGCAATGGATGATGAGCGGCTAAAGCAGGGAACGGCGGTTTTTGGCAAGGATTACTTCCGGGAGCTGCTGGAGCGTGTCCGTTCCATCCGCGCAAGTGAACGCCGCATCTGGCAGCAAATCACCGACATCTACGCTGAGTGCAGTATTGACTACGACAAAAGGTCTCAGACAACGAAGGACTTCTACTCTATGATCCAAAATCGTTTTCACTACGCCATAACTGGGCAGACCGCTGCGGAAATTATCTTTACGAAGGCGGATCACACTAAGGAACACATGGGCCTGACAACGTGGAAGAATGCCCCCTCCGGGAGAATACTCAAATCGGATGTCTCAGTGGCAAAAAACTATCTCGGAGAGGATGAGATCCGCAGGCTCGAGCGAGCTGTCACTTCCTACTTTGACTACATAGAGGGCCAGATCGAGAGACACAACACCTTTACGATGGAGCAATTTACCGTCAGCGTAGACAAGTTTCTCTCTTTTAATGATTACAAGATCCTACCCGACAGAGGGCGCATCTCTGCTACCGAAGCAAAGGCGAAGTCGGAAGCGGAGTATGACATTTTCAATAAGACTCAGCACATCGACTCCGACTTTGACAAGGAAGTAAGGAAAATGCTGAGGTAGCTCCCGATTTGGGCAAAATCAGAGGGTCACAGACAAGACCTCACGAAGAGACTTCCCGCACACACTCTCTCGTAACAGATTTATAGCCAAAGAGACAGGAGAGGACAGGAGGAGACAGAGGGTAGGCGCATATGGCGTAACTTTGCAGCTACAAACATACCTAAGGTCACATAGTTAATGGTCTGATAGATACAGTAACTATGAAAGCAGAGGAAGCGCCACCCCGGGTAGGGGGTGGCGCTTCCTCTGATGGCTATGGGATGGGGATCAGTCGCCGATCATGTAGTGGTGGTAGCCCTGTAGGCGCTGCCAGGCTCCACGGGTGAAGTCGGGTACCTCTACGGGGGCAAAGCCGTGCTCGAGGGAGATCTGGGAGAGCGGGATCAGTGAGCACCACTCTGCCATGTCGTAGACATCCATGTCGAGCGGCAGGCCATTGCGGAGGCAGTAGATGAGGCGGTAGTCCATGATGAAGTCCATACCACCGTGTCCGCCTACCTCCTTGGCACGCTTCTCCAGCTCACGTGTAATGGGGTGCTTGTACTTCTCGTAGAGCTCCTTCTGCATCTCGGGGCTGACCCAGCTGTGGGTGGACAGGTCGTCCACAGCGGGCATACCGGCCTCCTTCAGGTCCGTGCCGGCAAAGGCGTAGTGCTCGGCAGGGTACTTGGAGGCGTAGCCCTTGGTGCCGGCGACGTTGTACTGGCGGCTGTAGGGGCGATGCGTGGTGACGTCGTGGTGGATGAAGATGGTGCGTCCCTTCTCCGTGCGGATCATCGTCATGGTGTGCTGACCATTGGCCACCTTGGCATCCTTGACTCCGCGTACCTCCTCCAGGTAGGCGGGGAGGTTGCGGGGAGTGGTGTCCATGGAGACGAGGACATTCATCTTATCTCCGCGGTGAAGATCAAGGATCTGAGCAGCGGGACCCATGCCGTGGGTCGGGTAGACATCGCCACGGTGCTTGATATTGTAGTCCATGCGCCAATCTCCCTCGTAGTAGGGCCAGAACTCCTCCAGATTGTGGATATAGCCTCCCTCGGCATAGACGATGTCACCGAGGAGACCCTTATTCTTCATATTAAGGGTGGTCATCTCGAAGAAGTCGTAGACGCAATTCTCCAGCATCATGCAGTGCTTGCGAGTCCGCTCGGAGGTGTCGATGAGCGTCCAGATGTCGTCCATCGAGAAGGCGGCAGGCACCTCAACAGCGACGTGCTTGCCCTGCTCCATGGCGTACTTTGCCATCTCAACGTGGGTCTGCCAGTCGGTCACGATGTAGATCAGGTCGAGGTCGGGACGCTCTACGAGCTTCTTCCACGCATCCTCTGATCCGTAGTAGAGCGCTGCCGAGTGGCGGCCATTCTTCTCGAGGATAGCGTTGCTCTTCTCCGCCCGGTCCTGGTGAAGGTCGCAGAGAGCCACTACATCCGTGCCCTCGATGACCGAGAGGCGGTCGACGGCACTCACACCACGCATACCGAGACCGATGATGCCGATCCGGACCGTCTGGAGCTTCGAGGCACGGAAGGCCAGCATATCCTGCTGTCCGGCAGGTCGCTCCGGGACCTTTGTCTGGATCATGCGTGAGCAGGACTTCTCCTGTCCTCCCTTCTTGGCGCAACAGTTCTGAGCCATTGCGGGAGAGATCATAAGTGCGGACAGTAATGCAGCCGCGAGATACTTCATCATTTTCATAAGTTCGTAAGCTTTGATGATTATTTTACCCTTGCATAGAGCAAATATAAAAAATTAGTCCGATATAAACCTCTTTTTGCGGGGTACGAGCAAGAGGAGGCAAGCTCTCTCCCGGAAAGAGGGATGGAAAGCGGTCGTTTTTGCCTACATTTGTGGGACATAAAGAGATACCGATATGACAGACCATAGATACTACTTTTACATTGAGGAGGGGCAGCAGCGAGGACCGGTGGCGATCGATCAGCTACCGGGGCTGATCACACCACAGACTCTCGTCTGGCGTGAGGGAATGGCGGAGTGGATGATTGCGGACCGGATCCCGGAGGTCCACGCTCTACTCAGCACGGCAGGGAGCGTGACCGCAGACGCACCACAGCAGCCCACCCTCCCTGCGCCCCCGGCAATACCGGCAGCGCCAAGCCCCCTCTATCGGCCGACAAAGCCGAATAACTATCTCGTCTGGTCGATCCTGCTGACGGTCCTCTGTGGCAGCGTCCCCAGCATGATCGGCATCGCACTCGGGATCACTTGCAACCAGAGGTACGCTGAGGGAGACTACAAGGGAGCCGAGCTGGCATCCTCAATGGCGAAGAACTGCCTCATCGTCAGCGTGGTCCTCGCACTGATCTTGATGGGCGTGCTGATGATGATGCTGACTTCCTTTGGCAGTGCGCTGTACTCACTTACCGAGATTCTGGAGAATAGCTGAGGATGATACGGAGAGAGGGACCAATAGTGTACCTTTGTCTCCTGACCGAGCCGGTCACAATTCGCTAAAAGTCCTATTATGGATAAGGATTACTACTACATAGATGACAATGGGGAGCAATTCGGACCCTACACGCTGGAGATCTTCAGGCTACTGCCTCTGAGGAGCCGGAGCCACGTGTGGTCTACAGGCATGGAGGAGTGGGTAACCGCCGGCGAGATGAAAGAGCTGGATGGCTTCATCCGGAAGAGTGATCCCACGCCCGACAGCCCCACGGATACAGCCGAGCCGGAGCTCTTGACAGAGAGGGTCGCCCCCGCGACAGAGGATAGTGTCTCAGCGGAGCCGATGCCAAAGACCTGGCTGACGGAGTCTATACTGCTGACGCTCCTCTGCTCGATCATCGGACTGATCCTCTTTTTCCACGGGATGCAGGTACGTACCCTCTACCGCATGGGAGACTACGAGGGGGCTGCGAGAGAGTCAGCGACTGCCAAGAAATGGCTCTTCATCGCTGCAGCCATCGGGCTGGTGGTTGATGCACTCTACCTCTTTTACTTCAAAGATTCTCTTCCCTTCACCCTGCTATGAGACAGAGATACAAGACACTGCTCTTTCTCCTTATGCTCCTCTCCATCACTGACATCCACGGACAGTCCTACCGAGTCATCTCCAATCCCACCGAGGCAATCATAGGACAGATGGTGCCGGTCCCAGGAGGCTCATTTGTCTTACCCGGGACTGACAAGCCCACGGAGGTGAAGGCCTTCCTGATGGGGACGCACGAGGTGACTCAGAGGGAGTACCACTTCATCACGGGCGAGGATCCATCCTTCTACTCCAGTCCGGACAAGTCGCGCTTGGCACGCTTTGACGGAGAGGGGATCTACCGCAGCGACACTTACAAGAGACCGGTGGAGAGCATCTCCTGGTACGATGCGGTGAACTACTGCAATAAGCTGAGCCTCCACGACAATCTGACACCTGTCTACATCATCACCGGCAACACGGTCACGAGAGATGACGAAGCAGACGGCTACCGCCTGCCTACGGAGGCGGAGTGGATGTGGGCTGCCATGGAGGCGGACAAGACGCAAGTGACGGCGAAGTGGTCCGGCGGTCTCGGGCTGGCACTCCCTCGCTATGCGTGGTACCGGACCAATGCCTATGCGGAGTGGAACCCGCTCTACAACCCTGCCGATATGATCAAGCGACCGGAGTATGGCACCCGCAGCGTCGGTACAAAGAGCCCCAATAAGCTGGGCCTATACGATATGTCCGGAAACGTCTGGGAGTGGTGCGAGGACTGGTATGGAGAGCGGACACCCGCCTACGGAGGACCCTCGGAGGGGGTCTACCGAGTCGCAAAGGGCGGATCCTTCCACTCTCCGGCGCTCGCCCTCCACCTGGACTATAGAAGAAAGCAACTCCCCGACTGCCCCAGTCGACTGATCGGCCTCCGGGTCGTGCGCTCCCTGAGAGCAGACGAGCAGCCAAGCAATACGGATCAGCAATGAGCAACAACACCCTGAGAAGAACCCTCTATCTGCTCCTGCTCACCCTGCCGACCCTCATACAAGCAGCCGGACAGACCTTAGAGATGGCAAAGACACAGATAGATAAACTGGCAGAGATTGACGAAGAAAGCTTCGCCTCGTATGCCGATGACAACACCTACGACGAGGAGTACTTCGGAGAGAAGGAGCCTGCCACCATCTACTACCCCAAGGATCTGAAGGAGAGAGGCAAAGTGCCGGCCGTGATCATCGTGCATGGATTTAATTGCAAGCAGAAGTTTCTCCAAAAGCTCCCAAAGCAACTAAGCTCGCACGGATTTATCTGCATCATATACACTGCCCTGGACCAGAAGCGCCCCTTCCAGTGGCCTCCCGGGCTGATGGCTGCCTACGAGATCCTCCGGGGTGAGAGCATGCGACCGGACAGCCCCATCTACGACCATGTGGACCTCAGTGCGGTGGCACTCGTAGGGCACTCGATGGGTGGTGCAGGAGTACTCCACACCGCCATGATGCCCTACCCCAACGGGCTGAGGGGAAAGATAAAGACCGTCATCGGACTCAATCCCTACAATGGCGGCCCCATGATGGCAGAAGTGGGCGGTGGTGCCAATGACGGACTCGGGGACGACCTCTCTCACCTGCAGATCCCCACGATGATCGTCACCGGCAGCTACGACCTCATTGCCTTCCCGTGGAAGTCCCTTGCCTTCTACAACAGCCTCCAAGGACCGGCTAAGCACGCCTTCCTCTCCATCGAGAAGATGGACCATGCCGACTGGTACTTCATACCGAGCGAACCCAATTACCCGACCGTGCGCGCCATCGTCTACCTCTGGCTGATGGCCTACCTCGCCGATGATCCTGCCTACCGAGATTACTTCGTCGACAGCCCCGGCAGTGCCTTTGACAGGTATATCAAGCCGGTCCTCGGCAATACCCCCAATCCCCTCACGCGCGGTGGTGAGCCCTTCCCGCCCTACCTGCTGTCCGAAGAGGGTCTTGACCCCGCACCGAAGGACGACCACCCCGTTGATTAGCGCTACTGTCCCGAGACAGCCTGTCGACATGGATAGAAGAAAGGGCTGACGCCACTCTCCGGCGTCAGCCCTTTCCTGTTAGACCATGGTTTTTCCCTGGCGGTTGCGATCACATTTGTGTAGGGAAAACAACTCCAATGCCACGTCAAGAACGCCCCCACCAATTTTCATATGGCCAACCTCCTCTATCCCTCTGAGAGCTATTGCGACGAGCCACTCTACCACTCCGAGACGAGACTGAAGTGAGAAGTGCTGAGACCGGATCTCGATGGGACCGAGAGAAGTGCAACCTCTGCAGCGGTGGGAGGGGGCTGGAGCTTATTAGCGAAGGATCAGGACATCGCCCTCCTGGGGGATATAGGCGGGGTCAAGCTTATTCATCTGGTAGAGAGAGCGCAGCTGGATACCGTATCTCTGGGCTATGCCGTGGATCGACTCCCCTACCCTCACCTCATGGCGATAGTAGGGCGGATCAGCACGACGGAGCTTCCTCTGGAGGTAGATGATGTCTCCCTCCTCGATCGGGTAGCCGGGCGGGAAGTCGTTGTAGTCAGTGAGTTTCTTCTCCGAGAGGTCGAGGTCACGAGCGATGCTGGCGAGATCGTCCTCCTTCTTAGCAAGGACGTAGAGGAGTCCATAGCTCTTGTAGATCTCACGGACACCTGCAGGGGTCGTCTCCCTCGTTGCCGGCTTCTCGTATCTCATGGGAGGCTTGCTGCTGACGGTTCGCCGTGGTTGCTCAGGTCGGTTGTAGGCGTAGTCTCGCTCCACGTTGCCGTCCACCAGCAGGTAGAGCTGATAGTCCTCGATGATCTTGATGAGCTTATTGGCATAGCCTCGGTCGGTGGCATAGCCGGCACTCTGAAGTCCCTTTGCCCAGCTCTTGTAGTCCGCCATGTCGAGAGCAAAGAGAGAGCTGTACCGGCGATTCCGGGTGAGGAACTGCCCATGGTCGAGGTAGGAGTCGAGCGGATCGTCGTATACCCTGAAGCAGTCGCGGGGGTTGTCATCGCGATGGTAGGTGCGTGCACCACTCCAGCCATTGTGGCACTTGATACCGAAGTGATTATTGGACTTCTGCGCCAGAGCACTACCACCGGCCCCACTCTCCAGCAGTCCCTGAGCCATGGTGATGGAAGCAGGGATGCCAAACTCTCGCTGACTCTGTAGCGCAGCAGGGGCATATTGTCGGATGTAGGCGTTGTAGGAGGGGTTCTTCCCCGGCATAGGCATACGGCTCACCTGCTGATTGGCAGCATTTCGGGTGCTGCCGCAGCCGGTAAGGAGCAGGAGCGGTAAGAGGAGGGCGAGGACTTTACGGGTCATGGCAGCTTACTTATTATCTAAGACGATACGTCCCTGAGCATCCGTGCCGGCGATGGGTAGAACTGTGGAGCAGTCGAGATCAATGCAGTACGAGAGAGCCTCCGCCTTCCCCACACGGAGGAGGCGCTGGTAGTGGTCGCTCTGCTTGATGGCACCCACGATGTCAGACGAGTGACTACGGTAGTAGTCGAGCACCATCCGCACTGCGTCACTGCCGAGCGTGTGACTACCCGAGAGGCGGTCAGCCAGGGCAGCACCGAAGAGAGCATCCTCGATGCAGACGTGCCCCTCCCATCCGGCACAGACGGAGAGGACATTACGTCCCCGGCAGTACTCAGCCACGGCACCGATGTTGGTGAATGCCCCTACGATCACACTATGTTCCGATCCGAAACTCATACACTTCTTCAGCGTGCGGGTGCCATTGGTGGTGGTGAAGTAGATCTCCTTGTCTCGCACCTGCTCGGGGCCATACTCGAGCGGGTCGTTACCGAGATCAGCGAAGTCGCACTTGACACACTTCCGCTCCGCACCGACGAGGTGCCCCGCCGCAGCTGCCGCCTTTGCTTCCTCGATGGTCTCTATGGGAAAGATCCGCCGGACACCGTTGTCGAAGGCAGCAACCATCGTCGAGCTGGCTCTGAGGATATCAACCACCACAAAGGTGGTCGGCTCAGTAGGTCTGTAGACATCAAGCAACTCGGGGGAGAGAACAATATCAATCGTATTCATGATAAAAGACTTTGACGTATAGATGAAATAGCCTCGGCATCGGTGACTCTGATGTCTCTCTCAGAGATCTGAGCCGAGGACGAAGGTGGAAATGCCACTGAGGAGTGACGCATCGAGCTGCCCCTCAGCCTTGCAAAGGTACCATGAATCGCAGAGACACCGGTGGACCGGACCACATGACGTGCATTGTCGGCCGTGATGCCACTGCCCGCCATGATGCGGATGCGTCCATCAGCCTGCTCCACTAAGTGGCGGATGCGATCCAGACTGTCCACTGCCGATGGGGTGCCGCCCGAGGTGAGGATGCAGGCAAAGCCGAGAGCGACCGCCTGCTCCAGAGCCGTCTCCAGCGATGCCGCCCGATCAAATGCCCGATGAAGCGTGATCGGAAGATCCTCTGCCTCACGGATCAGCCGGCGGCAGAGCTCCTCGTCTAAGTCTCCATCCGAAGTAAGGGCGCCGAGCGAGAAACCGGCCACACCCAGTCGACGCAAAGCCCGAATATCCTCCAGCATAACATCGACCTCAGTCCCAGAGTAGAGGAAGTCACCCGAGCGGGGACGGATGATCGGGATGATGGGGAGATGACAGCAGCGAAGGACTGTCGCCACAGTGCCGTAGGAAGGCGTGGTACCACCCTCCGAGAGGGCGGCACAGAGCTCTACCCGACTCGCCCCGCCTCGCTCTGCCTCGAGGCATGAGGGGACATCGCCGGCGCAATTCTCAATGATGAGTTCACTTTCCTTCATTTCTCAGCAGATCATTTAGGGTATGAAAGGTCAGCCTGCCCTTCTCCACATCAGGATGCGAGATCTGTATCGTCTTCGTCTCCCCCGGGAGCAGGTCAAAGAAATTATCCGAGTAGAGAGCGCCCTGCCAAGGGGACTCGATAAAGAGGTCCTTGATCAGGGTCTCAGCGGTAATGGTGACCGTCAGCCCCCTCTCCGTCAGTCGCTCCTCGACCAAATAGCGAGGACGTGGCAGCTTCATCTGCCGAGGACGGACGCTGTAGTAGAGCTGGCGAGCGATCTCCTTCCCATCGCTTTGCCTCACGATCAACTGTGCAAGGATGGTATCGGAGGAGAGCGGTCTCGGGAGTTGGGTAAGCTCCACAGAGAGAGGCGTCTCAGTCACCCGGCAGGCATAGTCGGAAGGACTCGCAAGGAGGCTCCCGTCTGTCCGCATCCAGGTCACCTCCACATTGACAGAGCCCCTAAGCAACGGGTCATCGGAGACGAGACAGAGGGCGAGCGAGTCCCCCCGCTCCATTAGGTCGATGATCGTGGGTCGGTAGGCGCGCTCCACCGCATAGTGGAGTGCCTTGTGATTGCCCCAGTAGTCGACGGAGGACCAGCTAACCGTGGGCCAGACATCATTGATCTGCCAGTAGAGCGAGCCGGCATTGTCGGGATAGGCGCGACGGACGGCACGGATGGCATAGCCGGTAGCATCTCGCTGCTCGAGGAGACTCAGGTAAGTGAAGTCGGCAAAGCTCTCGGGCGCCGGGTAGTCGCGCTCCATATAGAGTCGCAACCGCTCATTGCCACCCGGGGAGCGCTGCCGATGCGCCACAAGAGGATGGTCGAGGCTGAGGGAGTCAGCCTCGGGGGCAAAGCTCCTGACGGTCTTCATCTCGGGGAAAGACTGCAGCCCGTACTCGCTTGCGAAGCGCCCTGCATGGTGATCAAACGTGGTGTAGTCCTCCTCGCCAAACCACATACCCCAGTAGTGTGCATCGCTGCGGGAGAGACTCTCGAGGTCGCCCCAGTTGGAGTCATACGGCGAGCCGTGTATGTAGTTCACATGCGGGGCATAGCGAGCGACACCCTCCGGGAGGAGCTCCCGGAAGAGCTTTTCATACCCTGTCGTCATCTCCTGCCAGACCTCGGGACTGTACTTTGACCTCCAGCCCCAATGGCGCATCCCCTCGCGGACCTCATTGTTTCCGCAGAGGAGAGCCAGGGAAGGGTGATTGCGGAGGCGCGAGAGCTGATCCGCCACTTCGCACCGCACGTTTTCCATAAAGGCGGGGTCGCTCGGATAGGTGGAGCAGGCAAAGGGGAAGTCCTGCCAGATCAGGATCCCGAAGCGATCTGCCAGCTCGTAAAACTCCTCCGTCTCGTAGATCCCTCCGCCCCAGACACGCAGCATATTGAAGTGCGCCGATAGCACGTCCTCCACGAAGAATTGCTCGAGGCTCCTCCCGTGGTCGCCCATACGCCGGTCGTGCGGGAGGTAATTGGCCCCCTTGGCGTAGAAGGGTCGGCGATTGACCACGAAACGGAACGCCCCATCCGTCTGATCAAGCCGCACCTCCCGTAGCCCCACCCGGAGGCTGTCCCTCGCTCCCATAGCGTCCTGATAGGCCAGCGTGTAGCGCTCTGCCTTACCCCAGCCGTGCGGCATCCAGAGCCGTGGTCTCGGGATGGAGAAGGCGATCGAGTCACCCGTCATCACCGCACGCTCCAGCTCCACGCCATCCGGATCGAGGAGCGTGAGGGATGCCTCCTGCGCTCTCTGGCTGCCACTCACAGTGAGAGTAGCTGAGGTCGGCTCCGTACCGCTCCACTCGATCTTACTGCGGACGTAAAAGTCCTCCGGATGAAGTCGCTCCTTTCGCTCCACAACGGGCGGTGCAAAAAGACCCATCGAGATCAGCCGAGGTGCCCAGTCCCACCCGTAGTGGTAGGGGGCTGTCCGGATGTATGGGCTGTAGAATATTTTTGCACGATCATTATCGGCGGGATAATTGAATCCATTGCTCTCGTAGAGGAGCTGACCGATCTTCGTCGGTGAGAGCAGGCGGATCACCAGCCGATTGGTCCCTGGGCGGAGATGACCATCGAGGTCATAGGTATAGGTCCGGAAGAAGTTTTCTGTACGGCCAAGCAGTGCGCCATTGAGATAGACCTCCGCAAAAGAATCGACCCATCGGAGGCGCAACCGATAGCCGGAGAGTTCCTCACCCGGCAGCTCAAAGGTGGTCCGGTAGACCCACTCCCTATCGCTCACCCACTGGATGCTGTCCTCGGAGGTGCCGACAAAGGGATGAGGGATCTCCCCTTGACGGAGCAGGTCTCGCTGCACCATGGAAGGGATCTCCACAGCGACAGAGGTCGAGTCGGGCTGCCCCTCTTCCGTCATGTCAAATTGACTCAGGACGATCTGAGCATTGAGCGATGGTAGGAGGGCCAGGAGAGAGAGGGCAAGGAGAGCTCTTCGGACAAGCATGGGGGACTGTGAAATAAAAAAGAGGAAGATCTGCGTCCGACAGAGACAGCTGACCTTCCTCTTGTATACTACAGAGACTTATTTCTTCAGCGCAATGTGCAGCTCATCCAGCTGTTTCTGGTCCACAGTGGCAGGAGCATCTACCATCACATCGCGACCGGAGGTATTCTTCGGGAAAGCGATCGTGTCGCGGATGCTGTCCAAGCCGGCGAAGAGGGAAACCCAGCGGTCGAATCCATAAGCGATGCCTCCGTGGGGCGGTGCACCGTACTTAAAGGCATTCATCAGGAAGCCAAATTGCTCCTGTGCACGCTCCTCAGTGAAGCCGAGGGCATGGAACATCCGGTCCTGAAGCTTGGTGTCGTGGATGCGGATCGAGCCGCCACCCACTTCGACACCATTGATCACCATATCGTAGGCGTAGGCTCGCACCTTTCCGGGATCGGTCTCCAGCAGCGGGATGTCCTCCTCCACCGGCATGGTGAAGGGGTGGTGCATCGCCATATAGCGCCCCTCCTCCTCGCTCCACTCAAAGAGCGGGAAATTGACCACCCAGAGGCACTTGAAGTTCATCGGGTCCATCAGACCCTCACGGCGACCCATCCGGAGACGGAGACGTCCCAGCTGAGTCCGACACTTCATCGCATCGTCACCACAGAGGATCAGGATCAGGTCACCCGGCTCAGCCTTCATAGCATCGCGCAGAGAAGCCCTCTGCTCCTCGGAGTAGAACTTATCGACACTGCTCTTGACGCTGCCATCCTCGTTGATGCGCGCATAGATCAGTCCCTTGGCACCCACTTGTGGACTCTTCACGTAGTCGGTCAGCTCATCGAGCTGCTTGCGGGTATAGCCGGCACAGCCCTTGACACAGATACCACCGATGTAGGAGGCCTCATCAAAGACCCCAAATCCGGTCTCGGTGATCGTCTCCTTGAGCTCCACGATCCGCATATCGAAGCGCATATCCGGCTTATCAGAGCCGTAGTACTTCATCGCATCCTGCCAGTCCATCTTGAGGTAAGGCTCCGTCTGCTCTATGCCGAGGATCTCCTTGAAAAGATACTTGCTCAGTCCCTCAAAGGTGTCTGTCACATCATCCTGATGGACGTAGCTCATCTCGCAGTCGATCTGGGTAAACTCCGGCTGACGATCGGCTCGCAGATCCTCATCTCGGAAGCACTTCACCACCTGGAAGTACCGGTCGATACCGGCAATCATCAGCAGCTGCTTGTAGGTCTGAGGGGACTGTGGGAGGGCGTAGAATTGCCCTGGATTCATCCTCGAGGGGACGATGAAGTCTCGCGCCCCCTCCGGGGTAGACTTGATCAGAAAAGGCGTCTCCACCTCCATAAACTGCTGCCCGTCGAGGTAGCGACGGATCAGCTGCGCCATCCGGTGACGGAGGGCAAGATTGCGTACCACACTGGGTCGGCGGATGTCGAGGTAGCGGTACTTCATCCGCAGCTCATCACCGCCATCTGACTCCTCCTCGATCGTGAAGGGAGGGGTCTCGGATGCTGAGAGGATATTGAGCGAGTGGACGTCGATCTCAATGTCACCGGTAGGCATCTTGGGGTTCTTCGAGGAGCGCTCCACGACGGTACCGACTGCCTGGATCACATACTCTCGACCGATCTCAGATGCCTTCTCGAGCTGCTCATGGCTACTGCTCTCAGCGAGGACCAGCTGGGTGATCCCATACCGATCACGCAGATCGATAAAGGTCATCCCGCCCATCTTACGTATCCGCTGCACCCATCCGGCCAGCGTCACCTCGGAGCCAATATCGGAGGCGCGAAGCTCTCCACAAGTCTTTGTTCTATACATGATATCTCACACTATGTGCGACTAACTCCGTACGAGCAGCCGCACGAGGATTATTTTATTCTCTGATGCTCTCAGTATCTCTGCGCTAAACTTTGGAGAAAGCTCCACCACCTCGCCCCGACCGGGGATAGACTGGCTGACCGACATGATATAGCCAGCTATGGTCTTGAAGTCCTCCTCCTCCGGCAGTCCGATCTCAAACTTATCATTAATATCATCCAGCCCGGCACGACCTGAGAGTATGTACTCCTCCTCGCTTACTTTACGCATAACGATATGCACCGTATCGTGCTCGTCCTCGATGTCACCGAAGATCTCCTCTACGATATCCTCGAGGGTGACTATCCCGGAGGTCCCTCCCAGCTCGTCAACCACGATCGCAAGGCCTCGCTTGCGCAGCAGGAGGCTCTGCATTACCTTCTCTATCGTAAGTGTCTCCGGCACATAGATCGTCTCCTTGATATGCTCCTGCCAGCGACTTCCGTCCTTGTGGCAGCGAAACATCTCCGTGCTGTGGATGTAGCCGATCACATTATCTATCGACTCGCGGTAGACGATGATCTTGGAGTAGCCGGTCTTGATGAAGAGGTCCAGCAGCTCCTCCATAGAGGTATCCTCCTCGACAGCAGAGAGCTCGTTGCGAGGGATGAGACAGTCGCGGACCTGTATGTCCGGAAACTCGAGGGCATTCTGCAGCAGCATAGCCTCATGCCTCACCGTAGGATCGTCCTCCGAGGAGGTGTTTTGCCGGATGTAGTAGTCGAGGTCGACCTTACCGAGAGGGCTCTGGTCATTGGTCTTTCCCTTGATCCCAAAGAGGAGTAGGAAGAGGTTTGTCAGCCCGCCTGCCAGTATCGTGATCGGGTAGAAGAGGACATAGGCAAAGGTGAGGGGGAGCGAGGCAAATTGCATATACTCATTGGGTCTCGCCTTAGCCACAGACTTCGGGACATACTCCCCAAAGATGATCACCACCGCTGTGGAGATCAGCGTCTGGATCAGCACGATTAGGAAGGCATTGGTCATCCACTGCCTCAGTAGCGGCTCAAGGAGAGCGGCAAAGAGCAACCCGTAAATGACATTGATCACATTATTCGCCACGAGGACGGTGGTGATGTACTTCCCGGGGCGATCAAAGAGAAAGGTCTGAGCCTTACTCCCCACCCCCCGCTTGGCCTTATCCAGCTCCACCTGCAGTCGATCCGATGCAAGGAAAGCGGTCTCCGACCCGCTGAAGAAGGCCGAGAGCAAGACACAGAGTACTATGTAGAAGTAGATCATCGACTTACCATTGCTTCCACCTCACTACAGAGGGGAGATAGACAAAGATACATAACCCTCAACTCTATCTCGATGGTCTGTAGGGATTGGTTCGCGCAGGAGACCGCCTCATCATGAGAGAGTCGCGCGGGCGTAACGGAGGTGTCGCCACACTATCCGGAGACATCACCGAGTCGGTCGCGGAGGGCGTAGCCGGTGACGAGGTCACCTCACCATCCTCATTGACATCAATATGCCCTGCCGTATCATACAGCTCGTACATCGTCATGTACTGATTACTCTTGAAGCCAAAGCGACTCCGCAGCTCCTCACCCGGTCCTCTCAGGATCCTGATGCTGTCATGGGAGTAGACCAGCTCATTGTCCTCGTCCCAGAAGAGGTGGTTACCAAAGAACTGAGTCCCCTCCCGATTGAGGATATGGATATTCTCCTTCAGCTCCCAGAGGTGACGCGACACGTGGTAGTAGGCAGTGTCGGCAACGATCGAGGCCTGCGTCTGAAAGAGCGTGTCAAACTGCTCCAGATAGATCCCCTGAGGGAAGACCCACTGATCCTCAGGCTCACTACGGGTCAGCCAGAGGTCGGTCACCATCTTATACTTCGTCACTCCACTGTCGGAGATAAAGGTCACCACATCCTTCGTGATCGAGGTGTACCCCAGGCTATCAATGGACCTACTGACCAAGTCGGACTTACGTCCCTTGCATCCGGTCATCAGCAGAGCCGAGAGTAAGACAAAGAAGAAGCAGGTGCGACCCCACAAGGTGGAGTACACCGGCTTCTTGCTCTGACTATGTATCAATAAGGATCCTATCTCAGGCTCCTCCATGAGGACTTAGTGATGAAAGGGTTCAATGAGCGTACGGATCGACCGGCGATCAACGTACGCGGATGGTGGTCGTCTCACCGATCCACCCCCCTACGGTAAAGGACTGACCCTCCTGCAGGTCGGGGTGCATAAAGATATCCTCCTTGGCGGGATAGGCAGCCGAGTAGGTGCCGATCAGCTTATTCGCCTGAGCAGTCACGCTTGGGTCAATAGCCTTTGCGCGAGCAGCCTTGTCGACGACGAGACAGTAGACGACACGCTGCTTCACCGGATCATCCGGGTAGATGCTGCTGGCGGTAGAGGCGTACATGCTGGCGATGAGGAGCATCGGAGCACCGAATCCCGGCTTAGCAGCCATTGCAGCATTGCAGTACTGGCGAGAAGTGCCGTAGCTGTGACGATCGTAGTACATCACTGCGAGGGCGTAGTTGGCCTCTCCCTTCTCGTCTGCATCGGTACTGAGATCGATAGCCTTCTTGTAGTACTCCTCGGCCTTGGTATAATTCTTGTCAGCGAGCGCCTTACGTGCCACACCGAGAGCGGCAGAGGAGCTCGGCTCAAGATTGAACATTGCCTCAGAGGCAGCATAGTAGGAGGGGCTCTCCGTACAGCCTACACTCTGGAAGAGTGCAATCGTCTCCTTGAGGAAAGTCTTGTCGGTATTCTTCTCCTTGATCTGAGGACCATAGATTGACTCCATCACATCACAGCTGGCGGCACCACTGGCAGCAAAGGCCTGCAGTGAAGTGGCCTGATAGCTGGCGATTGCCTCAGCACGACTCGTATTTCCCTCGGCCTCAGCGGCAACCTTAGCCTCAGAATAGAGCTTGTCAACAAAGGTCTGATCCTTCACATACTGCGCCTTGAAACTCTGGTCCAGAGAGGAGCGGAGCATCGAGGAGTAGGTGAAGTAGTAAAGCGTCAGGGGGTCGGTCTTAGCGCCTCGCTTGTCGATCACCGGCTTGAGACGGTCATACATCTTGACATAGTCCACCTCATTAGGGTAATACTTCAGCTGATCGGAGATCATACTACCGAGGATGTAGTCCTCACCGGTCTCCTCATCGTCACCGAAGTACTTGATACGACTATTGTACATATCCATCAGCCCCTCGAAAGCTTTCTTCTTATCCTCAGGGGTCTTGGCATTATCAATCTGCCAAGTGTAGATCTCGGCACCTTGGATATAAAGACTCTTGGACTGAGCGGGGCACTCATCATAAACGCGCTTCCAGAAGGTGTAGGCATCTACGTAGTTCTTACTCTTAAGGTAGATCTTGTAGAACTTCGTGTTCTGGGCGCAAGCGGCCGTATCAGGCTCAGCTGTCGTGGAGGGGGTCACATAGGTGCCGGCGTAAGCCGAGAGTCCTAATCCCAGTGCGAGGGTGAAAAGTAATGATTTCATTGATATGAGTTTGATTTTTAGTTTTCAATATTGTTTTCCGAATGCTTCATCGGTACAAGTATGATGAAAATATCCGGGATAGGTTTACTTTATCAATAGATCTTGAGCTTGCGGAACCATGTCTCATTGAAGGCAAAGCCCAGAGTGAGCCGGAGCATATCGCTGCTGAAGCCGCTCTCCTTAGCTGCCAAGCCGTGCTTGTACTCAAGCGAGAGGTTGAGGGCTGAGTTGCGCTCGAGACCATAGAGGAGGATCGGCAGCCCTACACCAACGGAGGCACCGATATACTTCATCTGCCCGATGGGTGCCACCTCGTAGTAGGAGGTGGAGAAATTGATACCACCGGAGTAGGTGATCAGCCTGCCGTAGTTTCTTGAGTAAGGGTCCGGGAGGATCTGAAAGCCCGCTGCAGCGTAGTAGCTATTCTTAAGCTGTAGTCCATCCCCGGCAAAGATATTGGGGACGCTGCTCCAGAGTGAGGTCTTGAGGTCCGCTGATACGGCATACTTCGTCGGTCGCACCCACGCCAGTCCCACCCCTACGGTGTGAGGGGTAGAGGTCTCGAGGACCACATCCTTATTCTCAATGTCGGGGCGAGTCTGCGAGTTGACATTCCGATTGACGATCAGGGTAGCCTTAGGCTTGAGGGGTAGGCCGGGGCTGTAAGTGGCTCCGAGGACGATCTGATCCCGCACAGCGTCGGAGGTCGCTGCCGAGCGAGCAGGCAGGAGGAGCTTATACTGCAGTCCCGCCTCAGCCTGGAAGGAGCTGATCCTCAGCCGATGGGTCTCCATACTCTGAGTGAGCTGGGAGAAATTGGGCACCATGGTCCAGGTGTGAGTCTCTGAGCCGAAGAGGTACTTCGCACTGACTCCGAGATAGAGGTTTCGCATCACCTCGGCACCGATGCCGAGATAGGCGGTCTGGAAGGAGCCCTTGCCGGAAAAACTCTGGAGATACTTCACCCCTTCAGTGTCACCCTCGACGCTCTGAGTAGTGGACATACCATACCCGGTGTAGAAGGAGGGGACCAGCCCGAGGCTAAGCGCCACACGGTCACCATAGACAGGAAATTGCACAGCTAGATAGTCCAGCCCGCCCTGCAGAGAGGGCTTGCGTACCGTGTCATCCCGATAGAGCCCAAAGTGCGCCGACGTCGCCACGTCTATGATGAAGGAGAGGGAGTCTGTGGAGGCAAAGGCAGCGGGGTTGGTAAAATTGATCGCCTTAGGGCTACTCATAGCAATACCGACACCGCCCATCCCTCGCCAGAGCGTAGGGGTGGCGTAGGCAGGGATGCCATAGCCATACCGAGTGGTAGGCGAGGACTGCATATCCTGAGCCTGCAGCGATATGCCAGCGAGACCGGTCAGGGTGAGTATGGTGAAGACAGTCGAGTAAAGTCTTATCCTCGGGGATAGCATACGTGATGATGATTCGTTAGTCCACTCATGCGAGCTATAGCACCCACACAAAGTTGAGGACAAATATCGGTAATTCTACACTGCTTCGCAAATCTTCCACCGCAACACCTCCCCTGCGACCTCCTCCAAGACATCTCCGGTGACACTACCCGCCCGTAAACTGCCTATAGCCCACCCAGCCTCAACACAGACACCATACATATAAAGAAAGGAGAGAGAGTCCAGGATAGCTCCCAAGTCTTCTTGTGCTTACAGCTTTTTTTATTAGGTTTGTCAGTGGTAAAACTCATTTGCAAGATCATATATGTCCAAATACAAGCGAGTACTGCTCAAGCTCAGCGGGGAGTCCCTCCAGGGCGCTCAAGGCTATGGCATAGACCCTGAGAAACTTAGCGCCTACGCCAAGGAGATCAAGGAGGTGGCAGACGCCACCGGGACCGAGATTGCCATCGTCATCGGCGGGGGCAATATCTTCAGGGGACTGACCGGCATCGGCAAGGGCGTCGACCGTGTCAAGGGCGATCAGATGGGGATGCTCGCCACGGCGATCAATAGCCTCGGTCTATCAGCCGCACTGGAGACTGCCGGGCTGGACTCCGTAGTCTTCACCGCCATACAGATGGCTCCGGTGGGTCGCTTCTACAATAAGTGGGACGCTCTCGCAGCACTGCGGGAGGGCAAGATAGCGATCTGCTCCTGCGGCACCGGCAACCCCTACTTCACCACCGACACCGGCGCCTCCCTCCGAGCTGTGGAGCTGGAGTGCGATGCGATGCTGAAGGGGACCCGTGTTGACGGCATCTACACCGCTGACCCTGAGAAGGATCCCACCGCCACCAAGTACGACACCATCACCTACGACGAGATCTATGCCAAGCACCTCCGCGTGATGGATCTCACCGCCACAGCTATGTGCCGGGAGAATGGGATGCCGATAGTCGTATTTAATATGGACAAGCCCGGCAACCTCATGCGACTCCTCTCCGGCGAGAGCGTCGGCACACTCGTCACCGAATAACCAACCACCGCCTCCGGCGGACCATACAGATACAAACCAGATTATGGAAGACTTAGACAAGATCCTCACCAAAGCCGGCATGATGATGGGAGACTCCATCTCCTCGCTGCAAGATCGTCTCGACAAGATCCGCGCAGGACGCGCCAATCCGAAGCTCCTCGACGACATCCGTGTGGAGTACTACGGAAACCTCACTCCTCTCAAGAACGTCGCCACCGTCACTGTGCCGGATGCCCGCACGATGATCATCACTCCGTGGGAGAAGAAAGTCCTGAAGGACATCGAGAAAGCGGTCATCGACTCCAGTCTCGGCATCACCCCGAGCAATAACGGAGAGAACATCCGCATCACCATACCCCCACTGACCGGCGAGCGTCGCCAAGAGCTAGCCAAGCAGGTCAAGGCAGAGTGCGAGGAGGCCCGCATCAGCGTACGCAACGCTCGCCGCGATGCCAATGACTCGCTCAAGAAGCTGCTCAATGACGGTCTCTCAGAGGATGTCGAGCGCGATGCTGAGAATGACGTCCAAAAGCTCCACGACAAGTACATCAAGCAGATCGAGGAGTGCTACAATACTAAGGAGAAGGAGATCATGACCGTCTGAGGTCACGCTCCGGGAGAGAGTCCATGGAAGGAGTTGTTACCTGCTGTCAGGGAGATGTCTACACGATCGTAGCTGACGGTGTGGAGTATCGCTGTCACCTACGGGGGCACTTCAAGACGGCTGACATCAAGTCGACCAACCCCATCGCGGTGGGCGACTTTGTCACCTTCACACCCCCCGCCACCGAGGACGGCGACTTCGGTTGGATCACCGAGGTGGCAGACCGACGTAATTACATTGTACGGCGGTCCGTCAACCTCTCCAAGCAGTCGCACATCCTCGCGGCCAACCTGGATCGGGCGATACTCTTAGTGACGATCAATTACCCAATCACCGGCACGACCTTCATCGACCGCTTCCTCGCCACGGCCCAGGCCTACGATGTGGAGACGGTCATAGTCTTCAATAAGACCGATCGGTACAACTCCTCCGAGAGCGCCGAGATGGCTCGGATGAGGGCTCTCTATGAGAGCATCGGCTACCGCTGTCTCGTCATCTCGGCTCGGGAGGGTATCGGGATGGACGAGCTGCGGCAGGAGCTGATGCACGGCGTCACACTCCTTGCCGGTCACTCCGGTGCCGGCAAGTCCACGATCAGCAACCTCCTCTGCCCCGGCGCCAACCGCCGGACGATGGAGGTCTCTGAGCAGACCAATCTCGGGGTCCACACCACCACCTACTCTCAGATGTACCCCATTGATGGCACAGAGGATGGATTTCTGATCGACACACCGGGCATCAAGGGATTTGGCTCCTTTGACTTCGACAAGGGGGATATAGACGGCTACTTCCCGGACATCTTTGCTCACGCAAAGGACTGCCACTATGCCAATTGCAGCCATACCCACGAGCCCAAGTGTGCCGTACTCCGTGCCGTGCGCGATGGACTGATAGCACCCTCGCGCTACAAGAGCTACCTCAGTATGCTCTACGAGGACAGCGAGGAGAAGTACCGACTTCCACAGTAAGCACCGGTGCAATAAGCTCCACCCATCAGGCTCGGGAATCCCCACCCTATCACTACCTGATAAGTCCCTGCCGGGAGTCCTGCACTCTCGGCAGGGACTTTTTTGTGCCAAAATCTAATACCGATATTAGAGATCTCTAATACCGATATTAGGTGCGACTAATATCGGTATTAGAAAAGCCTCAGACAGGACTGACCTCGACGACTGAGAGGGTAGAGGGGAAGGAGCCGGCCTAAAAAAGCCCCTCGCATCATTTATTTCGCTATATTTATCCCATTAATGATGAATATCGTGATGAGACAGCATAGACACATCGCCCTTCTCGTCTTCCTCTTGGGACTCTTGACGCTCAGCCTCACCGGCAATGCGCAGACTGACAGCCTCAGGAGTGAGATGATGCGGGGCAACACCTCCGGGATGGAGAGCTACATCAAGGGTCTGAGCAAAGCGAAGCGAAGGACCCTCCCCAATCGTACCCTGCTCACGGAGATAGCCCTCGCACACTACGACCTGAGCGAGGCGTCAGACCAGCTTGCGGGGATCGAGTCGCTCCGCTCCTCGGATGCTCAGCAGGCTACTATCGAAGAGCTGACCAAGAGACTCAAGGCAGCAGAGCGCACCTCCTCCGGTCTCGTCAGGATGCAGCTCTATGCCTACCGCACCGGGAGTGAAGAGGGACTGCTGTCGGACCTAAGTCGTGAGGCGCCTTCGGTCGGTCAGCTGAGCCGAGCCGCCTTTGTGAGCGCTGACGGGAGAGAGCGCTGGCAGGTGGTCTCCGACACTCTCGGGCACGACCACTTGGTGGTGACCGGACGACTGGGTGACGGCACCTGGGATAGCGAGAGTGCGAGAGAGGTGGAGATCCTCGGGCTGGAGGGCGGTCGGATAGCCTATCCGTACCTGCTGGCAGACGGGGAGACGATAAGCTTTGCCTACAGTGGTCCCGAGTCGCTCGGGAGCTACGACCTCTTCATATCGAGGTACGACCGTGAGGGCGGGCGCCTGCTGGTGCCTCAGCAGCTCTCCGCCCCCTACAACACACTGGCGGGCGACTACCTGCTGCTTCGCGACGAGGAGAGAGGGGTCGACTGGCTACTCACCGACCGAGGCACATCGGCTCCGGAGGTACTCGCTCTCTACGCACTCTCTCACCGCACGGAGCGACAAGACGTGGTGACGAAGGAGCTGGCGTGGATGATGGGGGACAGCATCATGCAGTCCGGCATCGCCCTGCCCCCCCCCGTCCGTGGGGCGGATGCGAAAGGGGCACAGGTCGCACGGGAGCCGCTATTCTGGCTCGGGGAGACGCCCATATATGACCGGAGTAGCCTGGCCGGCAGAGAGTCACGGCACTTCCTCGAGCAGTATACCGAGAGAGCGAATCGACTCTCCACCCTTCGGACTAAGCTTGAGTCGCTCCGTAAGCGCTTTGAGACGGATAGGTCCGTGAAGGGCGAGATACTCGAGCTGGAGAGACAGGAGCAGGCTCTCGGGAGGGAGCTCTTTGACCTACGAAATAAGGTGATAGCTCTTGAGAGCAAAGCAAAGTAACCACGATTTTACACTTATATAACTATGTCGATAGGATTAATCATCATCATCGTACTGCTCGCCATAGTGGCGGCAGCACTTCTGGTGGGGGAGGTTTTCTTGGTCCCGGGAGTGGGCTTTGCCGGTCTGCTCGGGGTGGGCACGGTGGCAGGTGCCGAGTACTACCTCATCCAGGGGGGATACGACACCATGGCGGTGATTTTTGCCCTCCTCACGATCGTCTTCTTCTGCATAGCGGCCTACATCATGAGCCGGAAGAAGGTGGTCCGCAAGGTTGCTCTCTCGAGCGAGATCTCCTCCTCAGCTCGCCGACAGGTGGATGTCAGCGTCGGCGCCACCGGTATCGCCCGCAGCCGTCTCGCCCTGAAGGGGACGGTAGAGGTGGAGGGAAAGATCTTTGAGGCCACATCAGAGCAGGGCCTCATCGATGAGGATATGCCGATCTACGTATCGCGCGTAGACAAGGACACCATATACGTCAGCCTCGATAAGCGGGGCACGGCGAAGCCATCAGCAGAGTAAGCAAAACCCAATATCTACACATAATCTTATGACACCGACACTAATATTCTGGGGCGTAGTGGTGATCATCGCGCTGATCATCCTGACCGTTATCTTCCGCTACTTCCCCGTCATGCTCTGGGTGAGTGCCCAAGCATCGGGAGTGAATATCTCCCTCTTCCAGCTCTTCATGATGAGGATCCGAAACGTCCCACCGCAGGTCATCGTCCGTGCAATGGTCGAGGCACACAAGGCGGGCATCTCACTGACTCGCGACGAGCTGGAGGCACACTTCCTCGCCGGAGGACATGTGGAGCAGGTGGTCCATGCACTCGTCTCTGCCAATAAGGCGGGGATCAACCTGAGCTTCAGCGATGCAGCCGCCATCGACCTCGCAGGGCGTGACGTCTTTCAGGCTGTACAGATGAGCGTGAACCCCAAGGTGATTGACACCCCGCCGGTCACCGCTGTCGCCAAGAATGGTATCCAGCTGATCGCCAAGGCACGCGTCACCGTGCGGGCGAATATCTCTCAGCTGGTCGGTGGTGCGGGTGAGGAGACAGTCCTTGCCCGCGTGGGCGAGGGCATCGTCTCCAGCATCGGCTCCGCTGAGGCACACTCCTCCGTGCTTGAGAATCCCGACTCCATCTCCAAGCTGGTGCTTAAGAAGGGACTTGACTCCGGGACTGCCTTTGAGATCCTCTCCATTGACATCGCCGACATTGACGTAGGTCGCAACATCGGTGCAGTGTTGCAGATGGATCAGGCGGAGGCGGATAAGAATATTGCCCAGGCTCACGCTGAGGAGCGACGCGCCATGGCGGTGGCTACCGAGCAGGAGATGAAGGCGAAGGCGCAGGAGGCTCGTGCCCGTGTGATAGAGGCCGAGGCGGAGGTGCCGCTGGCGATGGCCGAGGCCTTCCGGAGCGGCAACCTCGGTGTCATGGACTACTATCAGATGCGCAACATCCAGGCCGACACCTCCATGAGAGAGAATATCGCTAAGCCTTTCTCCGCACCTTCCGAGGATGTGACCCGTAAGAGCGGAGAGAAGGACAGCAAGAGTAAGACAAACTAATCAACATCCAACAACACATGACTACTACCAATAGAATACCCGACTCCGAGCTGATCGTCAATGAGGATGGCTCCATCTTTCACCTCCACCTCCGCCCGGAGCAGATCTCGGATAAGATCATCGTCTGCGGTGATCCCGGGCGCGTCGACATGATCGCCTCTCGCTTCGACTCCAAGGAGTGCGAGGTGAGCAGCCGAGAGTTTCACACCATCACCGGCAGCTACAAGGGCAAGCGCATCACTGCACTCTCCCACGGCATCGGAGGGGACAACATCGAGATCGTGATGAATGAGCTTGATGCACTCGCCAACATTGACCTTGAGAAAAGAGTAGTGAAGCCGGAGCACAAGTCCCTCACGGTCGTCCGGGTAGGCACCTCCGGTGGACTGCAGGAGGAGGATCCTGTCGGCGCTTACGTTGCCTCGGAGTACTCGATAGGCTTTGACGGCGTGCTCCACTTCTACGCCGATGAGGGGAAGGTCTGCGACAAGGACTTTGAGGAGGCGCTGCTGAAGGGGCTTGACTGGAAGCTCACCGGCCTTAAGCCCTATGTGGTCAGGAATGACGAGAGTCTCTTCCGCCAGATCACCGATGGGACCGACATCATCCATGGGGTCACCATCTCGGCTAACGGCTTTTACGTCCCCCAGGGGAGGAAGGTTCGCTCTCAGCCACTTGACCCCGATCTCAATCGCAAGATCATGGACTTTGAGTACCAAGGGCACAAAATCACCAACTTCGAGATGGAGGGCTCTGCTCTCGCCGGTATCGGAGCAATCCTCGGTCACCGCTGTCTCACCGTCTGCACCATCATCGCCGGGCGTAAGAAGCAGGATATGAATACGTCCTACAAGGACACGCTAGACGGTCTCATCGATTTGGTCCTTGACCGAATCTGATCGAGCCGACCTCTGAGATCCACTTAAGACACTCACACCCCTCTCTGACCCATACTCGGGTCAGGGAGGGGTGGTGCCATTTATATAAAGAAATCATACGGAATACCCTTTTATCCCTCCTCTCTTCATAGGATATCCACCCATACAAAAGCACAGATGAGGGATACATTTATACTTAGGGATATATTATAATTTTAATTGGCGGTAATATTTGATTACCTTTGCGCTTGGACTGCTATGCAGATCCACATATGAGATTAGCATCATATTTACACAACTTATACAAAGTTCATAGTTTAACATTTTATGAAATCAAAGAAACTGGTACTCGCCGTAGCGGGTCTTATGGCTGCTGCCTTTGCAGGCAGCAATGCCTCTGCACAGGTTCGCGATGTGAGCGTTATGGTATCTCCATACGCTTCATACAACTGGTGGAACTCTAACATCGCCCTCAAGAATTCACCCTTCGTCGGAGCCCGTGTAGGCTTTGGCTTCGGTCCTTTCTTCGAGATCCGCGCCAATTACGAGCAGTCCATCAACCTCAAGAATGCCCTCCAGGACAAGGAGTGGAATCCCCTCAATGAGGAGGCTCTGAAGAAGCTGGACGGCATGGATATGACCATCTCCCGCGTAGGTGGTGAGGCTAAGGTCAATCTCCTCGGCAATTACGCTGTAACTCCCTACCTTACTGCAGGTGCCGGTGTCCAGGTACTTGACTACAATCCTTTCAAGGTTGAGAACAAGGATGCGATCATCGAGGAGGCTAAGGTCAAGGACAAGCAGCTCTACTACACCCTCGGTGCCGGTATCAAGCTCCGCATCACCGATCGCATGGCATTCTCCATGGAGGCTCGCAACCTGGGCTTCAACATGAACGCCAACAACTCCTTCATCAATAAGTACAGCAACATAACGGATCTGGACAAGAAGAAGTATGGCAACTGGTCTGCACTTGCCTCCTTCGACTTCTACCTCGGTGGCAACGCTGCCCCCGGCAGCCACCAGCTGGGTGACCGCTATGCGAGCCTCTTCAGCGACGGCTTCCGCGGTATGAAGTTTGTCCTCGAGCCCGGTGTACAGTACGTAGACTTCCGCAACAAGACCGGTCTGAGCGACCAGTGGTTCATCGGAGGGAGCGCAGGTGTCGACTTCTCCTCTCTCGTCGGCTTCCGCGCCTTCTACTACCAGGCTACCAAGGAGCCCAATAAGCTGAGCTTTGACTTCAATAAGGACCTGAAGATGTACGGTGCCAACTTCATCGCACGTCTCAATTACCCGCGTGGTATCGTCCCATACCTCCGCTTCGGTGCCGGCTACCTCGACCGCAACAACCTCATCGAGTCTAAGGACAAGGAGCAGGCAAAGGAGAACTTCAAGTCTCACGACCTCTTCGGTATGCTCGGTGCAGGTATTGAGATCCCGATCTCTCGCTGGTTTGCCCTCTTCGGCAACGCTGATGCCCTCCTGATGACCGCCAATGAGCAGAGCATCCAGAGCGTAAGCACACCTAAGGACATTGCTGTCAATATCGGCTACACCGCTGGTCTCCGCATCAATCTCGGTGATCCCGTGCTCCAGAGCGAGCTCATGGACGACACTGAGACCGTTGCCTACAACGAGCGCACCAATGAGCTCCGCAGTGATCGTCAGGATAGTGAGGCTCGTGAGAGTCGTGAGGTTCGCGAGAGTCGTGACACCAGTAGCAGCTCTAAGGTCTGCCGCTCTGAGGTGAAGAAGCACCAGCACCAGGGTAAGATGATGACCAAGAAGGAGTTTGAGGAGATGGTAAATCGCATCATGGCTCGCATCCACGAGGAGGAGGGCAAGCGCGCCTCCCTCTACACGGCTGACGAGACCGACGTGATCCTCCGCGCCCTTACCTCTCAGAGCACCTCTACCTCCACCTCTACCACGACCGTCACCTCTGACGATCGTGCCATCAGGGACCTTCAGGCTCGCGTAGGCTCACTCGAGCGTGATGCCCGCAGCAACAACAATGGTAGCGTGGCTCCCTCCACGACGATCATTGCTCCCGGCACCGGATACAATGCTCCGCAGCCTGCTCCCCGTGGCTCCTACGATGTAGCTCCCTCAGAGCGTCCCGCTGCTATCCACCCCAATGGTGGCTGGCTGAAGCTCAACCGTCTCGCTGCCGTCACCGGCGTCAGCCTCGGTGAGTCCACCTCTTGGGCGCTCGGTATGCGTGGTTACATGCAGATCAGCGACAGCTCTTTTGACTTTATGCCTGAGATCATGTTTGGCTTCCGTCAGGGAGGTACCTCCTTTGATCTCGCCGGTAACTTTGTCTACAATATTGACATCAAGAGCCGCTTCACTCCCTATGTAGGTCTCGGCGTTGGCATCTTCCAGCACGGCCTGGGCACTAAGTTTGGCACCAACATCATCGCCGGTACCAATATCAATCTCGGTACCAATGGCGAGATGTTCGTTGACTACACCGCACGCAGTCTTTTCAAGAATAACCAGATCGCTGTTGGCTATCGATTCATCTTCTAAAGAAATCCCCTCTTTCGTTTTTTCAATAAGAGTAGATCCATTTAGATATGAATAAGATAACTACCACACTCCTGCTGACCATTGGTCTTGCCACCGCAGTCCCTGCCATGGCTCAGACCTCTCAGGTCGCTCCGGCAGACACGGTAGACGTGACGAGAGCAGGTGCTCCTGTCCTGTCCTCCGAGGATTATGCCGGTGCTTTAGGCATCAAGGACTGGGATAAGGTGGACGACAGTGCCATCCTCCCCATCACGCCCAAGCAGGCTGAGGAGCTCATCACCAAGATGATCGTAGCCAGCCGAGCCGACTCTCAGCGTAAGCTCAAGGAGGCTGAGGTGCTTAACGACTTCAAGGTCGAGACTCTGAAGAATAAGCTTCTTGAGTCTGCCCTGAGGAACGTCTACACCAAGGACTACGAGGCACGGATGGACCGTCTCGAGACTCTCCTTCTGATCACTCTCGCTCAGCAAAATGGCGGGAAGCTTGACCCCGCGCTGGTGAGGTACCTCCTCGGCAATGGCGACCTCGCCTCACTCCTTACCGGAGGTGCTGCCACCCCGGCAACCACTTCAGGCAACAGCACGACGGCTGTCCTGCCGAGCACCAATGGTCAGCAGAATACGATTCCGCTCGCACCGGGTGCCAAGGCTGACTCTTGGGATCACTTCCTGAGCCAGGTCTTCTACGCCTTTGACAGCTCCAAGCTGGACGCCAAGGCAAAGGTCGTACTCGACAACGTCGCCGGCTGGATCAAGGAGAATAAGATGGCTGTAGAGCTCAGAGGATACGCCTCACCCGAGGGTAACATGCACTACAACAACCGTCTCTCCGGTCGCCGCGTCAATGCCGCTGCCGACTACCTCCGGACAAAGGGGATCGCTGACGAGTACCTCCACATCGTACCCTCAGGAGAGGACACGATCAAGGAGACCTCCGCTCAGTACCCTGATGCCCGCCGTGTCGACATCCGTCCCTACTACGGCGAGTAACAGATAGTTCTGCCACAAGAGGCAGACATGTAAGCAAGGCAGCTGTGAGATCACTCTCGCAGCTGCCTTTCTTTTGCCCTCCCCTCTGGCGGACTTCCTGCTTTCACGGAATGCTTACCTCAGGGGTGACGCATTTGAGCTTTACAGCTAAGAAGTGATAACCCCTTTCGCTGTGCTTTTCCATCGACTGATCCCTCTCGTGATGCTCCGTCTGTCGATCCCGCAGGGGCGAAGCCCCGGAGGGATCATCGTTGTTTCGCCCGCGTGTCGAGGCACGAAGTGCCGAAGACCGCGGGAAAAAGGACCCCGGTAAAGATATACGACCCCGCCAGGGTGTCGCACTCACCAGTCAGGCAATGAGTGCGACACCCTGGCGGGGTCGCGGGATTGCTTGAGCCTGGTCCACGGGTCTTCGGGGCTGCGCCCCTCGACCACGTGGCTAAAAAACGGGCACCCACAAGGGGTGCTTCGTTCCCCACTCTTCACAATGAGATGAATGGCTACGGTGTCTCTCAAATGCGTCACCCCTGATGCTTACCTGCCTTTTCCCCTTGCTCGTGGAGAATTTGGTACCTTTGAGAGAACTTATATCTCAAGAGACATTTCCGATCCTATGGATAAGAAAATACTAGCCTTAGTCACGGCAGCCCTCGGTCTCTCTGCCACGGTCGTTGGTCAGGAGCCCATCTCACCGCTGACGCACCTCCTGCACGCTCGTCAGGCGATGTCGCTACAGGCCTACACCGGTGTGGTGGAGAGCTTGGCACCGCTATATAAGGAGACCTGGAGTATGCCCATCATGGGCGAGGAGGCACTTTACCTCAATGCCATTGCCCGCAGCTGTATGGGTGCTGAGGAGGCGGACCTCAAGCTCCTCCACTTCATCGAGCAGCACCCCCACAGCGCCCTCCTGCCCTATGCTCAGAGCCGACTCGGCGAGTGGTACTACGTGCGGGGAGACTACTCCGGAGCGGTCTACTGGCTGGAGCGGACCGATGTGTCGGCCCTGCCGGAGGAGAGGGCGCAGGCGATCGACTACTACCACGCCTACTCTCTGATGAAGACCGGCTCCGAGGAGGCGGCGCTCAAGCTTTTCCTCCCGCTGACCTACTCCCGAGACTTCCACAACGCTGCAGCCTTCTACGGCGGCTACCTCCTCCTCAAGTCCGACCGGGCAAGCGAGGGAGAGAGGCTACTCTCGGGACTCTACAGCAATACCACCTACGGCACCGAGGCACTCGCCTATGTGGCTGAGTCACGTCTCTCACAGGAGGACTTTGAGGGAGCTCTGACGCTGGCACAGAGAGGGCTCAAGAGAGATGCCACGGAGAGCAGCGCCCGTTACTCCCTCCTCCATACCGCAGGCCTTGCCGCAGCGATGACCGGGCGGATCGACCTCTCCACCGACTACCTGAGACAGTATATGAGGCAGGCAGAGCAGCCGGGGAGGATCGACCTACTTGTCCTTGGGAAAAACCTCTACGAGCTGGGCCACGAGACGGAGGCCATCGGCTACCTCACGCGGGTCGATGACGGCACTCCCGACTTTATGTCTCAACTCTCGCACTACTACCTCGGGCTCACAAATCTAAGCAGAGGGCAGAGCAGCAGTGCCCTTGCCTCCTTTGACCGGGCGGCTGAGATCGATGTCTACGCCCCGCTGACTGAGGATGCACAATTCAATGGCGCCCTCGCTGCCTATGCGGGGCATCAGGGACGTCTCGGTGCCGGTACGAAGCGCTTCGCTTCCTATCTCAGACGCTATCCCACCGGAGCCTATCGACCCAAGGTGATCACCTACCTCAGTGACGCCTTCCTCAACGACCCCAAGCGAGCCGATGTGCTGAGGGAGATCTCCACCATCAGTCCGCTACCCCCTGAGCTGAGGAGAGTGAGGGAGAAGGTGAAGCTCGGGGAGGCCAATCAGTCACTCGCAGGAGGCGACCTCCGGAAGGCAACCGAGCAGTACGGGCGTATCATCGGGAAGAACGAAGACCCGGAGAGCGTCGCCGAGGCTTATCTCTGGCGTGGAGAGGCGGCATACCGCAAGGGAGACTACACCGGCGCCATCAGCGACACCCGTGCCTATCTCGACAACCGTCCCGAGAGCCTTAAGCTCAATCCTCAGGCTTACTACACCTTAGGATACGCCTACTTCAACAATAAGAGCTACGACCAGGCGAAGAGCGCCTTCCGATCCTACCTCTCTCAGTCCACCCCATCGACCAACGAGCGCACTGCGGTACTCAACCGTCTCGGCGACATCTCTGTACAGGAGCGCCGGCTGAGCGAGGCGGCCGACTACTACGACCAGGCAACGCGAGCCGGTGGAGAGGAGGCAGACTACGGCTTCCTCCACCGTGGTATTGTCCTCGGGCTGCAGAAGGACTACGAGGGCAAGATCAGCCTCCTCTCCCGCATGCAGCAGACCTTCCCCTCCTCCTCACTCCTGCCGGAGGGCTTCTACGAGCTGGGACAGACCTACAGCATACTCAATAGACAGTCCCTCGCCCGACAGGCGTACGACCGTGTGGTTACCAATTACCCCCGCCACGAGCTTGCCCCCTCTGCCGCAGTACAGAGGGCTCTCACCTATATGAGCGAGGAGAGCTTCTCACAGGCAGCGGATGCCTATGTGGCGGTGATCCGCAGCTACCCCAAGTCCGATGCGGCCAAGACGGCGCTGGAGAACCTTAAGGCACTCAGCATCCAGCTCAATCGCGTGGATGAGTACAATAGCTTGGTCCGCTCCATCGGTGGCTCCGGGGCGATCTCCGACCACGAGATGGACGAGATGACCTATCTCGCAGCGGATAAGGTCGTCTCCGAGGGCAAGCCCGCCGAGGCGGTCAAGGCACTGGACAACTACCTGACCCGCTTCCCCTCCGGAGCGTATCTCGACAAGGCTCTCTACAGCAAGGCTCTGATCCTCTCCTCCAATAAGCGGCACAGGGAGGCGACACCGATCCTTGAGCGTCTCGTTGCGATGCAGCTCGAGCCCACGATGAGTCACGATGTGCGGCTGCTACTATTAGAGAATTATGAACGAAGTGGCAACTCCGCCCGTGCGGCAGAGGTCGCCCTTCAGCTCGCCAATGAGAGCAGCACACAGGCTGACCGCAGCCGCTACATCTCCGCCGCAGCGGCCCATGCGCAGAAGAGCGAGAGCTACGACTTCCTCCTCGCCCTTGCCGATGATGTCTCTCGGAGCAAGTGGGACCTCACACCGCAGACCCGCTCTGAGGTGATGACGGCAGCCGCCACACGGTATGACCAGGTAGGGAAGAAGGATATGGCGCGACTCTACGCCCGGGCAGTGCTTCAGCTGCCCGCCTCTGCCCAGACGACGGCAGCCCGCGTGCTGGCGGCAGAGGAGCTGTATGACCAGGGCCAGTTCCAGACCGTCCGTGACCGGATGGAGAAGGTGATCGGCGGACAGTCCGACAGCCGCTACTGGCTTGCACGAGCCATCCTCCTCCTGAGCGACAGTTACGTCCGTCTCGGTGACAAGAGCACAGCCAAGACTTACCTCGAGAGCCTCCGCTCCGGGTACAAGGAGCAGCAGGATGGTATCATCGATCAGATCGATGAGCGTCTCTCTCGCCTCTGACTTAGCCGCACTCATTTTTACCTAAAGAAAGATCCTACCACTACATATGAAGATCAGACAACTCTTAGTCACGCTCGCAGCGTCGTCAATGCTCCTCGGTCTGAGCGCCCAGACCCCGGCAGATACGCTCCGCCGGTCTATGACCCTGCAGAGAGCCTACATACCGGAGACCGGTCAGGCAAGGAAGGAGTTTTTCAATCCCCTCGCTAATCAAACTCCCCGCCAGCTCCATCCGCTGGACTTTGCCCGAAATAGCTACAGCCTGAGTATGAAGGCAAGGCCCCGTCTCTTCACCCCGAGCGATAATCTACTCCTCCCGGAGTACGGGAGTCACCACTTCTACGCCCGCCTCTTTGGCGGTTTCCCGGTCAAGGCGGGAGGCAATATCGGTGCACACTTCAGGGTAGGAGACTACGGGACGATGACCGTAGCCCTCGACCACACCTCGCGGCATGCCACGGGGGAGATGGGCAAGCTGGATGCAGCTCCGATCAATGAGACACACGACACGGAGGGGCTGGTGAGATACGCTCAGAAACTACCCGAGAGCGACCGGATGCTGGAGATCGAGGGGTTCGGCTTTGGGCACGCCCACTCGCTCTACGGGCACCTCCTGAGCTCGGTAAAGTCAGGCGAGCTGCCGTACCACTTCATCACCGCCACTCCCGAGAAGCCCGAGCTAATGAGCTACTACGGCATGGGACTCAGCGTCTCCCTCTCACCGGCACCCCTCAGCGCCCTCTCCACTTGGGAGTATAGCCTGAGTGCTACGGTTGACTACGGCAATCGCAATGCTGATGTCAACGCTCATCGGGAGGGCGAACCGATCGGGGTCTACATCGTCGGGCGGGGCGATGCGCTTCACGCTGGAGTGATGGGGAGCCTCACCTATGGTGCTAAGATCAATGACTTCAGGTTTGGCGTCGATGCCGGCTACGAGATCAATCGCTTCTCCCTCGACAAGGAGGTGGCAGGAGGAAAGGCATCACAGATCATCACCCTCATCCCCCACTTTGATTACATCATCCCATCGCTCCAGGTACGGGCGGGGGTAAAGGTGCAGCTCCCTACTATGGGTGCCAAGCAGCTACTGATCACACCCGATGCGCTGCTCCGCTGGCGGATGCACGACAAGGCCTCGCTCCTACTCTCCGCCACCGGAGGCATGACGATGCTCTCGATGCGCGACCTCTACCGGATCAATAGGTATGCCGATCCGATGAGCATCTCGCGCGGCATCGAGTCCTCGACCTACGATGTCTCCCTCGGGCTGGAGCTGGGCTCCTGGAACGGCTTTGCCCTCGACCTCAAGGGCGGGTATGCCGACTACAGAGACTTCTACGACTTTGCAAGTAAGAGCGCCTCCACCCCCACGCCGGAGGGCTACAAGGGAGAGCCCTATGCCGCGGTGGCACTCTTTGACCTCCGCAATCTCGGCTCGGTCCGCCACGGCTACGTCAGCGCCGGTGCCCGCTATAAGGGAGCGGAGGGGATTAGCGGTTCGCTCGGCGTGAAGTACAATCACTTCGCCCGTCCGGCGCTCACAGAGGAGGAGAGCACTAAGCCCGACCACGAACTGATGGAGAGCGTCCTCGGCAGACCCGCTCTCGAGCTGACGGCAAACCTCACCTACAGCCCGATCAAGGACCTGACACTGAGTGCCAACTTCCTCGGCTTGGGAGGGATCAAGATGCAGCAGCTACTACCGAGGGACGTTGTCCGTGAGGGAGAGGAGATGGTCTACACCCTACCCTTCACCACCAAGCTTGATGCTCAGGTCTCCTACAAGGTGCTGAAGAACCTTGGGCTCTCACTCACGGTGGAGAATCTCCTCAATCAGAAGATCCAGCGCTGGAGCCACTACTACAGCCCCGGCATAGGCGTCTACGGCAGCATCACCCTTGAGCTGTAGACTTTCAGGACACGAAATAAAGCAAGGGCTGACTCCGGAGGACGGGGTCAGCCCTTTTTTCGTTTCCTCCGACCGAAACTTACCGAAGAATGTTGCACGAAGGATGAGATGCAAGGCGCTGAGGATGAGGTCGAAGGGAGCGTACTCACGTACGTGACCGAGACCGAATTCCGAAAGCAACGCAGGGTATCGTAAAAGTCATAGTCCGGATACTCCATGCGGTAGGTCCTGAAGGCAGCCCTCAGGCAACTCTCATCGAAGGATTTATTGTGAGCCACCAGTGGCAGGCCCTCTATCAGGGGCTCCACCTGTGACCACACGTGGGGAAAGAGCTCAGCCTCGTCCGTATCTCGGTGACACAGACCATGCACCTGAGAGCACCAGTAGTTGTAGTAATTTGGCTCCGGATGTACGAGAGAGTAAAAGGAGTCAACAATCTCGCCCCCTCGGACCACAACGACGCCGACGGAGCAGATGGATGAGCGCTGATTATTGGCGGTCTCAAAGTCTATTGCGGCAAAGTCTCTCATAACACGTCTCTATAGATTAGTTCTATCGGGTATCCATATATAGCCAAAGCTATCCATTTATTTAGACATTTCACCTCCAAATGTCGTCGGGGTGGTGCATGAGGATCGCACAGAAACCCCTTCGGATGACCGCGAAGAGCTTGGCTAAGAAGCACCCGTCACAGATATCCGCGTAATTACCAGATAGCCAAGAGGTCCCAACTCCGACGACCCGTGGAATATGTGTCACGCACCATCCCAATTACGATCGCCTTGCAAAGGTATGTCTATCAGCGCGATGCGGACCCCTCGATCTAATACCGATATTAGAGTTGTCTAATACCGATATTAGAGAATTCTTTTACCGGTATTAGACTTCTCTAATATCGGTAAAAGAATTCTCCGAGAGCGTATGCGATTCCTGAAAAAAGTACACAGTTGATTGAATATTTCTAGGACTGTATACCGGTCATCTGATTAAGACCTGAGAGTGTACACACCCGGAATGGGTTAGGTGTTAACTCGTATACAAATATACCCATTTATTACTAATGAGCACACACTTATTTTGCAAGTCCTTCATGGTCGCAGGACTTCTCCGTTGGAGGCGGGAGAGGC